>Ga0209156_10000774_pt1 | contig 26983 bp, 20 predicted proteins | sample GraSoiAngelo_124_FD_185881 | JGI IMG/M metagenome (GOLD analysis project Ga0209156, IMG submission 185881) | Grasslands soil microbial communities from the Angelo Coastal Reserve, California, USA - 14_0927_05_20cm (SPAdes) (version 2) | ecosystem: Environmental > Terrestrial > Soil > Grasslands... | reverse complement strand
ACAGTGGTTCTTTCTTTGTTGATTCCGAACTGCCGGTGTGTGGCGGTGAGGAATCCCTACGGACTACTACTGTGCCTTCGCTATGCGAAGCTTTCCTGCTGCTACTGGTCCACATCGCCGCATTTGGAGGACGCAGACTCTGGCTTCTCGAATCAGATTGAGAGCATGGAAGTGGTGGGGATTCCTCATCGCCAAAAAAACCGGCGCTTCGGAATGACAAGATGCCGCGATCACTCCGCGACGTAGCTGATCTCGAGCTTGCGGACTAGCTTACAGGCAAGCAGGAGAACGAATGCGGCGAGAATGATCGGCCCAAGGATGGCTGCGACGGTACCCACTGGCTGGCTTACAACCGTGAACAGAGCCAACAAGCCCTCCCCGGGAATCGAGACGGGGCAGAGTTGCTTCAGGTAATAAGTGATGCTGAAGCGTTGCACGATGGAAGGCAATACCGGTGTGAAGGTCTCCCATCCCAGTACGAGAATCGCGGGAATGACCGGATTCTTGAACAGCAGACTGAGCGCCAAGAACACCGATCCGTATCCGATGCATGCCAGAACCGTGACACCGAGATATGCCAGCAGTTGTCCCATTCCGGGACCATTGAAGATGTAGTACTGCCCCGCATCTCCGAAGCGCAGGTACATCATCGCGAACGAAGCGAAAACGCCCAATCCAAACAGCGTGACTGACGTGACCAGTCCTCCGACGAACTTGCCGAGCAACAGTACTTCGCGTTTCACTGGCGCAAGGAAGTAGTAATGCAGACTCTTTTCGATGATCTCGCCGCGAAATAGCCAGGTGAAGATACCCAGGCAGCCAAAGAAGATTCCCAGCCGCAGATAGAAAAATTGAAAGATGCCGGCAAGCACTTCAGTATCTTCGCGCATGGAGCCAGAGTGACGATCGATAATCGCGTGAAGTGTGATGATTACAACCGGCGCAAATGCCAACAAATAGATCCAGATGCCGCGACGCGACAGGAAATTCTTGCGCAGATCCATGCGCAGGACTGCGGCGATTTGCCGCGTCCACAGCTCCCAGGGCTGTTCAGCTAATGTAGTACGCAGTCGCGCGAGGCGTGTCATATGGTCTTGTTCTCCGAGCCGATCAGATACTGATACACGGAGTTCACGTCATCATCGGCAGGCGCTACCGTGTCTAGAGAGAGCTTCTCTTTCACGACCAATTGGTTTAACAAGAGATAAAAAGCGTCAGCATCCCGAGTGCGGACGAGCACGCCTTTGCCATCGTCGATTAGTTTGGCTTCTACAACGTGGTCCTGAGCGAAAACCCGTGACGCAAGCAGATTCGGATCGGAGCAGCGAATCAGTATCTGCATCGGGTGCTCTTTCACTTCCGTGCGCACGGTATGAATCTGGCCTTCGGCCACAACGTAGCCGCTGCTCATCAGGATGACCTGGTCAGACATCTTGTCGACTTCGTGCAAGATGTGGCTGGAGATGATTACGTGCAACCCTTGCTTGCCCAGCGCCTGGAATAGTTCCAGGGACTCGGCGCGCGCCATGGGATCGAGGCCGTTCAGTGGCTCGTCGAGCACAAGCACCGTGGGATGGTGCGCGATGGCCTGCGCTAACCGAATTCGCTGGCGCATGCCCTTGCTGTATCCCGCAACCTTTCTTAGCGCCGGCTCAGTCATGCCGACGCGTTCCATGGCCTCTTGGCTAAGCCGAACCGCCTCGCGATCGTCAAGCCCCTGCAGGCGTAGGGTGTTGTAGATGAACGAGAATCCCGTGACCCCTTTCGGGAACGAGTCGAACTGCGCGCAATATCCAACGCGGCGAAACAGCTCTTCTGGCCGAGTCGGAGAAATCCCAAGCACGCTGACACGACCTTCGGTTGGATGGATGAGCCCGGTCATCAGGTTCATCAAGGTCGTCTTGCCCGAGCCGTTCGGGCCGACAAGGCCGGTGACTCCCGGCGGAATCGACAGGTTCACTCGGTTTACACCCAGGACCTCGCCGTAGAACTTGGAGACGTTCTCGAGAATGATTCGATCTTGTCCATTCGCGTCGGAATGGCGAGGAACGGAAGCAGAAACGACATTCGACGTTCTGTCTTCCCTGTCCCCTGTAACCTGTACCCTGTCCCCTAAACTCGCGCTCATCCTCGTACCACCTCTCGCGCCTTGAGCCGTCGATTCAGCAGGAATAACGATAAGCCGCAAGTCCCGGCAACGGAGCACCACGCTGCCCATTGTGGGATGCCCAGCATATTGAAAGTCTGAGCCGTTGATACCGGCACGCGAAACAATCCGACCCAGATCAATTTGACGGCATAGAGGACATCAAGCATGTGTCCCCAATTTGTTCCCAGAGTGAAATTGATAGCAGCTCCGAAGCCGGGCCCGACGAAGAAGAATGCGAGCATGAGAGCGCTGGCGGCAACTCGCCATTTGAGCCATGTAGATGCGGCTAGCGCTACCAGCCCGACAATGGCTATCCACATCCATGACGCAAGCAGAATCGAGCCGAGCATCCAAAAGTGTGACCAAATCCAGCCGTTGCCTTCCATTCCACCGTTCAAAAAGAAGAGAAGGAGCGTAGGAATCCAAGTAACGGCTGATACCAGGCTCGCGATCACCAGGAATTTTCCGAGAACGTACTCCGTACGTGAGATCGGACGGCCCAGGATCAAAGGGAGCGCATTGTTTGCCAAATCAGAGGCGATCAACTGCGGTCCTTGCCAAGTAATCAGCAGGAACGAAAGCCAGGACTGTATTCCCAAAAATGCAAGAAAGAAATAATTATTGATTTGCGCAGTGTTCGGACCGGGACCGCGCACCTGCAATAGCGCCCGCAACGTAGCGCTATGAGCGAAGTAGATTCCCGCCACGGCGATCAGGAACGGAACGAAGCTAAGAACAAACGCTCCGGTAAACGGACGGGAATCAAACAATCCGGAAAAGCCGTAACGTGTGAGCACGAGAAAGCGCCATCGATCCGAGGTAGTGCCTCCTTCGTATGGCTTATAGCTGCGCTTATAGACTGCCATTGCGCGCTCCCACTTCCTGCATTGCTTTGAGGAAGATATCTTCAAGCGAATCGCGGCGGTAATTCATCCGGCGGATCTGCACATCGCGTTGAGCGGCGATCTGGTATAGCTCGCGAATCTCAATTGTCTCGGGTAAAACGACTTTCATTCTTCCCTTCCCGAACAAGGCACACTCGCAGCCGAGCTGCTGTACGGCGTCAGCAAAAGAATTGTCCTCGCCGTTCGTCTCCAGCTCCAGAAATTTGCGATTCAGTCGACGTTCCTCTTCGAGATTACAGATGCCTGCGATGTTGCCGTCGCGCAGAATGATGACCTCGTCGCAGCATTCGTCGACATCGCGCAGAAGATGCGATGAGATCACGACATGCATATTGCCGGCATCGCGAATCTCGCGGATGAGCTGGATCATGCGATTGCGCGCCGGCGGATCCAGACCATTTGTCGGCTCGTCGAGGAACACTAATCGCGGACCATGCGCAATCGCCTGTGCCAGCTTCGCAAGCTGCTTCATGCCAAGCGAGTACGTCCCGACTTTGCGATAGCGCACCTCACCCAGCCCAACATAGAAGAGCGCCTCATGTGCACGTTCGAGAGCATGCGTCGAGGGTAAACCCGATAGCTCCGCCATGTAACGGACGAAACGCACGCCGGTCAGGTTGGAGATGAAGGCATCGCTCTCCGGCATGTAACCGATCAATCCCCGAAGTTCGCGGCTGTGCTCGCCGATGTCCTTTCCAAAAATCCGCGCGGTACCCCGTGCCGGAGGATAGAACCCAAGCAGCGTGTTCAGCAGCGTCGACTTGCCCGATCCATTAGGACCGAGCAAGCCAATGCAGCGTCCGTGAAGTTCGCCCTTGAGTTGCTTCAGAACAGAGCGCGAGCCGAAGCGAACTTCCAGGCCATCGAGTTCTATAACGGGAGCCATGCTTTCCTTTACGGAGTCACCCCCTTCGGAGTTCCCGATTTGAGCTGTTGGAGCAACGAGGAGATCGCCAGCGACTTCAGATCGAGTCCGAGACTCTTGCTGTTGCTGGCAAGTTCAATCTGGCTTTCGTCGCCGTACGCACAAATAACGGATGGTTCGCTGTTCTGGGCCAGAGTCTGCATGGACTGCAACTGCGACGGCGAGAGCTGCTTCGCAATCGGTCCGATCGCCGGAGCAAGGTTCTGGTATATCAACCCAGAGACGTTCACGTGTTGATCCCTTGGGAACAGAGCTTTGAATTTCTCCGACTGCGCGATGCTGTTGCTGTCTCTATTTGCGCGAGTGTGAATTGCTTCCGCCACCAATTCCTCACTCGGACCAGCCACGAGGTATCCGTCGGAGAACGCGTAATGGACCTCGACCGGAAACACCGCATCGAGCGACCGGACTGAATAATAAGTTCGCTGACGTGACTGATGTTCTTCGAGCTTCAGCCCCTGACGATTGTTTTTCGCTGCTTCAAGGTTGAAATCCTCGACAAGGCGGCCAAGGCTGTATTGAAGCTTGCTTGGATCGTAAACCTCGACAACCAGCTTCCACGAAGGAGTCGGGAGTAGCGGACCATCCAGCGCTAATGCACCTTCACCTCCAAGAGAAGCGGCGAGATCGTTGCGAATATCGAGATTGAGTTCCGCCTGATGTCGCTGCCAGGAGTCTCCCGCCTGCGGATCTGCCTTGGTGATGACCTGTAAGAGATCGTCCACCATCAATGCAGGACTCTTCGAGACAAACGCACCCACCGCTGCGGCGTTTGGCGTGATGAAGTCGAGCGCACCAATCGGCGCCGGCGCGGCCAGCCATGAAGCTACACCAGTACGCGGGCCACTGAAGCTCAGCTCCGCCGTGTTGGACGCCTTGCCGTCATAATCCTTGCGTTGCGCAATCAGGTACTTTGCATTCGCAAAGCCGCTGCTTTCCAGCATTCCTTCATGACGATCAACTTGTGCCGCTACAGCATGATCGGCCCTCATCTGCTCCAGATTGACCGCGATCAATAGTCCCGCGCCGGAGGAATATTCGGAGGCAATGCGCTTCCCAAAACCACTCTGCGCGAAACCGGAAGCTTCTCCAGCAGACCAGCGTCTATTTAGATCCGCCAGGGTCGAGATATTAGGCGATGCTGCGACGAACTTCGCAGTGATTAGGACATACAGATCGCGGTCGCTACCTTGGCTTACAGCACCGAGATCCTGCGGAGACACCAGATGAATTTTGTCTGGAGAGTCGCTCTTCGCAATTTGGCCGGCAAGATACTCTTGCAATCCAGACTTCGCGATCTCAGCCATCGCAACTACGTTGGCGTGTTGTCCTGTAACTGTTGATGCGCTGAAGACGATTTCGTCACCAAGGAACGTGCTGAGGCCATGAATTATGTCGATTACGCGACTGAAATCGGGACTGTTCTGCGCGCTACCCGGTCCGCGCTGCTGCCACCATTCCCGCAGCAGGGCACTTTGCGAGAGCTGCTGCTGGAACAGTTGATTCGCCTGCTGCAGCGCTTCTCCGTAATTGGGAACGCCGGCATAGACCACGGTACCGTCAACAACAAAATTGAGGAGATGAGATTCGTAGCGAAGATCGGGCAGCTTGATGCTCTGCAACTTCTTCTCAAGCTTCGAGAACTCGGCAAGTAAGGCAAGATACTTGTCACGGTCCTGACTCCAGGAGATCTCATCTCGAACTGGGACCTCTCCCATGCTCGTGCTGGTCGTAACCTGATCGCCGGCCTGGAGCACGGCGTCTCCAGCAGCCTGGGCAACGTGCACGGTGCCTTCAATGACAGAGACTCGTGATCCCTTGATGCCGGAGTTCACTGAGAAAATCGTGCCTGTGACGGCGACGCGCGCGTCTGCGGTCTTCACATAAAGATGTCCGGTACGGCGCTTCGCTGCCTGCACAATAACGATGCCTCGGCCAAGATTTACAGTCGTACTTCTCCAGCCGAGCGAGACGTAGAGTTCACTGCGTCCATTCATCTCGACCAGCGAACCATCGCGCAAGCGCAACATGGCCCGCGAGCCAGAGGCGGTGCGAACAGTCTCGCCTTCGCCAAATTGCTCTCCGCTTTTAGCTTGATGCTCGCCCGTGGCATCTACGCGATACAGAACTCCATTCACCGACTCAAGCGCAGCGCGATATCCCGAAGGCGCCAGAATTCCGCTTCGTCCAATCGCAATGCCCAGTACAGCGGCAACCAGAACGCCGGCGGCAACCGCGTACTGACCAAAGCTCCAATGCCTTGGACGCATTACGGAATTTGCCCGCCATGGCAGAACGCTCTCGGCACCCTTATTTGTCTTGGCATGCACGCGGCACACAGCGCATTCGCGCAGGTGATCTGCAACCAGCATGGCGCGCGCCGGACTTAGCCGATGTGCTTCGAAGTCAGCGAGCAAGCTTTGGACATCGGCGCAGCCCTCGATGCGACTTAGCGGAGCAACCGTCGCCTCGATGCCGACGGCCAGGCTGATCCTCTGCCATGCGTTCGCGGTCGCAGTATCAATAGTCTGAGTATCGGGCTGATCGTCGCGAACTGCGGCGATCGCCTTATCAAGAATGAAATTCGGATTGTTATGATTGCCTTTCATTCGTTGCCTTCCATATAGGCACGGAAGTCTTTCTTCAGCAGAGAGCGGGTACGGTGGAGGGTGACTGCTACGGTTGCCCTGGACGTCTTGAGAATCTTTGCGATCTCGCTGTTGTCGCGTCCTTCGATGTAGCGCAGGACGAACATCTCAGCAGATCGTGTTCCCAATTTAGGCATCGCCTGACGCAGCCAGCGCCGTAACTCCAGCGGACTGTATTCACCTTCGCCGCGCGACGCCAGCTCCAAAGGACGCGATACTTCTGCATCCTCCAGTGGCATGTTTTGCGCGTCGCGGCGCAGGCGAATCATATCGAGAGCGGCGTTTACCGCGGCTCGATGAAGATATCCGCCGATGTTCTGGATATCGTCAACGATGTCGCCAAGTTCACGGCGCGCGAGTTTCAAAAAGACGCTTTGAACTACGTCCTCAGAATCGCTCACGCTGCCGGTAACGCGATACGCCGCCCGAAACACGCGTTCTTTATGCTCTACAAACACGCGCTCTAGCGACACACGTTCCAGCACACTCGGATCTGCTTGCGCAGGTCGCGCGCCCGTCAGACTTCTGTCAACTGCCGCTGGCAATACTGCCTCCACGTGGCCTGCTCCTCTGCCGGTCCCGCGTGCCGCCCTTGAGTCGACAAGCAGGTTTCCGTGCACTTGGGAGACGGGGCTAAGCGGGATTAATTAACAACCCGTGAAGCGTAGCTACGGATTTTTGCTGGTTTTTGTTCATTTAGCCAGCATTTTCAAGCGCATCTAGCTGGCGGTAATCAAGTCTGGGCCTTTCTAAACCCCAATGCCGCCATTGAACAACTGTTGCCTCTCGGGCTTTTCAGCCCTCAATCTTCTGGTTTCATACCTGATATGGAACTTTTAGGAAACTCGGGACATTTTCTCTTCGTTTCAACGTCTATAGCTCGTAGTCGCAAGCGCCGTTGCAGAAGGAGGGCATTGATGGAGAGCATGAGTTGGTTCTGGCAAGACCTGCGCTATGGAGCAAGATCTTTGCGCAAAGATCGAGGCTTTTCCCTGCTGGCGATGTTTGCGCTGGCTTTGGGAATTGGCGCTACTACAGTGATTTTCAGTGTTCTCGATAACGTTTTGCTGGAGCCCTTTCCTTATAAAGATTCTGATCGACTGGCCGGGTTTTTTATTCACGACAACTCGCGGGCAGATCAAGATGGACGCGGCGACTTCTCAATTGCCGAGTACCTCGATTTCAAAGACCAGAACCACGTCTTCGAAAACATCATTGGCAACCGCGGCTTGGACGTGCTCTACACCGATAAGGAAGGCACAAAACAATTCCAAGGAGGTGAGACCACCGCTGACGCATTTGAATTTCTCGGTATCAATGCGTTCTTAGGTCGTGGCCTTGTTCCGGACGACGCAAGAGCGGGCGCTCCTCCGGTTGCGGTGATGAGCCATCGCATTTGGCAGAAGGACTTCAATGCGGATCCTTCCATCGTTGGCAGCCTTGTCACGCTTAACGGAAAGCAGGTGACGCTGATTGGCGTAATGCCCCCGCGGTTTCTATTCGGGAACCAAGATTTCTGGCTGCCGCTGACTCTCGATCGCGGCGATACGCTCCCGTTTCATGGCGTATGGACACTGTCTCGCCTGAAGCCCGGTATCAGCCTGCAAGCCGCAGCCTCGGATCTCGACGTTGTAGCTCGCCGATTGTCCAAGGTCTATCCCAAGGAGTATCCCGCAAACTTCAGCATCAAGACCATGAGTCTCGCCGACCAGGTTGTAGGTCGATTCCGCATCATGCTCTTCGCGCTGATGGGAGCTGTGAGCATGCTTCTGTTAATTGCGTGCAGCAATGTTGCCAACCTGCTGCTTGCGCGCGCTACAGTACGCGAGAAAGAAATTGCCATTCGCGCGTCCATGGGTGCGAGCCGCTCACGGCTGATCCTGCAGCTCATGGTTGAAAGCTTCATTCTTGCGATCGTGGGCTGTCTGGCCGGATGTCTGCTCGCTTACGCCGGCATCAAGGGAGTGCTCGCCGCTCTGCCTCCAGACATCATTCCTGCTGAGACGGTCATTACGCTGAACATGCGCGTGTTAGCCTTCTCCGTAGGCATAACGCTGATCACAACCCTGCTATGCGGCCTGGCGCCAGCCTTCCATGCGGTTCGCGGTGAGCTTCACAATCGATTGAAAGACACTGGAAAGGGAACGCCGACAGGATTCCGCCACGGCCGCTTTCGTTCCGGCCTCGTAGTCTCGCAAATAGCGCTGTCGATCGTGCTCCTTGTCGGGGCGGGGCTCATGATGCGCAGCCTGTTCGCGCTTCAGAATGTTGATCTTGGGCTCAAGCCGGACCACATCCTGGTAGCGCGCACTCCATTGCCGAAGGGCCGTTACGAAACCGCAGAACAGAAGCGTATTTTCTTCCGTCAGGTCTTGCAGAAGGTCTCGGCTTTGCCCGGAGTGGTGGCGGTAACTGAGACGAGCACCCTTCCTCCATATGGCGGCATTCCCAGCGAAGTCACCGTTCCGGGTACGACGCATGCTGAAACATGGCATTCGATTTTTCAACTCTGCAGCGAAGGTTATTTCCCAACGCTAGGAATTCGATTAGAGCGGGGCCGACTGCTCACCGAGAGCGACGTCGAAGCCGCTCGGCGCGTGATCGTTGTCAACCAAACGCTCGTCCGCAATTTCTTCGGGAAAGAAGATCCCATCGGCAGGTCGATCAAGTTCAATCTGCTCGACACCGCGCCGGCCTCACCGAAAGACGCTTACTTTGAGATTATCGGGGTGGTGGCCGATGTAAAGAATCGTGGGCTACAGGAAAGCCCGCAGCCCGAAGCGTTCATGCCCTATAGCATCTCGGGCGCCTTCGAGCGCGGATTTTTGGTGCGAACTGCAGTCGAGCCGTTGTCGATGCTGTTGAACTTGCGCCGGGAGATTTGGTCTGTAGATCGCGGGGTCGCGCTTACGTTTACCGGGACACTCGAAGGCTACTTGCAGCAATTCTCCTATTCCCAGCCGCGTTTCGGATTGATTCTGTTCGGAGTGTTCGCAAGCATCGGAATCGCGCTTGTAGCAATCGGCGTCTTTAGCGTGATGGCCTATTCAGTTTCTCTCCAGACTCATGAGATCGGCATCCGCATGGCTCTGGGCGCGCAGCAAAGCACAGTTCTCAAAATGATCCTGCGTAAAGGTTTGGTAATCATCGCAGTTGGGATCTTGGTCGGTGAAGTCGCAAGCCTGCTCCTGACGCGTGTGATTCAGAGCCAGATCTGGGGAGTATCTGCGCATGACCCGGTGACATTCGGAGCTGTGCTCGCTGTCTTAATCGCGGTGGGAGTCTTCGCTTGCCTGGTGCCGGCAAGAAGGGCAACACAAGTGGACCCGCTGGTCGCGCTGCGGTACAACTGATTAAAGTATCGGCTGATCCGTCATGGAGGAAACACTCTTAAATGGCAAGGCTAGTTCGCCACTGGCCGCGGCCAATCAAGAGCGTCCAGACTGAGTGAACGACGGCGACTTAGTGAATCCACCGCTGTTACTCTGTTTGCTCCAATCGGCCCCAACGATTAGCATGAAGCTATGCTGGTGCACGGCACCGCGGATCGCGGTTGCAAACTCTTTGTAGTTCTGTTGCTGCTCCTAGTTGCAACAGCGATCTCGGCCCAGGCTGTTCATTTTCATTCTCCGAACGAAATCGCATCGGCCAGACATTGCACATTATGTGAAGTAACCCCCGGGATACTTCCCATTCTGACCATTAGCATCCTCTCGACTCCTGGTTCCGTAGATGCTGTCGAAGCGGACGAACTCCAGATCAATCTCCAGTTCCCTGAGGGTTCCAATCTTTCCGTCCGTCCGCCTCCTTCCGTACCTAACTAGCGGCTCTCGGCGGTAATCTTCGCAACGGAAAAAATGCTCGAAGGAGTTTCCCGAATGAGGAAGCATCTTGCACTGTGTGTGTTGCTGATCGCCCCTGCAGCTTTCGCTCAGGCACCAGGTACGAATACCGCAGCAAATGAAAATGCGGCTCTTGAACAAAAGATCCGGGATCTGGAAGACCGAATCGTCGCCCTCGAGGGGCAAGTGCGCATCCTTAAATCGCAGCCCGGCGCTTCGGCAGCTCCCGGTGTTACTCAAGCCCAGCCCGCTCCGGCGGCGCCGACTCCATCTCCAACTTCGACGGAGGCAACAGCCCAGGCTGGAGTGCAGACTGCACCGCAGGAACCTGTACGCCTGGGCGGCGCAGGCACTGCAGCCGCCAAGGCCTTGAATCCGGATATCAGCATGATCGGCGACTTCATCGCGACTACCGGACAAAATCACGTACTTTCAGCTCCCGTGATGGAGATGCATGAGTCGGAGCTGGGCGTGCAGGCGATTATTGATCCCTACGCCCGTGGCGACTTCTTCCTCTCTTTCGGCGAAGAGGGCGTCAATCTTGAGGAGGGATTCATAACCTTCACCGCTCTTCCTGGAGGAATCGTGGCCAAGGCGGGCAAGATGCGTTCTGCTTTCGGAAAAGTGAACACATTGCACAATCACGTGTTGCCCTGGATCGATCGGCCCGTGGTGAGCGGCAATCTTGTCGGAGGCGAGGATGGCATCGACGATGCCGGCTTCTCCGTCACTCGCATTTTGCCTGCGCCAAAAGGATTGTTTCTCGAAGGCACCGGCCAACTGTTTCGCGGCGACTCTTCCGATGTGTTCAAGAGCTCGCAGCGGAGTGACGTAAGCGTAGTCGGGCATCTGCGCGGCTACGGAGATATCTCTGAATCCACAAATCTGGATCTGGGCGTCTCCTATGCCAGAGGTCACAACGATCTTGGAAGCGCTTTTACGACGAGTCTTTACGGAATCGACGCCACCCTCAGGTACAAACCGCTGCGACGCGCAATCTATAAGTCTTTTGTAGGCCGCGGTGAATTCATCTGGAGCCAGCGTCAGCAGCCGGTTGGATCTGCATGTCTTCCGGGGACTTGCCCATCGGGTATCGCACCCAACTTCCAGCGCGCCTTCGGGTTTTATACATCAGCGGATTACCAATTTGCGCGCCGCTGGTTCCTCGGAGGGCGCCTCGACCGCTCCGGCCGTGCCCGAGATGCACGCATCACTGATGACGGCACTTCCATTGTGCTTACGTATTGGCCGAGCGAGTTCGCGCAGGTTCGGGGACAATATCGCTTCACTCGTTATGGAGCGCCGATTTCGACGCTATCTCCTCCCGGCAAAGAAGACGCGAACGAACTGTTGATGCAGATTCAATTCTCCCTGGGCGCCCATGGTGCGCATCCGTTCTAACCAAAAAGGACCTAAGAGATAGATGATGAAAAGACTTACGTTTTTCGGATTACTGGCAACGCTACTGCTGCCGTCCCTTGCCTTTGCCAAGAAGCTCATTGTCGTCACCTCTACCACCGATCTGGCCGCTCTGACGCAGGAGGTCGGAGGTGATCGAATCAATGTGGAGGCGATCGCCAGGGGATATCAGGATCCGCATTTCGTCGAGGCCAAACCCAGCTTCCTGCTGAAATTGAGGAACGCCGACTTGCTCGTCAGTGTGGGTCTCGACTTGGAAATTGGCTGGCTGCCGCCATTGATCACGCAGTCCGGCAACGGGCGAATTCAGCGCGGAGCAAACGGATATCTCGACGCTTCTCAGTTCGCCGAGATCCTCGAAATTCCGCAAGGCACAGTAACGCGCGCCGAGGGTGACGTGCATCCTTTGGGCAATCCGCACTACTGGCTTGATCCGGACAATGGCAGACGCCTGGCAAAGGGAATCGCCGGAAAGCTCGGCGAACTCGATCCAGGAGATTCAAGTTACTTTCAGCAACGCGTTGCTGACTTCGACAAGCGTCTTTCCGAGGCGGAAAAGCGTTGGGACGCGCAAATGCTTCCCTATCACGGACGCAAAGTTGTGACTTATCACCGTTCCTGGCCAAATTTTGCCAAGCATTTTGGTCTCGATGTCGTCGGCTACGTTGAACCTCGCCCGGGCATTCCCCCTACACCTTCGCACACGCTCGATCTCATCAACCTTATGAAGCGCGAGAACGTTAAGGTCATGCTGATTGAACCTTATTTCGATCTGAAAACACCGAATAGTGTCGCAAGTCAAACCGGAGCCAAGGTGCTGGTAATGACGCCTTCTGTCGGCGGCGAGAAGGGCGTGGAAGACTACTTCAAGCTCTTCGACTACGATTTGAACCTGCTCAAGCAGGCATTTGATTCGACAAAATAAAATCCATGGAAATACTGCAATTTCTCATTCTTCCCTTTGTCGCCAGCCTGATTCTCACTGGCATTCATGCGTACCTTGGCGTACATGTCGTCGAGCGCGGTGTGATCTTCGTCGACCTCGCCCTCGCGCAAATCGCGGCGCTGGGTGCAACCATCGCAATTCTGTTCGGCATGGACCCTCATGGCTCGGCAGCCTATTGGTTCAGTCTTGGATTTACGTTCTTGGGCGCCGCGATCTTTGCCTTGGTGCGTTCGCGGCACAAACGAATCCCGTTAGAGGCGATCATTGGAATTACCTATGCCGTCGCTTCTGCGGGCGCCATCCTGGCGATGAGCAAGGCCACGGGCGAAACCGAGCACCTGAAAGACATGCTCGTCGGCAACATCCTTGCAGTTTCACGGCACGACGTTATTAAGACGGCAATCCTATACGGCGCGATTGGAACCTTTCACTACATCTTTCGGCGAAAGTTTCTCCTGATTTCTTTGAATGAGGACGCAGCCCGGGCGAGCGGTATCAACGTAAGGCTTTGGGACTTTCTTTTCTATGCCTCCTTCGGTTTTGTGGTTACTTCGTCTGTCGCCATTGCCGGAGTGCTACTCGTCTTTTGTTATCTCATCGTTCCCTCAGTAGGAGCCATGCTTTTCGCGGACCGTATTGGATCTCGCCTGGCGATCGGATGGACCATGGGAACGTTAGTGTCCGCCCTGGGCTGTTATGTGTCAGTTTGGGCCGACTTGCCTACTGGCGCCACGATCGTGTGCACCTTCGGCGCAGTGCTTGTTGCGATGGCATTACTCAAAACCACCTACTTCGCCTTGCGGCGTCGCACTCAACATGCTCAACCGGAGCTGCATAAGTCGGTTCGCGCAAAATAGTTGCGGACGTTTGGAGCGTGAGCAGGCGGGCTGAAATCCGGGATCGGGACTCATCTGGCGTTTTCATGATCAGGATCTCGTCGCCGGCGCTCCGAGACCAGATTGCTAGAATCTCCGAATGACGCGCTGGCTTCCGCTGCTTTTCCTGGTTGTGTGGACTGGTGCGCTGTTCAGCCAGTCCGAGCCGATCACGCCCGAAGCCAATCCCGGCAGACCGACAGTTTCGACACCGGCGACCTTGACGCCGATCGGCTACCTGCAATTCGAAACCGGAGCATTTGGAGCAACGGACTCGCCGGAATTTTCCACGCGAATAAGCGCGAATGAAGTCGTGAAACTCACAGTTCATCCGCGGGTTCAGTTATTGCTTGGTTTTGAACCCATCGCGCACACTATCGGGGAGAAGCGCGCGACCCAATTCGGGGATGCCTTCGTTGGACTCCAATCGGTTGTCGCACGTACTCGAGATGACCGCTCCACGCTTTCAGTTAGTCTGTTGCATCAGATTCGAGATAGCGGTGCACCTGACGTCGACTTCGGCAGTCCGCGTAACTCCGCTGTGCTCCTCTTCAGTGCCGACACACTGGGCTTTCACGTTGACGCAAACGCGTTAGCCAACGAACTGGTAAACGAGACGACCCGGAGAGCGCAATTCGGGCAGACTCTCTCCATATCTCATCCAGTGAAGAGGTTCATTGTGTCAGGAGAGATTTGGCACTTTACGCAGCCGTTTCTGCATGGTCACGCCATTGGGAATTTGTGGGCTATTGCCTACCCTATACGGAAGAACCTCGTGGTCGATACCGGTTTTGATCGCGGCCTGACCAGCACTTCAACTCAGTGGGAAACGTTTGCGGGATTTACTTTTATGCTTCCCCATCGGCTGTGGTAGTAGACGTCACCAAAACAACAAGGCCGATCCCATACGGGATCGGCCATTACGCGAGCGTGAGCAGGGATATGTTTAAATCTTGCGACGTGGACGCGTTGCCAGATCGCGCATTTGCATCATCAGACTCGAGCGCTGCATGGGATCAAGCGTGAAAATGAATGGCGCGACCTCGGCCACGAATGGATCAGCAGCGAGAGACGCGATTTCGTCCTCGCGCGCGCGTCCATCTCCACGCAGCAAATCAGGAATCGTGACCTCCAGCGCCCTGGCCAACCGTGCGAGCGACGACAATGTTGGCGTCGCCTTCTCATTTTCGATCTTCGATACGTAGGTGCGCGGCACCTGCATGCGTCCGGCAAGCTGGCGTTGGCTCAGCCCGGAGCGGCGGCGCAGCGAACGAATCGCGAGCGCAATTTGAATCTGCGGAAGAGAGCTGTTGCTATCTGTTGTGGGGATGACTTCAGGCGCAACAACAATCGGCTCGGGCTCGTTGTCGAGTGACGTTCGGCACTTACGGCAATTATTGTTATTGGTCCGAAATTGGACGAGGTGACAATGGTCGCATCTCACCACCTCTCGGGAATCAACAGGCGCGAGCGTCGTTGCCATGTAGTTTGGGAGTTGCCAGAGCGGGGCACTCTCAAACAAAAGCTCGAATCCGGGATGAGTTCCCCGTAATTCAGCCACGGTTACTCTGCGGTACTCTGCAGTGGAAGTCAAGCAAAAACCGGAAGAAAACACGATTAAACTAGCAATAAACACCGGAGAAACAAGGGAGAAAACAGGTAAATGATCGGACAATCTCGTGACTCGGCGTGGAGTTTACTAACTGAATACACCCAGTCGGAAAGCCTGCGGAAGCATGCTAAGGCGGTTGAGGCATGTATGCGCGCTTATGCGCGAAAGTTCGCGCGCGAGCAGGGCCTCAGCCCCTCGGCAACTGATGAGCTTGAGCACAGGTACAGCGTAACCGCACTGCTTCACGACTTCGACTATGAGCGCTTTCCCACGCCGGAACAGCATCCTTACGTCGGCAATAAGATCCTTGAAGAACGTGGATATGCCGAGGACATCCGTCGCGCAATCATGTCGCATGCGGACTACACGGGTGTTCAGAGACAAACGCATATGGAGAAAGTCCTGTTTGCTTGCGACGAGCTCGCTGGATTCATCACCGCCACTGCGCTAGTGAAGCCCTCGAAGTCACTGGCCGAGGTGGACGCCAAATCCATTCGCAAGAAGATGAAGGACAAAGCTTTCGCTCGCAGCGTATCGCGAGAGGATATTGTGAACGGCGCTGCGGACCTCGGGGTTGATCTCGACGAGCACATTGCCTTCTGCATTGAGGCTATGCAGAGGATCGCCGCGGATTTGGGGCTGGCCGGCAATGCTGCCGCAAGCGCCGGTTAACGTTCTTGGATTAGCTAGTCCCCGGCTTCCGGCTGCTGCACAGGACGCGGGCCCAATTTGGGTTTGCGAACAAAACGCAGTCGGAAGCGATCAAGATAGAGGTAAATCACTGGCGTTGTGAACAGCGTCAGCATCTGGCTGACGAGCAGGCCACCTACGATTGCGATTCCCAGTGGACGACGCATTTCGCTTCCCGTTCCGGTACCGATCGCCAGCGGCAGAGCGCCAAACATGGCCGCCATCGTCGTCATCATGATGGGACGAAAGCGTAACAAACAGGCTTCGCGCACCGCATCTTCTGGCGATTTACCTCCTTCACGTTCGCTCTGCAGCGCAAAATCGATCATCATGATGGCATTCTTCTTGACGATACCAATCAGCAGGATGATGCCGATCATCGCGATGACGGTGAATTCGGTATTGGTGAGCAGCAGAAAGATCAATGCGCCCAAGCCGGCTGAGGGCAGCGTGGAAAGAATCGTGACGGGATGCACAATGCTTTCGTAGAGCATTCCCAAGACGATATACACGGCGGCGAGTGCTGTGAGAATCAGAATCGGCTCGCTTTGTAGTGACGCCTGGAAGGCCTGCGCTGTGCCCTGGAAGCCCCCATGAATCGTGGATGGCATGCCCATCGTACGCGCAGCGTCTTCAACCGCCGCTTCTGCTTTGTCGAGCGAAACACCAGGACCGAGATTGAACGAAATGGTCACCGCTGGGAACTGCCCCTGGTGTGCGACCGCGATGGCTGTTTCCGTGGGTTGAAAGTGAGCAAAGGCGCTGAGCGGCACCTCAGTTCCATTACGGGAATGAACATAAATGTTCCTTAGCGCCTCAGGTCCCTGACTGAACTTGGGATCCACTTCCATGACAACGTGATACTGATTGATGCCGCTATACATCACGGAAACCTGGCGCTGCCCAAAGGCGTCATAGAGCGTGCTGTCGATTTGTGCCGGCGTAACTCCGAGACGTCCCGCGGTCTCGCGATCGATCACGACCGTCACCTCCAGCCCATGATTCTGCTGGTCACTGGAGACGTCTCTCAGCTCCGGCATGCGCCGCATTTTCTCCACAAGCTGGGGAGCCCATTGCAGCAGGTCCTGAAGATTGTCGCCCTGAAGCGTGTATTGGAACTGAGAGTTGCTTCCTCGGCCGCCGATGTTCACGTCCTGCACTGGAACCATGAATAGCTGGGCGCCCGGAATGCGCGAGAGCTTGGGACGCAAACGGTTGACCACGTCGAAAGCCGATTCCTTCCGCCCTTCTCCGAGCGGCTTGAGTTGGATGAACATGTTGGCTGAGTTTGTTCCGCCGCGTCCGCCGCCGCCTGTGAAGCTAATCGCGGTGTCAATCGCGGGGTCTTTTAACACGATGCTGTTCAGGAGTTGCAGCTTCGCCTTCATCGCCTCAAATGAGACATCCTGCTGGCCGATCATGCTGCCAGAAATCCGTCCTGTGTCCTGTTGCGGGAAAAATCCTTTAGGGATGATGTAGTAGAGGTAAATGTTCAGCGTAATCGTAAGCAGCGTGATTACCAGCACCAGCGGTTGATGGTCCAGAACCCAGTCGAGCGAATGGCGATATCCGTCGTGCAGCCAGTTGAAGGCACGTTCGCCCGCGTTATAGAGACGGCCATGCTTCCGGCCGTGTTCTGAGCGGAGAAATTTGGCGCACATCATGGGAGTGGTCGTGAGCGAAAAAACCAGCGACAGTAGTACGGCAACACTTAGTGTGACCGCGAACTCCCGAAACAAACGCCCTACAATTCCACCCATCGCCAAAATGGGAATGAACACCGCAATGAGCGAGGTGCTCATCGAGAGCACAGTAAAGCCGATCTCCTTTGCTCCAAGCAGGGCCGCAGCCATGGGCTGCATGCCGGCCTCGAGATGGCGAGTAATGTTCTCGATAACTACGATCGCATCGTCAACCACAAATCCGGTAGAGATCGTCAACGCCATCAGGGACAAGTTGTCCAGCGTGTAGCCGGCGAGATACATCACGCCGAACGTTCCCACCAGAGACAGTGGTACGGCCACGCTGGGGATAACTGTGGCCCATCCGCTGCGCAGAAAGAGGAAGACAACAAGGACAACCAGGCCTACTGAGATCGCCAGTGTGCGCTGCACGTCCCTTACCGAAGCTCGGATCGTGGTCGTGCGATCCATCACAACCTGCAACTTAACCGTCGGCGACACGGATGCCTGCAATTGCGGCAACAGCTCACGGACCCGATCGACGGTGCCAATGATGTTCGCGCCCGGCTGTCGAGAAATCACCAGCAGTACAGCCGGCTTCCCGTTCGCGAGGCCTGCATTCTGGGTGTTTTCAACGGAGTCGCGAACGTCAGCAACTTCGTGCAGGAATACCGGCGTTCCACTCTTGGAGGTTACGATCAGATGCTCCACGCGCTTTGGACGCCGCTGATCTGTCCCTTGGCGGAATGCGCATTCGCTGAACTAATTGCTGTCCGCACCGCATCGATGCCGACGTTCAGTTTGCTCAGCAATAACGGATTCGCTTCTGCACGCACTGCAGGACGAGAACTTCCTCCTACAAAAACATTGCCAACCCCCTGGATCTGCGAAATCTTCTGCGCGAGCACCGAATCAGCGATGTCGTACATCTGCTGCTGCGTCTGTATATCGGAGGTCAGAGCGACGATCATGATCGGCGCGTCAGCCGGATTCACCTTGCGCCAATTCGGATTGCTCGGCAGGTTCGCAGGCAGTTGTCCCCGCGCAGCGTTGATGGCAGCTTGAACATCGCGCGCAGCCGCGTCGATATTTCGGCTTAGATCAAACTGCAGAGTGATGCCAGTTTGTCCAAGACCGCTGGACGAGGTCATTTGTGTGACGCCAGCAATGCGGCCAAATTGCCGTTCGAGGGGTGTTGCGACCGCAGAGGCCATCGTCTCCGGGCTTGCCCCCGGCAGACCAGCGTTCACCGAAACCGTGGGAAATTCCACTTCGGGAAGTGGAGCTACCGGCAACTTTGAATACGCCAGCGCTCCAGCCAGCAACACGGCAACACTGAGCAGCGATGTGCCAACCGGCCGGCGAATAAATGGAGTCGAAATGCTCATCTAGTTCAATCGCGTGATCGAGTGAAGCGAAACCTTGGCTATCAGCTTTCGGCTTTCGGCCAATAACCTTCATGGCAGTTCACGAAACCGCGAATAGGTTGAAAGCGCGATGCCCAACGCATGTTTTTACTTCACCCGATGACGCGATCACCCGATCACCCGATTTCTTTTTAGTCCGCTCCTACGGGTTCCTCAACTACCTGGTTAATTCGGAAGCGGCCCACCCTTCGGGCCATCCGATCGAAGAACAGGTAGACGACAGGAGTTGTGTACAAAGTGAGGACTTGGCTGACCAGCAGTCCTCCGACGATCGTGACGCCGAGTGGACGGCGCAGCTCCGATCCCGTTCCGGAACCGAGCGCCAGCGGCAGTCCACCAAACATCGCAGCAAAGGTTGTCATCAGGATTGGGCGGAAGCGAAGCAGGCAAGCCTGATAGATCGCGTCGCGTGGCGGTTTACCTTGGTCGCGTTCTGCTTCCAGCGCAAAATCGATCATCATGATGGCATTCTTCTGCACAATGCCGATCAGCAGGATGATGCCGATCAATGCGACTACCCCAAATTCAAGCCGGAACAGCAGTAAGGCGAGAATCGCTCCAACACCAGCCGAGGGCAGCGTCGAAAGGATCGTGAGCGGATGAATATAACTCTCGTACAACACACCCAACACGATGTACACAGTAATGAGCGCCGCTAGCACCAGATAGGGTTCATTGGCCAGCGAGCTCTGGAAGACCGCCGCCGTGCCCTGGAAACTCGGATGAATGCTGGCCGGCATTCCAATCTCGGCACGCGCAGCATCAATCAATTTGGTCGCTTCGCCCAGCGACGCTCCAGGAGCGAGATTGAAGGAGACCGTAGCCACCGGGAACTGTCCCTGGTGATAGATCGCCACTGGAGTTGTTGTGGTCTCAATGTGGGCAAAAGCACTCAGCGGAATGATTTGCGATCTTCCGCTGGCCACGTTCGGGACAGGAGCACTGCCTGTGCCGCTGCTCGCCTGTGTTGAGCTCCCTGCCGACGATCCACTTGAAGTCTGATTCGCAGCCGCAGCGCCTACGGACGCACCGCCAACGCCGCCTCCGCTCGTTGCCGGGGGGGGCCCACCGGGAGAGGCATGCACATAAATGTCGTTGAGATCGTTCGGCGTGAGCTGGTGGTCTGGCGAAACCTCCAGCACCACGTGATATTGGTTGAGCTGCGTAAAGATGGTCGAGATGAGCCGCTGCCCAAAGGCGTCGTATAGAGTGTCGTCGATCATTTGCGGCGTCACACCGAGGCGAGAGGCGGTATTGCGATCTACGACCAGATCTGCTTCGAGACTGCCCGATCCCTGATCGCTGGCAACATCGCGCAACTCGGGAATCTGCTGCAATCTTTGAAGCAGCTTGGGAACGTATTCCGTCAGGTCATTGGCGTTCGCGCTTTCCAATGTGTACTGAAACTGAGTGCGACTGATGCGGTTCTCGACGGTAATGTCCTGCACCGGCTGCATGTACAGGATGATGCCTGGAATCTGACTCACATTGGGCTGCAACCGGCGGATAATCTCGGAAGCGCTGGCCTTACGTTCCTCGCGCGGTTTCAGATTGATCTGAATGCGGCCTACGTTCGGCGTCATGTTCGTGCCGTCAACACCGATAAACGACGACAGGCTCTCGACGTCGGCATCCTTCAGCACAATATCCGCCAACTGCTGTTGTCGAGCCGCCATCGCCTTGAACGAAGAGGTCTCCGGCGCTTCCGTGATTCCGAGAATCACCCCCGTGTCCTGAACTGGGAAAAATCCCTTCGGAACAATAATGAAAAGAAATATGGTCAAGGCAAGGGTGCCGACTGTCACCAGCAACGTGATTGGCTGCTGCTCCAGAACAACTCTCAGAGTGGAGGCATAGGCGTCGCGCAGCCGATTGAAGGCTCTTTCCGAACCTCGCGCAAACCAAGTCTCGTGCTTTTTGTCCGTCTTCTTCAGCAGGCGCGCCGACATCATCGGCGTGAGAGTGAGCGAGACAAACGCAGAGACGAGAATGGTGACGCTCAAAGTCACTGCAAACTCACGGAACAGCCGGCCAACAATGTCCCCCATGAAAAGCAGCGGAATGAGCACCGCGATGAGAGAAACCGTCAACGACACAATGGTGAAGCCGATCTGCTTCGATCCCATCAGAGCGGCTTCCAGCGGCGGATGCCCTTCTTCAATGAAGCGATCGATGTTTTCGATCATCACAATGGCGTCGTCTACGACGAATCCGGTTGAGATTGTGAGAGCCATCAAAGAAAGATTGTCGAGTGAATAGCCGAGCAGGTACATCACTCCAAAGGTGCCGACAATCGACAGCGGCACAGCGACGCTGGGAATGATGGTCGCAGCGACGTGTCGCAGGAACACAAAGATGACCATTACTACGAGCGCAATCGTCAGGAGCAACTCAAATTCGACATCCCGCACCGAAGCCCGAATGGTTACAGTCCGATCCGTCAGCACTGTATCCTTTACCGTTGGCGGCAGCGCGGCATTGAGCTGCGGCAGCAGCTTCACGATCCGGTCCACAACGTTGATGATGTTCGCGCCGGGCTGCCGTTGAACGTTCACGATCACCGCCGGCGTCCTGTTCATCCAGGCAGATTGCTGTACATTCTCGACGCCGTCGATAACGTTGGCTACATCCTGCACGCGAACCGGCGCACCGTTTCGATAAGCGATGATGATGGGTTTGTAGTCGTCGCCGGAATAAATTTGATCGTTTGCGCCGATACTGAACGATTGCTGCGGCCCCTGGATGTTGCCTTTGGCTTGATCTGTATTGGCGGCGGCGAGTCCGCTGCGTAAATCTTCGAGACTCAGACCGTATGACGCCAGAGCTGTCGGATTCGCCTGAATCCGCACTGCCGGCTTTTGTCCACCACTGATGGTTACCAGTCCCACTCCGGGAAGCTGGGAGATCTTCTGGGCCAGAGTTGTATCGGCCAAATCCTCGACTTTGCTCAATGGCAATTGATCCGAGGTGAGCGCCAGAGTCAAAATCGGCGAATCCGCCGGATTCACCTTGCTATAAATAGGAGGATTTGGCAGATCACGCGGTAGATATGTTCCTGCAGCGTTGATGGCTGCCTGAACCTCCTGCTCAGCCACATCGATGTTCTGTTGCAGCTCGAATTGCAGGGTGATCAGCGAGCCCCCGTAGGAGCTGACGGATGTCATCTGGTTCAGTCCCGGAATCTCTCCGAACTGCCGCTCCATCGGAGCGGTCACAGACGACGTCATCACATCCGGACTCGCGCCCGGATAAAAAGTCAGAATCTGAATTGTGGGGTAATCAACCTGCGGCAGCGCTGATACAGGTAGCTGTCGGTACGCCACCATGCCGGCGAGCAGGATGCCGACCATTAACAGCGACGTTGCGACCGGTCGCAGAATAAAAATGCGAGACGGATTCATGCTCCATGACCGGCGCGCCGGCCTGCTCCTCCAGGACGGCCCGAGGGAGTCGCCTGCCCAGGCTGCTGTCCCGGTATTTGCGCATCAACGCGGCTGCCCGGCTGTAACTTCTCTTGACCGTCCGTCACGACCTGCTCCCCAGGATTAACTCCGGAGTCAACCACGGCACTAAGGCCTTCAGTAAGCGCGACCTTGATCGGCCTTTGTTCTACGGTCTTGTCCTCTTTCAGCGCGTAAACGTAGGTACCCTGTGCGCCTCGCTGCACCGCCGTGGCCGGAATCGTAATGGCATTCTGGCGCGTGTAGACCTCCAGGCGTGCGTTCACAAACTGATTCGGATACAAGGCATTATCACGATTATCAAAGACTGCCTTCAGGCGAAATGTTCCCGTATTGGGATCGATCTGATTGTCGATCGTTTCCAGGCGACCGTCCGCGATCTGTTGCGTGTCGTCGCGATTCCAAGCCTGTACCTCCAGCCGGCCGCTCCTCATGTGCTGAGTCACCATTGGCAAGTTGTCCTCGGGCAAGGTGAAGAGGACAGAAATCGGCTGCAGCTGAGTAATCACCAGCAATCCATTCGCATCGGAGGCATGAACCATGTTGCCAGGATCGACTAGTCGCAATCCGACTTGGCCGTCGATTGGAGCCTTGATGTGGCTGTAGGTAAGGTTCAGCTTGGCATTATTGATCTGGGCATCGTCGGCACGCACCAGACCTTCCTGTTGGGCCACCAGCGATTCCTGTGTGTTGTATTGCTGCTGGGCGATTACGCCTTGCTTGTAGAGATCGGCATAGCGCTGCAAATCGCGCCGCGCATTTTCGAGGTTTGCCTGGTCCTTGAACTTTGTCGCTTCAGCCTGCGCGACCTGCACTTCGTAAGGTCGAGGGTCGATCAACGCGAGTTCATCGCCTTTGCGGATGTGCTGTCCTTCGCGGAAATTCACCTGCATCAGCTGGCCATCCACACGACTGTGAATAGTCACCGTGTAATAGGCCTGAACATTCCCCAATCCCTCGAGGTAAACGGGCATGTCACGCTGCTGCACGGGAGCAACTGAGACGGGGATGGCGCGATTGGCATCAGCCCCAGCGGCACCACGACCTCCCTGCCCACGAGCGGAGTTCTGATCTGGCGCCTTGTGCAGCGATCGAAGCCCAAACATACCCAGCGCAATAACAGCAAAGATGACAATGATCCAGATGACCGTTTTTCGGCCGCCCGAGCTACGCCGCGGTGGGATTTCCACTTCTCTTAGATCGGGTGGTGGAGTTATGAGTGGTTGTGCCATTCGTAATGTCGTGCCCCAAAAGGCGCATTGAATCCAACTAATTTACAGCATCCAAGCGCCTGAAACGCCTGCTGAAGCCAGGGAAACTCTTATAAGAGAATCGCGGCCGCAAGTTGGTTTGCCCAAGCCCGGGCCGCATCAGTCAGGAGTGTCTTTCCGGTTCATTCAATTAGACGACCGGTACCAAGCAAAAGTACTCGCAATTCCGCCAGGATAGCGGGTTAAGTTTTGTTAATTCTATGGCTTGAGCGAAACGTTCTGGTTGCACTTCGGCAACTGGATCATGCTATGGCGCAAGAAGGCTGGCCAAATCAGCCGGTGGACAGCGCAACCCGACGAAGAACGTGCCGAAGAGTGCGTAAACGGCGCTGACCTCGTCAAAACGCATTTCGTAGATCAGCCGTTTGAATACGAGCGGGTCATCGGCGAAGAGCGTGACCCCCCACTCCCAATCATCGAAGCCGATCGACCCGGAGATGATCTGCTTTACCTCGCCGGCGTAACGTCGTCCCACGAGACCATGCTCATTCATCTGCCGCTGGCGCTCTTCAATGGGAAGCGTGTACCAGTTCTTGTCTTCTCCTCGGCGACGGTCCATTGGATAAAAGCAGATGTACCGGTTAGGCGGCATTTGCGGAAACAGCCGCGGCTGCATAGCTTCGCGCTGTCGCGCAAGCGTGTCCTCGATGGCTCGCTTCCATTCGTCGGAGTGCGGTTCGATCCCCGCGTCGAGCAGTGAGCGATAGGTCTTTATGCTGGACTCATATAAGCCAAGCTCTATGACAGACAAATAGGAACTGGAATGCTCCAGAAAGTCACCAAGCCTCGTGCGTGCGAGTGCCAACTCTGCCTGGTTCAGGGCAGCAAACGATTCCCGAAAATGGACGAACATCAAGTCGCCCTTATGCCCGAGCAAGGAGAACAGAGCCGATTGTCCGATCGCGTTCTGCTCCATCTCTTCGAGAACTTTTGCGGCTTCGCCAATGATCTCGTTTTTTTGCACACCGCTCAGTTGCCGCCACGCGGGCCAGCGGAACTTCATCATCTGATGAAGAACGCTGTAACCCTCGATGGTGAGAGGCACCTCTGGGAGCGAGGCTGTTTGAGGACGCGCTGTACGAGCAGTCGACATAGGCTAGCTAAGCGGGGCTGTACCTATTTTATATCTGCCAATCGAACGCAGTGCCGCGCAATTTGCAGGTCTTCATCTGTCGGGATCACTCGAACAGCGCATCCACTGTTCGCGGCGCTAATTTGCTCCGCGTCCCTCTCGTTGGCCGATTGGTCTAAGACGATCCCAAGATATTGGAGGCGTGAGCAAACCCTTGAGCGTACCATCGCGGCGTGCTCGCCGATTCCTGCCGTGAATACGAGCAGATCAATGCCATTTAGCGCCGCAGCCATGGCGCCAATAAATTTCGCAATGGAATAGCAAAACATCTCAACCGCAAGTGCCGCATTTGGATTGTTGCTATCGGCAAGCAATTGGCGCATGTCGCTGGATGTGCCGGAAACGCCTCGAAGTCCGGCCTCGTGGTTCATAAGTTGATCCAGTTCCTCTGCCGAATATTTCTCATGCTGAAGCAACCGCAACAGCACGCCCGGATCGAGATCTCCGCAGCGCGTTCCCATCATCACACCACCTGTGGGGGTTAGTCCCATTGTGGTATCGATGGATCGGCCGTCTTGGACTGCGCACAGGCTGCAGCCATTTCCCAGATGCGCAATTACTACCTTTTTAGGCACCTTCGGGCCCAGAGTCTCAACGATGAATTCGAAGGAAAGACCATGGAAGCCATATCGCCTCAGACCTCGCTTCCAGAGGACATCGGAAAACGGTAACCGAGCGGCAGGTTCGGGAAGCGTTCGGTGGAATGCCGTGTCGAAGCAGGCAACTTGAAACGCTCGCGGAAAGCGTTCCGCGGCGTAGTCAAGTACTTCGAGTGCGGCGGGAAGATGCAGCGGCGCAAATGGCACTGCCTCACGGAGCAAGCCCAGGACTCGAGCAGTGATCTGCTGATGCTCGCGAAGTTGCGGACCACCATGCACGATGCGATGGCCAATGATGTGGGGTTCGGGAAAGAGTCTCTGCTTCAGCTCCTCGAGAAGATACTCTGCGGCTTGCCTGGCATCGCGAAATACAAGGTTTCCCTGAAGGAGCGCTTCCTTGCCCCGCTTCAGGGAGATGCGTCCCGCGCTGCTCCCAATCTCCTCCGCCGCTCCCGAAACCAGTTTAGAGGTAGTTCCATTCCGGAACTCATACAGGGACAACTTGAGGGAGGAGGAGCCGCTGTTGAGTGCGAGAATTATCTTGGAGTCTGGGATCGTGTTCTCCCGGAGTTTTGAAAAGATCGTTTCAATGGAGCATGTTCATTGCCGCCGCAAAACTCGGCCGAGCCGAGGTCCCGGCAATTGCTGATGTTGCGCTCGCCGGGTGGTTACTCGGATTACGCATATCTGGTAGATCAGCAAACCTGAGCTCAAACGTATCCGTGAGATCCGTCTCAGGTGCAATCCGTGTCATGTTTTTTGCATTTTGATTATTTCTTCTGCATCAACTCCAACAGCTCCGTCACTTCGCTCTGGATCGCGGTTCTCAGGGTCGGTTGAAAGTCAGGAGCAAACAGAGCCGAGTGCAGAGAGGGCAATTGCGCTCCCGATTGCTGGGCTTCAGCAAACTTATCCGGATTCACGGCCCCTACGTGAAACATCGCCTCAGGAATGCCATCCTGAGCGTAGTAGCTGAAATCTTCGCTGACCATTTTGGGCGGCATTTCGACCACATTGGAATCGCCAAGAGAACGACGCAACGATCCGACGAGCCGCTCCGTGAGCTTTGGATCGTTGTAGACCGCAATCGTGCCTTCCGTAGTCTTCACTTCCGGCGCGCGAGGAGCGCCGGCCAGCTCGGCCTCTGCCTTGGCAACACGTTCGATGCCCTGCAAGATCCGCTCGCGGACCTCTTTCTTATAAGTGCGCACGGAGAGACCAAGCATCACCTGATCGGGGATGATGTTGTTTTTCGTTCCACCATGAATTTGGCCCACGGTGACCACGACCGGATCGAGCGGATTGTTTTGCCGGGAGACCAGCGTCTGGAGCCCGCTAATGATACGAGCAGCGATCACGATCGGATCGATCGTCATCTGCGGCTGCGCCCCATGTCCTCC
>Ga0209156_10000772_pt1 | contig 27025 bp, 21 predicted proteins | sample GraSoiAngelo_124_FD_185881 | JGI IMG/M metagenome (GOLD analysis project Ga0209156, IMG submission 185881) | Grasslands soil microbial communities from the Angelo Coastal Reserve, California, USA - 14_0927_05_20cm (SPAdes) (version 2) | ecosystem: Environmental > Terrestrial > Soil > Grasslands... | reverse complement strand
TTCACGTCGATCGAGGCGCTCGAGATCATGTCCTCGTAGTAATTGGCGGACAGCGACAGGTTGTCGCCCACCTTCTTGCGCACCAGCACCGACGGACCCTGGATGGTGATGTCCCCGCCCTTGTAGACGTGCCACAGGACATCGGCGCGATCCTCGGGGAGCACCCCGCCGAGCGCCGGCGCGGCGAGCGCGCACAGCGTGACCAGTGTGCGCGTGAAGGGGCTCAACCCTGCTGCACAACGCGTGCGCGCGCCGCGCGCCTCGCCGGTCAATTGCATCCGCAGCCGCCGCCCACCGATCCCGTTGCCCCGCGGGCGCCCTCGCGGGTCTCGAACACGTGCTGCAGGTACGTGCTGGAGACCGGATCGCGGTTGAAGGACATGATGGGATCGGCGAAGTGCTCGCGTTCGTAAGGCTTGACCCACGGAGTGGGCGCCGCGCACCCGGCGAGCGCCGCGAGCAGCAGCGCCGCGGCCGCGGCCCGCATCAGCTTCACTGTCAGGCTCACGCTCGGCAGGCCAGGCGACACGCGCATCGCGCTACTCCCGGATCAGGCTGCGGATACTGTCGAGATACTCATTCTCGTCGCCGGGCTTGAAGCCCTGGTGCAGCGTACGCAGTTTACCGCTGCGATCGATGATCACGGTGCTGGGCATGCCGGCGACATCGTACAGCTTACTCACCTTACTCTCCTTATCGTAGAGGATGGGGAAAGACACCGGCCTGTCCTTCAGCCAGTCGTCGGCCGCCTTGGAGTCCGGCTCAACGTTCACCCCGAGCAGTGTGAATCCGAGCTTGTGATACTTCCGGTAGATGCTGTCGAGCAGGGGCATCTCCTGGCGGCACGGGCCGCACCAGCTCGCCCAGAAATTGATCATCACCACCTGGCCGTGGTACTGCGCCAGGCTCACGGCCCGGCCGTCGCGCGCGGTGAGCGTGAACTGCGGTGCGGGTCCGCCGCCGGAGCCCGCCAGCGCCGGCAGGGCGATGGCGAGCACGGCGGTAATGGCTGCGATACGGTTCTTCATCCTGCGTCTCTCTAGAAGAAGACGGTCGTGCCAATGCGTGCCTCGAGGTTGTTGGTGAGCTTGGTGGCGCCCAGCAGGCTCGACTGGAACACCCGGTCCTGCACCGTGACGTGCAGCGCCAGCCAGTCTGCCGGCACGAGACGGTAGCCGGCGCCAAAGTTCACCGTAAACTTCGTATCCCCGGCGAAATCGGTGCCGCCGATGCCGCCGATGAGATAGAAGGCGTTCGTCATGGCGATGCCACGACCGAGGAAGGCTTCGCCTGGCAGGAAGTTGTAGCCCAGCGACAGGTCGTAGTACGTGAAGCGCCTCTCAGACTCGGTAAGTAGCTGAATGTTACCGCTGAGGGTCTCGAAACTGGTGCGCCCGCCGCGCGAGCGGCCGGCCTCGGCCTGAAAGAAGAAGTCCTCGGTGATGTGGTAGGCGGCGGTGAGCCCGTAGACCGGATGAGTGCCGAAATCCTCGATCGACAGCACACCATAATCCAGGCCCATCTCGACGTTGGAACTCCTGATGCGCGGCACCTTGATCTTGCGCCGCGCCACCTCCGGTTCGATCACACGCGGCGGCGCGTTCTCGTCCTGCGACGGCTCGCTTACCGGTGGCGGCGCGCTCTGCGCCTGGGCCGCGGCGCGCCGTTCGGCGCGCTGCTGATACCAGTCGCGCACCGAGGCGCAGCCCGGCAGCGCCGCCAACAGCGCCGTCAGTAGAAGAATGCGAATCCCAGTTTCCATTCGTCGGCTTCCTGGTTCTGGTTGCGCTTGGTGAAGACGTAGTGGGCCTTGTATTCGCCGCGCACGAAAATGCGCCGCGTGAGGTAGTAGCGTACACCGCCGCCGACATAGGCCGTCTGTTCGGTGCGGTTGGTGGCCTGCACCAGGGTCGCCTTGGGCTCGATGTGCACTTCGCCGACACCCAGCGTCAGGAACGGTGACCAGCGTGCCTCGGGCACGATCACGTGTGTCAGTCCCACATCGCCGGTCACGCCGTTGGAGAACCTGCCGAGGAACTGGCCCAGCGCTGCCTCCAGCGCCAGCTGCGAGTTGAACGAAAGCGACGCATACCCCGATACGTAGTTGGCGCCGCCATAGGCTCCGGCGAACAGGCCCATCTCGTAGCGGTGCGAGTTGAAGCCGGCGCGGTCGCCGACACTGAACCTGAACGGCGAGCCGTCCGCCAGCACCATCTGCAGCATGTCCCGTTGCGAGGCCCAGCCTTCCACGCCGTGCTCGGTGCGCACCTTGAACCAGTCGGTGCGCCGGAACAGCACATCGACGCTGGCATCCCGCGGCACGACGTGAAACACCGGATAGCCACGGCCGGGGCCAGTGTGCAGCTCCAGGTACGGTTGGGCCACGAACAGCTGCAGGTACTCGCGCGCGCCGCTCACGGCCGGCGTCAGCAACAATCCCAGCAACACGAGGCTCGCGAGCGCGGCCTGGCGCAGCCGCGCGGTCAATTCGAACCTTTGCTCAATTGACCGGGACCGCGGGATCGAACGGGTTGTTGAAGTACTGCGCGCCAATATCCAGCCACTCCGACAACAAGCGAAGCTCCGCCGGGCTCAACCAGCCCGCATGCGTGCTTCCGGAACCCGTTGCGAAGCGGTTCAGAAACTGGGCCGACAGAGCGCCATGCGCGCTGCCCGCATTCAGGTATGGACCCACGGACGGTCCCGGGGCGCCCATGATAACTGTGTTATGGGGGAACAGCAGCTGTCGATACGAGGTCAACTCCTGCAGCACGTCGTTGGAGGCGGAACTGGTCAGATCGAGATCGCCCGCCGGAGTCTGCAACGCTCCCGCAGCATTTTTCGGGTTGTGGCAACCGGCCTGCGAGCAGCTGTGATCGACGACGACCCCACCAACGGTGGCAGGTCGCGCCAGATCCCACAACGCCTGGATGTGCTTCGGGTAGTTGATGACGATGCGGCAGTTGGCCGCCCAGGCCGTCACGCACGTGGCGCTGGTCGGAAAGGGCGTCATGAACTGGGTCGCATCGTCGTAGCGGTAGTTGATCGGCGAGCCGGGCGTGGCCTGCGCCGGGTCGGTCCACACGTCGGTGTAGATCACATTGACGCCCGGCACCATCTGCTTGCAGGGCGGGGAGTCGCTGGCGCAGCTGACGCGCATGCGCGCCTGCGCCATGGTCTCGCCGGCCTGCGGGATGAAGGCGCCGGCGCCGCCGGCGATGGTGTGCGGGAAGGGCACCCCGCTCGCGGCCGCCCCGCTCCACGCTGAGGCGAACAGGCCCGCGCGGCCGTGCGAGATCGGGCGCCGGGCGCTCGCCAGCAGATGGCAGCCGTTGCAGGACACGATCTCGCCCGGCTTCACCTGCAGCCACACGCCCTGTGCAGGTGTGATGCGGCGAGCGTTGGCATCCAGCACGCTCAGGCGGAAGGCGACGTTCGCCGGCACCTCGATGCGCACCGAGCCGTCGGGCTCGATGGGCGCGTAGCCGAGGATCTCGAGCATGTAGTCGCTGGCGCCGAAGGCGGCGGCGGACAGATTGACGACGCTCGGGTCAGGAATCGACACCGCCTTCTCCAGGCGTATGAAGCGCGCCCGCCGCGCGCCGGCGGGGGTCTTGGCCGGATCCGCCACGGTCGCGATGTTCGGGTTGGCGGTGTCGACGCCGTCGATGTCGTAGACACTTCTTATATCGATGACGCCCACCCCGGCGTCCACCAGGCGCTGGTCGAGGTCGACCCCCGGCACCTTGTCGAGGATGATGTTGGGGAGCGCGCGCGGCTGCGCCACCGCCACGTCCGTGACCATCACGCCCTCGACCGGCTGCATGATCGGCATGAAGGTGTTCTGCTTCGGATCGAACATCCACACGCTGTAGAGCGGCGGCGCGGTCTGCGGGTTCGGCGCCCTGAGCGCCGTGGAGGTGCACGGCACGATCGCCGGCGGAGTCTGCGTGGTGTCGAGCAGCCGGCACTGTGTCCAGCTGACCAGAATGCGGTTGGTGCCATCCTGCAGCGGATAGGCGGAGCTGAAGCGCCCGCCGGGCGAGGGCCCCGGGATGGTCAGTACGTCGTTGGGGGTGGCCGGCGTCTGCGCCGGACCGGTGAGCGTGGAGTTGGCGGCGAGCGGCTGCGTGTTCTCGACATAGTGCGCGCCGTCGATGATCACCAGCTGCCCGCCGTCGTCGACGTCGGTGTACTGCCGCTCGAGCGCGAGGATGCGGCCGTCCTGCATCTGGCGCGGCTGCACGAACTCGACCACCGTGCTGTTGCTGCCGGTCATGTGGCTGTTGGCGCCGTAGTAGAGCTCGAGGTCGGTGCCGTCCGGATTGGCGGAGTACAGGCTCATGGCGTCCTTGCCCGGGGCGTGATCCCAGCGGCTCCACAGCACCCGCCCGTTGGCCAGCACCGTGGCATCGCGGTCGTGACTTTGGTTGAAGGAAAGCTGGGGGTGCAGAGGGTCCGCGCCGAAGGTGCCGTCGGCATTCATGACCTCGAGCACGAAGGCCGGTTCCTGGCGCGTCTCGTCCATGGCCGAGAACTGCGGCTTGCCCTCATCGAGAAGGATGCCCTGCGACTTACTCTGCCGCGTGGTGGAGAACACGATGCGCCCGTCGGGCAGGTAATGGGGCGAGACGTCGTTGACCGTGAGCGGATCAGGGTCGCTGGCGGGGTTGATGACGGCGTGCAGGGTGTCGCTCGCGATCACGTACTCATAGATGCGCCACGACGGCGGCTGCTTGGGATCCTGGTTCACGGCGAGCGGGCCGCGCATGGCGAACACCACCCGGGTGCCGTCGGGGGAGGTGTCGACGTCCTTCACGTCCCAGCGGGCACCGGCGGTGAGGCGCGCGGTGATGTTGGTCTCCGTCGCACTCGGCGAGGCGGTGGCGCGCTTGTAGAGATCCGCGGATGGCACCGCATCGCGCAGCACGCGCAGGTCATCCTGCGCCACGGTGCCGTTGCTGTTCAGCGGCACCTGGCGCTTCACATAGAAGATGGGGAAGTCGACCGTGGTCGGATCGGAGAGCTGGCTGTTGGCGATGTTGACGCTACCGCCGCCGCTGCAGGCGGTGAGCGAAGCCGCGAGCGCCGCTGTCAGCAGCGCCGCAGCGAGTCGCGGCGGCGCGAGCGCACGCCGTGTGCATCGTCCCAGGTCTTGCCGGCCGCGCTGCGCGTTCATGTGCGCCTCCCGAGCCACGCGGACTCTCCGCCGCCCGTGAATGTAACGTAATCGAGGTGGTTCTGAGTACTAATCGCCATAACCGTCGCCCTGAACGCCGATCCCATCACGGCGCGCCGCTGCGCCTCGTGGTTCTCGTTGCTCCGCGGTGTGCCGCGCCTATCGCGCTACTAGGTAAGCGTGCGAACGCCGGCACGCCGTGACCGGGCTCGCAGTTCGCCGCGCAATGATCCGCGCGCACCAACATCCGGTGCGAGTGTCGTCGATCGGCGACGTCACCCGGTTGAGACATTCGGGACGCGGGTCGCTCGCCTTATAGTCCGCAGCGCGCTTCGGGCGGTTTAGGGAGTTGACGAGCGCCATGAATGTTGGACTGAACAAGGCACAGGTCAAATCCGGCGGCGCGCGCCGCGCGCTCACCGGCGCTGCGCTGTTGCTGCTGACGCAGCTGACGACTGCCGCCCACGCCGGACCCAACGAGCAGGCCAAGCGCATCTACGAGCGCATCGCCGGCGAGCCGCCGCCGGCGGCCGTGCTCGCCCAGATGGCCACCGCAATCAGCGGCAGTCCCGGCCAGGCGGGCCTGCTGGCCGCCGCGGCCATCGCCACCAGCGCCCCGTCGTTCTACAACGTGACGCTGAAGAACCTGGTGATCCCCTGGACCAATCGCGACCAGACAGTGTTCGCGCCGTTCAATGACTACGCCGCGACCGTCATCGGCATGAGCCGCGACGACCTGGCGTTCAACACCGCCCTGTCCGACGACATCCTCTACGTCGTGAACGCGCCCGGGCTGCCCGCGCCCTCGGCCGCGAACAACAATCACTACGCCGCCGCGGAGAGCAACGGCGTTGACTTGAGCACCGCGCTTCAGCGCACCACGCAGTCGGGCACCTACGGCACCCCGGTGCAGGCGACCGCCGGCCTCATTACCACGCGCGGCGCGGCCTCCGCCTTCTTCATCAACGGCACCAACCGCGCGATGTTCCGCTTCACCATGATCAATCACCTCTGCCATGACATGGAGACGGTGATGGACACCACGCGGCCCGCGGATCGCATCCGCCAGGACGTGGCACGCTCCCCGGGCGGGGACAGCCGCGTATTCCTCAACAACTGCGTCGGTTGTCACAGCGGCATGGACCCGATGGCGCAGGCGTTCGCGTACTACAACTTCGACGCCACGGCCGGACAGCTGGTGTACACGGCCAACCAGGTGCAGCCGAAGTACCTGATCAACTCCACCAATTTCCCTTTTGGCTTCGTGACTCCCGATGACAGCTGGTCGAACCGCTGGCGCGCCGGAGCCAATGCTTCGCTGGGCTGGGATCCGACCCTGCCCGGCAGCGGTGCCGGCGCCAAGTCGCTCGGCCAGGAACTCGCATCGAGCGATGCCTTCGCGCAGTGCCAGGTGACCAAGGTCTTCCAGGCGGTGTGCTTCCGCGCCCCCAGCAGCGCCGCCGATCAGGCGACGCTCGCGACCATCAAGGCGAGCTTCAAGTCCGGCGGCTACAAACTCAAGCAGGTGTTCCAGCTGTCCGCTGCCGCCTGTCCGGGCCAGTAAGGGAGCGCTTGCCATGAACCGCAAACCCGTTGCCCGCCTGACTGTGCCCGCAGAGCTCCCGAGGCGCGTGGGGCACACGGTGGCGCCCGGCGCCGCGCTCGTCTTTCTCGCGACTCTGGTCGCGTGCAGCGGCGGCGGCGCGCCGACCACGGTGAATCAGCAGTCGACGCCCCCCAGCAGCACGGCGAACGCCTACACCGGGCCTGCGCCGGCGAACGCGGACGTGCAGGCCTTCAAGATCAACCTGTGGGACAACATCCGCCCCGCCAACCGCTGCGGCGGCTGCCACCACCAGGGCGGCCAGTCGCCGATGTTCGCACGCGACGACGACGTGAACCTCGCCTACCAGGCCGCAGGCCCGCTGGTGAGCCTGGTGCGGCCGGACCAGTCGACACTGGTGCTCAAGGTGGCCAGCGGCCACAACTGCTGGGTCGCCGACCCCTCCGCCTGCGCCGCCACCATGCTGGTGTGGATCCAGGCGTGGATCGGGGCGGGCTCCGCGTCCACGACCAGCGTGCAGCTGACCGCACCACCGGTACAGGCGGCCGGTGGCGGCAAGCAGTTCCCCGCCGATCCCACCGCGGGCAACCCGAGCTTCCAGAGCACGATCTATCCGCTGCTGACGAGGTTCTGCTCGGGCTGCCACACCTCGAGCTCGGCCACCGCACAGCAGCCGTACTTCGCCAGCGCCAACATCAACGAAGCCTACGCTGCGGCGCAGCCGAAGATGAATCTGGCAAGTCCCAACCAGTCGCGCTTCTACGTGCGCCTGGCGGACGAGTTTCACCATTGCTGGGTCACGCCCTCATCCGGTGGCGCCCCCGACTGCCTGGGGAGCGCCGCGGCGATGCTGGCCGCGATCACCGCCTTCGCCAGCGGCATTCCGGTGACGCCGATCGATCCCAACCTGGTGATCTCCAACGCGCTCACGCTCAAGCAGGGCACCGTCGCCTCGGGCGGTAGCCGGTTCGAGGCGAACCTGGTCGCCAAGTACATGTTCCAGACCGGCAGCGGCAGCACCGCCTACGACACGAGCGGCGTCACTCCTGCGGCCGACCTGTCGCTGTCCGGGAACGTCAGCTGGGTAGGCGGCTGGGGCATCACCATCGGCGCGGGTGGCAAGGCGCAGGCCTCCACCAGCGCGAGCGCCAAGCTCGCCGCCATGATCCAGTCCTCGGGCGAGTATTCGCTGGAAGTGTGGGCGGCACCGGCGAACGTCGCGCAGACCAACGCCTACATGGTCAGCTACTCCGGCAGCAACACCACACGCGATGCCACGCTCGGCCAGGACGCCATGCAGTACGAAGGGCGCGCGCGCAGCAGCACCACCGATACCAACGGCTCCCCGCCCCTCATCACGACCACCGCGAGCGGCGCGGCCCAGGCGGCGCTGCAGCACGTGGTGCTCACCTACGATCCGGTCAACGGACAGAAGATCTACGTCAACGGGGTCTATACCGGCGATGCCGATCCGGCCCAGGGCGGCTCGCTCGCCAACTGGGACAGCACCTTCGCACTGGTGCTCGGCAACGAGACCACCGGCCAGCGCCAGTGGCAGGGCGTCATCAAGTTCGTCGCCATCCACAACCGCGCGCTCACGCCGGCGCAGGTGCAGCAGAACTTCGCCGCCGGCGTTGGGGAGAAGTACTACCTGTTGTTCGGGGTGAGTTCCCTGTCGGGCGTGTCGCAGTCGTACATCCTGTTCCAGGCCAGTCAGTACGACAACTACAGCTATCTGTTCTACCAGCCGAAGTTCATCAGCCTGGATCCGAAGGCAGTGGTGCCGGCGAGTCTGCAGATCAGCGGCATGCGCCTCGGTGTGAACGGCGTGCTGGCTCCGGCTGGCCAGGCGTACGCCACCATGAGCGCCAGTGTGGGCGGCGCGAACTACACCGCCGCCAACGGTCAGCTGCTGTCGAGTCTTGGCACCGTGGTCCCCGTGACCCTGGGACCGACCAACGACCTGTTCTTCCTGTCATTCGATCAGCTCGGTTCGCACGTGCATGCCTACGTGGAGCCGACGGTGGTCGTGTCGCCGCCAGCCCCCGATAACACGCCCAAGCCCGACTTCGGCGTCGCGACCTTCGAGCGTATCAACAACTCGCTCGCGCGCATCACCGGCGTGCCGATCACCAACCCGGTCGTGTCCGCACTCTATAACGTCTCGCAACAGTCGCTGCCGGCGGGTCCATTGATCTCGGCGTTCGTGCCCTCGCAGCAGACGGCGATCTCGCAGCTCGCGAACGCCTATTGTGGCCAGCTGCTCGGCACTCAGCAGTATCGGGATGCGTTTTTCGGCACCGGCCTGGACGGGAGCCTCACCGCCGGCGCGTCCAGTTTCTTCGGCGCGAGTGGCAGCCCGCAGCGCGCCATCGTGATCAATGCGTTGGTTATGAACGCGGTCGGCAACGCGACCCCCGCCGCGGCGAATGCCGTGCGAGCCGAGGTCGATGCGCTGCTGACGCGCATTCCGACGATCACCTCGACCACCGTGTCGGCCGCCACCGTCGCGGCCTGCACCGCGGTGCTCGGCAGCGCGGCGGTGACCCTGCAGTGAGTTCAAGGACCTGGAGATAGGCAGATGTTGATCCGCAAGAAACCCCCGCGATCGCACGCGCCCGGCGAGCCGATCCTGCACGACAACCATCCGCTGCCGGTGACGCGCCGCGACTTCGTTGCCGCCGGGTTCCTGTCCGGGCCGGCCATGGTGATCGGGTCGGCGTGGCTCGGCGCCCTGCTGCGGGCGAGCCGCGCGGATGCCGCGCTGTCTCCGGACATCCAGGCGCTGCTCGCCTCCAGCCAGTGCAACGTACCGACCGCATCCGGCAGCCTGCCCTTCATCTGTTTCGACCTGGCGGGCGGGGCTAACCTGGTCGGCTCAGAGGTGCTGGTAGGCGTGCAGGGGGGCCAGACGAACTTCCTGTCGACCGCCGGCTACGGCAAGCTCGGCGTGCCGGGCAACATGGTGCCGAGCTCTAGCGCCAACATCGACGCATCGCTCGGGCTCCTGTGGCACGCCGACGGTGCCATCAAGCGCGGCATCCTCAGCAAGGCGACGACCCCGGCAACCGCCGCCGGCACCAATGGCGCGGTGCTGTGCGCCATGTCGCAGAACGACACCCAGAATAACCCGCACAACCCGATGTACGGCATCGCGATGGCGGGCGCGCAGGGTCTGCTGCTGACACTCATCGGCACCGAATCCTCGGTGTCCGGGGGCAACTCGCAGGCGCCCATGGCGCTCATCAATCCGGCGTTGCAGCCGACGACCATCAGCCAGCCCTCGGACTCCACGTCGCTGGTGCCGATGCCTCCTGGCGGCGGCACCCAGGATCCGCTCGCGGTGGCGGTGCTCGAGTCGCAGGTGCGCATCAGCGGTGGCAACACGGCGCAGGCCGGCGCGGGTGACACCGCCGCCTTTACCGGCACGCTCACTATGCCCAACGGACCGACCCCGGGCGTGCAGCTCATCGGCAGCGACCCGAACGCCGATGCGGCGCTCAAGAATCAGGTGCGTTGCGCTTACGTCAAGGCGGCCCACACGGCCGACAAGTTCGGCGATCCGGCCGCGCTTGATCCCACCCGGGATACGAATATCACCGGCGGCGCCTCGCCCATCTTCACGGCGAGCGACTTCTCCGACTCGGATGTCGCGAAGACCGCCACCGTCATGAAGCTGGTGCTCAACGGCTTCGCCGGCGCCGGCACCATTACCCTGGGCGGCTATGACTACCACGACGGCACCCGGGCAACCGGCGAGATGCGTAACTTCAAGGCCGGCCAGATGATCGGGGCGGTACTCGAGTACGCCCAGCGCCTGAAGACTCCGGTGATGATCTACGTGTTCAGCGACGGTTCGCTCACCTCCACCGGCATGGTCGATAACAGCGCCGGCGGCCGTGGCAAGCTTGGCTGGCAGGGCGACAGCGCCTCGGTGGCGTCGACGTTCTTCCTGGTCTACAGCCCGACCGGGCGGCCACAGCTGCGCAATGGCACCGCCGGCCAGCAGATCGGCTACTTCAGCGCCGACGGCTCGGTGGTGAGCACCTCGAGCCCGGCGGCCAACGCCGTGAACCAGCTGGTGCAGGTCGTGATTCTCAACTACATGGGGCTGATGGGCACGGACGGGCAGTTCCCGACGCTGTTCCCCATGCAGAGCCTGGGGTCGGGCAGCGCCCTGGCGGGGCTCACCGCCTTCACGCGCATCGTCTGAGGTGGCGGGCGCCGAGAGGCGCGCCGCGGCGCCCTCAACCGGTGTCGCATGCTGACGACGCCGTCAGCCCCTTTTTTCACCGCCCTCTTTGTTTGACACTGTCAAGCACGCTGTGCAATTTTGCCCGCTTGGCGCGGGCGCCATCCCTTGGCGAAGGATCATTATTGAGCTGGCAACGGCCGAACCACCCGGTGTGGTGTGAGGTGGCAGAACGTTGGTTGGTAGCCACGTGCTCTGCCCGGTCACGCGCACAGGTGTTGCTGTGCGTGGCCGTGGTGGCACTGGGCTGCAGCTTGGCGGTGCAGGCGCAGCCGCGCTACGCCCTCATCGGGCAGAGCGCGCCTGATTTCGCGCTGCACGCCGCCGTCGGCGGCAACGCACGCCTCTCGGAGCACCGCGGCGAGGTCGTGGTGCTGAGCTTCTGGAGCAGCCGCTGCACTCCCTGCCGCAGGCAGCTCGCCGCCCTGAACCGCAGCCTCGCGACCTATCATTCCGCGGGACTGGCGATGTTCGGGATCGGTGTCGATGACGATCCGGCCCAGGCGCGCGAATTTGCGCGCTCGGCATCCGTGAGCTTTGCGCTGCTGTTCGACCCGGCCAAGGGGGTCAGCCGCAGCTATCAGGTCGACAACCTGCCGATGACCGTGCTGATCGACCGCAGCGGCACGGTCCGCAACGTGTTGCGCGACTACAGCCCCGAAAGCGAACAGCTCTACCTGCAACAGCTGCGGGCTCTGCTGAACGAATGATCGGAACCACCATGCCGCAGATGACACGCGCCGGGCCCCCGACTGATGCTGCGCCGCGGCACGCAGCACCCCTCGCCCCGCTGCTGGCGGGCGTGCTGCTCGCAGCTCTCCCACCCGCGGCGCTGGGCGCACCTCCGGCCGGGCCGCGCGCCACGACCCCGGCGGCCAGCGCGGCGCCGCCCGGCGAGGCCCCTGCCGCGACTGCAGCGGACGCCAATTCACCGCTCGCCACGACGCCGGCCGCCACGGAGGCCTCCCCGGAAACCCGTGGCCTCGACCAGGAGATCCAGGACCTGAAGAAGGACGTGGTCGATCTCAACAAGGACCTGTTCATCCTGGAGGAGGAGCTGCTGTTCCCGGCCAACACCCAGGTGGCGGTGTTCCTCTCGCTGGACGTCGGGCAGTTCTTCGCGCTCGATTCGGTGCAGCTGAAGCTCGATCGGAAGGAGGTCATCAACTACCTGTATACGCCGCGCGAAGTTGACGCGCTGCTCAAGGGCGGCGTGCAGCGGCTGTATCTCGGCAACCTCAAGGTCGGCGCGCACGAGCTGGTCGCCTTCTTCAACGGCAAGGGGCCGAACGAGCGCGCTTACAAACGCGGCGCCTCGCTCAGGTTCGAGAAGGGCGTCGGCGCCAAGTACCTGGAGCTCAAGATCGATGACCGGCAGAGGAAACTACAGCCGGAGTTCGAGATCAAGGACTGGGAATAGCCCGTGACGCGAGCTTCCTGCATGCTTGCGCTGCTGCTCGCCGCCGTGCTGGCGCTGCCGGCCGGCGCGGCGAGTGCGCGGCAGCACGACGCTGAGAAGCTGCCGATCACGCATATCCGTGATCTGCACTACGGCGACGCGCTGTTCTACTTCTATCAGGACGATGACTTCGCGGCCCTCACGCGACTGCTCGCTTACGAGCACTGGGGCCGCGTGCCGCACCATGCGGAGGAAGCGCAGCTGCTCGAGGGCGGGTTGTACCTGACGCTCGGGATGCACAACGAAGCGGGCGAGCGCTTCGAGAGGCTGCTGACCAACGATGTGCCCACCGGAGTGCGCAATCGCGCCTGGTTCTATCTGGCGCAGGTGTGGTACGCACGCGGCTATCTCGAGCGCGCGGACGCGGCACTGCGCAAGGTGAACGGGCGCATGTCCCCGGAGCTGGAGGCGCAGAAAGAACTGCTGTTCGGCAACGTGCTGATGCACGAGGGACGCTACGATGAGGCCATCCGCCTGCTGTCGAGCTGGCGTGGAGCGCAGATCTGGTCCGCCTACGCGCGCTTCAACCTGGGCGTGGCGCTGGTGCGTAACGGACGGCTCGACGACGCCGACCCGTTCCTCAGCGCAGTCGGCACCATGCTCGCCGCAACAGCGGAGCTGGCGGCGCTCAGGGACCGCGCCAATCTCGCGCTCGGCTTTGCGTACCTGCAGGCCAACCAGCCGGCGCGGGCGCGAGCGCCGCTTGCGCGCGTGCGCCTGAACGGTCCGTACTCGAACAAGGCGCTGCTGGGCATCGGCTGGGCGGATGCGGCGCTCGGGGACTACCAGGGAGCGCTCACGCCGTGGATGGAGCTGCGCAGCCGCGACGTACTGGACGCGGCCGTGCAGGAATCCTACCTCGCCGTGCCGTACGCATTCGGCAAGTTGAACGCCAACGCGCAGTCCGCGGAGTTCTACGAAAGCGCGGTCAAATCCTTCGATGCCGAAAACGGCCAGCTGGACGAGGCCATCGCGCGCATCGAGAAGGGCGATCTGCTCGAGCGCGTGCTGGGCAGCGAATCGGGTGCCCGCTACGGCTGGTTCTGGCAGCTGAAGAGCGTGCCCGATGCGCCCGAGTCGCGCTATCTGTACGCGGTGCTGGCCGGGCACGATTTCCAGGAGGGACTGAAGAACTACCGCGACCTCCTGTATCTGAACGGCACGCTGGAGCGCTGGGGCGACAGCATGGGCGCTTTCCAGGACATGATCGAGACGCGCGAACGCGCCTACGCCGAGCGGCTGCCACGGGCGGATGCGCTGCTCGCCTCGGGCGCGGTCGGGAAGCTGCAGCAGCGCAACGTCACGCTGGCAAATGAGCTGCGCACCATCGAGACGCAGCGTGACATGGCCGCGCTCGGCACCACGGTCGAGCGCGAGCAGTGGGCGCGCGTGCAGCGTGTGGAGGCGGCGCTCGCCGCCGCTCCCGACACACCCGAGAACGCGAACCTGCGCGTGCGACTGGCGCTGGTCAAGGGGGTATTGCAGTTTCGTGTGCATGACGCCTTCAACGCGCGCTTGTGGCAGGAGCATCGCGCGCTGAAGGATCTCAGTCTCGCACTGCACGAGGCGCAGAGCCGCTGGATCCGGGTGGAGCGCGACCGTAAAAACGTGCCGACCAACACCGGGGAGTTCGCGGACCGCGTCACCACCCTCAAGCAACGCATCGACACGCTGCAGGCGCGCCTCGGCGCCACGGAGCAGAGACAGAGTGTATTTCTCGCGCGGCTCGCCGCTCATCAGCTCGAGGAGCAGAAGGAGCGACTCGCCGCTTACGAGGTGCAGGCGCGCTTTGCGCTCGCGAGCATGTACGATCGCGCTGCCAGCGCAGGCGCTGCGCCACCCGAGGAGACCCCGGCGCCACCCGAGCAGACCCCGGCGCCACCCGAGCAGACCCCAGCGCCACCCGAGCAGACCCCGGCGCCACCCGAGCAGACCCCGGCGCTACCCGAGCAGGCTCCGGCACCACCCGAGGAGGGTCCGGCGCCACCCGAGCAGGCTCCCGTGCCCAGGGCGGCGGAGCCGCCGCGATGAGCCTGCGCGTGCCCGCAGCCGCAGCCTTCGCGCCGGCGCTCGCGCTGGCCTTGCTGGCGATCACGCCGCGCGCTTCGGCGCAGGGCGCATCCCCCGCTTCCCAACCCACCATCGGGGATCTCGCCTCGCGCAAGGTCGAGGTGCACCGCGACACGATGGTGAGCGCCAACGTTTCCCGGGCGATGGAGAACTATCGCCGCTTTCTCGAGCTGCAGAATACCGATCCGAAGCTGCGCGCCGAGGCTCTGCGCCGACTCGGGGACCTCAACCTCGACGCCGGCGAGATGCAGCGGCTGGAACAGGAAGTCACCGCGGTGGACCTGCAGGGGGCCGAGGCGATCAAGCTGTACACGACGCTGCTCAAGGCATTCCCCGACTATGCGCGCAACGACCAGGTGCTCTATCAGCTGGCGCGCGCCTATGAGACCACCGGCCAGTCCGGGCAGGCGCTCGGCACACTGGATCGGATCGTGCAGCGCTACCCGCAAAGCCCGCAGCTCGATGAGGTGCAGTTCAGGCGCGGCGAGCTGTTGTTTTCCGACAAGCGCTACGCGGATGCCGAGCGCGCCTACGCCGCCGTCATCGGGCGCGGCGCGGGTTCGGCGTTCTTCCAGCAGAGCCTGTACAAGCGCGGCTGGTCGCTGTTCAAGCAGTCGATGGCGCTCGAGAGCCTGCCGTCCTTCGGCGGCGTGCTCGACCAGGAGCTCGGCACCGGCCGCGGCAAGTCGGTGCGGCTCGAGACGCTCAAGCGCGCCGACCGCGAGCTGGTCGAGGACACCCTGCGGGTCATGAGCATCACTTTCTCCTACAACGACGGCGCCGCTTCGCTCGAGCACTACATGAGCCAGCACGGCGACCGCCCGTACGCCTGGCTGCTGTATTCCCGCCTCGGGGATCTGTACGTCGACAAGCAGCGCTACCAGGATGCGGCGAGCGTGTACCGCGCCTACGTGGCCCGCGATCCCTACGGCGACCATGCGCCGGACCTCGACATGGCGGCGATCGAGGCCTACGGCAAGGGTGGCTTCAGCCAGCTGGTGTTCGACGGCAAGCACGAGTTCGTCGAGCACTACAACTTCGATTCCCCCTACTGGAAGACCCGCACCCGCGCCGACAATCCGCGCGTCGTGCAGGAGCTCAAGACCAACCTGAAGGACGTCGCCACCTACTTCCATGCGAGCGCGCAGAAGTCCAAGCGTGTCGCGGACTACCAGCAAGCCGCGCGCTGGTACCGCGGCTACCTGCAGTCGTTCCCGGAGGACGCCGACTCCGCGGCGACCGACTACCTGCTGGCGGAGGCGTTGTTCGAAAGCAATCAGTATGCCGATGCGGCTGCCGAGTACGAGCACACCGCCTACGGCTATCCGAGGAACGACAAGTCAGCGACCGCCGCCTACGCGGCGCTGGTCTCCTACCAGAAAGGCGAGGAGGGCTTGAGCGGCGCCGACAAGGACGCCTGGCACAAGCGCGCCATGGACGCCGGAGTCAGGTTCGCGCAGACTTTTCCGGAGCACCCGGACAGCGCCGGCGTTCTGACCCGTGCAGCCGAGGAGCTCTTCGCGGCCGGGGACCGGCCGCGCGCCGTCAGCGTCTCCGAGTCGATTCTCGCGCGCCAGCCGCCGGTGGATGTCGCGAAGCAGCGCATCGCGTGGACGATCATCGCGCAGGCGCGCTTCGACCAGGGCGATTATGCCAGGGCGGAACCCGCGTTCCTGCAGGCGCGCGAGCTCGCCGGCAAGGATGACAAGATGCGCGCCGATCTCACCGAGCGCCTCGCCGCCAGCGTATACAAGGAGGGCGAGGCGAAGCAGAAGGCCGGGGATGGCGGCGGGGCGGTGGAGGATTTCCTGCGCGTCGGGCGCGTGGCGCCGGAATCCAAGATCCGCGCCAATGCGCAGTACGACGCCGCCGCGGAGCTGCTGACCCTCAAAGAGTGGGAGCGCGCCATCGGCGTACTCGAGGATTTTCGGCGCCAGTTCCCGCAGCATCAACTGCGACCGGAGGTCACCCGCAAGCTCGCCGTGGCGTACTCTGAAGCCCACCGCCCGGGCGAGGCTGCCGCGGAGTTCGAGCGGATCGCGGCAAACCCCTCCGAGAGTCGCGCCGTACAGCGTGAAGCGCTCATGCAATCCGCGGACCTGTACTCCAAGGCTGGCAACAATCCCAGGGCCATGGGGATGCTGGAGAAGTTCGTCGACACCAACCCAACACCGCTTGCCGACGCCGAGGAGGCGCGCCAGCGCCTGGCGGACTTCGCCGGCAAGAGCGGCGATCCCGCGCGGCGCGATCACTGGTACCAGGAGATCATCCGCGCCGAGGCGCAGGCCGGCGCGCAGCGCACCGATCGCACTCACTACCTGGCCGCGAAGGCGCAGCTGGCGCTCGCGCAGCCGGCGCGCGATGCGTTCCGTGCCGTGCGTCTGACGGCACCGCTCAAGAAGAGCCTCACCGTCAAGCGCGACGCACTCGAGCATGCGATGGACGGCTACAAGCGCGCCGCCGAATACCAGGTCGCCGAGGTGACGACCGCCGCCACCTACGAGATGGCGGAGCTGTACGGCACGCTCGCCAAGGACATCCTCGCCTCGGAGCGGCCGCCGAAGCTCAAGGGCGATGCGCTGGAGGAATACAACTCACTGCTCGAGGAGCAGGTATTTCCGTTCGAAGAGCAGGCGATCAAGGCGCACGAGCTGAACGCCGCGCGCGCCAAGGACGGGGTGTACGACGAGTGGGTGCGCAAGAGCTTTCAGGCGCTCGCGCAACTGAAGCCCGCGCGCTACGGCAAAACGGAGCTGACGCAGGATGTGGTCACGAGCCTCGAATAAGGGCCCGCCCGGCGGCGTGGCGCCTGCCGCGCAGCGCGCGCGGCGCGTCGCAGCTCTCGCAATCGCGGGGCTGGTGCCGATGGCACTCGCCGCCTGCAGCTCCGGGCCTGCGCGCACCCCCCCACGCGCGGCGCCACCGCCGGCCGCCCGCACCACCGCGCCGCCGGCTACAGAGTCGCCGCCTGGCGCTGCAGCGACGCCTGCGACGGCGGGCGGCACTTCGACCGCGCCGTCGAGGCCGGCGGTGCGCCCGCCCGCTACCGGCGCTGCGTCCGCCACCGCGGCTGCGCCCACCGTGGCGGCGCACCCTCAGGTGCAGCCGGCGGCACGCGCGGACTTCGACCGTGCGGTGAATCAGATGCGCGCCGGCAACGCCTTGGAGGCGGAGCTCGGCTTCAAGCAGCTCGCCCTGCAGTACCCGCAGTTCGCGGCTCCCCTGGTGAACCTCGCCATTCTGCAGCGCAAGGCTGCGCATCTCGACCAGGCCGAGGAAACCCTGCAGAGCGCCGTCGCTCACGAGCCCGGCAGCGCGGTGGCGTGGAGCGAGCTCGGCGCCACCCAGCGAATGCGCGGCGAGTTCAAGGACGCGGCTACCTCATACGAGCGGGCCATTGCGGCGGATGCGCACTATGCACCGGCCTGGCGGAACCTCGGGGTGCTGTCGGATCTCTATCTCGCAGACCCCGGCCGTGCGCTGACGGCCTTCGAGCAGTACCAGCAGCTCACCGGCGAGGACAAGCCGGTGAGCGGCTGGATTGCGGAATTGCGACAACGCTTAGGTGTGCCGCCGCTGAAGCGGCCGGCGCCTGCCGCGCCCGCGAACGGCAACCCCGGCGAGGCGGCGCCCACGGCAGCCCCGGGCGCGCCGGCATCCGAGCCGCGCGCGGCGCCTGAGCCGCAGTCGCAACCCGCCCCAAGCGACAACGTTGCAAGCGGCGCCGGCGGCGGCAGCGCCTCGAGAGCAGGAGGTTGACCATGTATTGCGTGTGCGTATACCGGTTGAGGCCCGCGGCCATGCTGTCGGCTCTCATGGCCTTGTGCCCGCTGACTCTGGACGCGGCATGGGCGCAGGAGCCCGCGCCGCCGAGGCCCTCGGACTCCCGACAGACGGCACCCGCGCGCGCCCTGCCGCGCCCGGAGCAACTCGAGCCCGCGGTGGATACCAGCAGGAATGCCCCCGCCGCTGCCCCGGCCGCTGCCCCGGCCGCCGGTGTCGCCGCCCCGGACGCGAACGCCGCCGGCGATGCGCGCAAGCCACCTGCGGCCGGGACGACTGGCGCGCGCAAGGAGCCGTCTGGCTCCAAGGCGAGCGCGCGCAAGGGCCCGGACCGGCTCGAGCTCGACCCGACGGACATCACCGGCAACCGTGAGCTGCCCAAGGTGTTGTACATCGTGCCGTGGAAGCGCTCCGATCTTGGCGATCTGCTCGGCAAGCCGGTGAACAGCCTGGTGGACGAGGTGCTGCAGCCGCTGGATCGGGATGTTTTCCAGCGGGAAAACCGCTATTACGATGCTTTGAAGCCCGAGCGGGCCCGTCCCGGGGCGGGCGCGGTGCAGGGTTCGGGCGAGCAGCGCTGAAAATGGCCTGGGCGCAGTATCAGGATGAGAGCTGGGTCGCAGTTTTTTGGGCTTATGTCATTCAGTTTTCGTAAGTTGTGCGTGTGCGGCGGTCTTTCAATGAGCGGGAGTCTTTAGATGAACGTCTGGAATTTGATCGTGCGATTCTTTCAGGGCGGCGGGAATTTCATGTACCCCATCGCCATCGTGTTCGTGGTGGGCCTGGCGATCGCCATCGAACGTTACGTCTATCTGGCGCTCACGGCCGTGCGTAACCGCGGTCTGTGGAACGAAATCGTGCCGCTGCTCTCGCAGGGTAATTTTCGCCAGGTGGCGCAGGCGACTTCCAAATCGCAGTCGGCCATCGGCCACATTCTCAACTACGGCCTGGCGCGCATTCAGTCCGCGCGCCGCCGCGACGACATCGAGAAGGCGATGGAGGAGAGCCTCATGGAGGTGGTGCCGCGGCTGGAAAAGCGCACCCACTACCTCGCGACCTTCGCCAACCTCGCGACGCTGCTGGGACTGCTGGGCACGGTGATGGGCTTGATCCGCGCCTTCGCGGCGGTAGCGACCGTCAACCCGGCGGAGAAGGCGAATCTCCTGTCGGCGAGCATCTCGGTGGCGATGAACTGCACGGCCTTTGGCCTCATGACGGCGGTGCCGCTGCTGTTCATCCACGCGTGGCTGCAGACCAGGACCACCGAGCTGATCGACAGCCTGGAGATGGCGTCGGTCAAGTTCCTGAACGCGATCACCGAGCGGCAAAGCGCGCCCGCCGCGGCCTAAAGCCCGCGCCCGCGCCCGCGCTCGCCGTAGAAGGACTCCAGGTCCCGCATGCGCCGTTCGTATCAAACCCGCAAGCTGGAGCGTCACTCGCGCAAACCGGCGGAGCTGCTGCTGGTGCCGATGATCGACATCTTCACGGTGCTCGTCACCTTCCTGCTGATGACCGCGGTGTTCTCGCGCACCGTGATCCTGCAGCTGAATCTGCCGGCTTCGCAGACCGAGTTCCGGGAGCCGCCGCCGGGATTGCAGCTGGAGGTCATGGTGCGCAAGGACCTCATCCAGGTGGCGGATCGCAATACCGGACCGCTCGCGACGCTGCCCAACACGCCCGGCGGCTACAACTACGATGCGCTGACCGAATACCTCAAGCGCGTCAAGGCCAAGTTCCCCGAGAAGACCGACGCCAGCATCCTGCTGGAGGCGGACACGCCCTACGACACGCTGGTGCAGGTCATGGATCGCGTGCGCGTGTTTGAAGTGAGTCAGGGACTGAACGTCGTGCAGGCCGAGCTGTTCCCGGACATTTCCATCGGCGATGCGCCGGCGACACCTCAGGCCCCGGGCGGCACCCCGGGTCCGGCGTCCCCGGTAGCGGCGTCCCCGGTAGCGGCGCCCCCCGCGGCGGCGGCTCCGGCCGCCGCGACCCCCCTGCACGCCGCGGCGGCGTCTGGCAACGGAGCACACCCATGAGCATGTCGCATCGCGCCCAGCGCATGGCGCTGCACCACCTGCGCCACCGTGCGGATGCGCAGCTGAACCTCATCCCGCTCATCGACATCCTGTCGGTGATGGTCGCCTTCCTGCTCGTGTACTCGATCGAGGTCGAAGTCATACAGAACGCCAAGGGGATCGAGATTCCACAGTCGATCGCCGAGGCCGCGCCCAAGGCGTCGGTGGTGGTCATGATCACCAGGACGGACCTGTTCGTGCAGGGGGAATTCATCGCCACCGTGGCGCAGATCCGCGCCGGGCAGGGCAGGCTGGTCGAGCCGCTGCGCGCCGCGCTCAAGCGCCCGCTCCTGGTCGGCAGGGAGATCAGCGAGCGCGATATCGCGCAGCGCGAGATCACCATCATGGCGGACAAGGCGCTGCCCTACGAGGTGCTCAAGCGCGTGATGGCGACCTGCACCGACGCCGACTACGGGCGCATCTCGCTCGCGGTCATCCAGAAGGAAAAGCCGGTCGCCGCCGGCCAGCTCAAGCCGGTGTAGGCCCGCATGGTCATCGCGCCCTATTACCGCGACTTCGATCTGCCCTGGGAGGGCGATCCGGAATCGAGCGCACGGTTCCGCAAGATCCTGCGCGTGCTGCTGATCATCCTGGTGGTGCTCGGCATCGCATTTCCGCTGCTGCCTACGCCGCAGCGCGAGGCGCCCGAGGAAGTCCCGCAGCGGCTCGCGCGCGTGATGCTCGAGAACCAGCCCAAACCGCCGCCGCCACCGCCGCCGGTGCCCAAGGAGGAGAAGCCGAAGATCGAGCCGAAAATCGCCCTGGTGAAGCCGCCGCCGATCGATGAGCGCGAGCGGGCGCGCCGCAAGGCGCAGAAGCAGCTGAACCAGGTCAAGGACGAGCTCGCCGACCTGCGCGACGTCATGGATCTCACCCCGCTCGAGACCAAGAACCTCTCCGGCTCGGTCAGCGCCGACGCGCACGCCGAGCGCTCGCTCATCACCTCCAAGGTCGGAGTCGGCAGCGGTGGCATCACCTCCGCGAATACCAGCCGCGGCTTCGGCACCGGGGCCGGCTCGCTCACCGGTCACGACACGACTGCCGTCACCTCGGGCATCGTACGCTCGGGTCTGAACAGCCGCGGCCCCGCCCGCAGCGGTGGCGGCGGCAAGGCCGCCCGCTCGCGCGAGGAGATCGAGCTGGTCTTCGACCGCAACAAGGGACGCATCTACAGCCTGTACGCGCGGGCGCTGCGCGATAATGCGGAGCTGCAGGGCAAGCTGGTGCTCGAGTTCACCATCGCCCCAACCGGTGAGGTGACCATGTGCCGTATCGTCTCCAGCGAGCTCAGGGACCCGGAGCTGGAGCGCAAGATCATCGCGCTGGTGCGCCTGTTCCGCTTCGATGCCAAGGACGTTGACACCGTCACCACCACCAAGCCCATCGATTTCTTCCCGGCATGAACCTCAATTCCGAAATCGAGTTCTATGAGGAGCTGCGGCTCGTCGACAAGGCGCGACTGCTGAACCTGTTCCTGCACGAGCTCGCGGAAGAGGCGCGCGGCGCCTACGACGCCGGCGCGGAGCAGGTGCACGATGGCGCGCACCTGCGCTTCGTCAACGAGCTGTATCATCGTCTGACACGCGTCATCGAGCAGCTGCTGGCCGAGGAGACGACGCGCCCGGCGGATGACGTGGTGCTGCGGATGCTGCTGGCGCCGCGGACCGACAAGGTGGCCGAGCGCCTGGTGTACAACGCCTACGCGCGCGCGATCCAGGGATTCGAGAGCTACGATACGACGGTGCTGATGGGCGGGAGTTGAGCCCCTCGAGCCGGCGTTGGGGAGGGCCACGGCGCGGGCGCCGCCGCGTTGCAAGTCCACAGATAAGGACTGGCGAACAATGAGCATCGCAGCGCGCAGCTGGCTACCGGCCGTCCTGGCTGCCGTCACTTCTACGCTCACCGCGACAGCGCCTTGCGCTGCCGCCGATGGTGGGGGCGCGACTCCCGCCGCCACGCCGCGCTCGTTTCTGCTGCGTCCGGCGCAGGTGTGGAGCGCAGGCCAGCCCGTGCATGAGGGCTGGGTGGTGCTCACCGAAGGCGAGCGCATCGCGGCCGCGGGGCCTGCGAGCGCCGTGCAGCGGCCAGCGGGCGCGCAGGTGATCGATCTGCCGGGCGCCACCTTGCTGCCCGGCCTCATGGACGTGCACTCGCACCTGTTCCTGCACCCCTACAACGAGACCCCGTGGGATGACCAGGTACTCAAGGAGCCGGTGCCGTATCGCACGCTGCGCGCCGGCCAGCAGGCGCGCGCCACGCTCTTGTCGGGTTTCACGACGCTGCGGGATCTGGGCACCGAGGGCGCGGAGTACGCCGACCTGTCGCTGAAGCGTGCCATCGAGGACGGGCTCATCGAAGGGCCGCGCCTGTTCGTCGCCACGCGCGCCATCGTGGCGACCGGCTCGTACGGCCCGGCGCCGCGGAGCCTGCGTCCGGATGTGTGCTGCACGCCGCAAGGCGCGCAGGAGGCGAGCGGAGTTCCCGAGGTCATCCGGGCGGTGCGCGAGCAGGCCGGTCGCGGCGCCGACTGGATCAAGGTGTACGCGGATTACCGCTGGGGCCCGGGCGGCAGCCAGCAGCCGACCTTCACGCCGGAGGAGCTCAGGGTGCTGGTCGAGACCGCGCACTCATCGGGCCGGCCGGTCGCCGCGCATGCGACCACGGCGGAGGGCATGCGCCGCGCAGTGCTGGCCGGCGTGGACAGCATCGAGCACGGCTTCGGCGGCACGGCCGAGGTATTCGAGCTCATGGCGGCGCGCGGCGTGGCCTACCTGCCGACGCTCACCGCACAGGAAGCGTACGGGGAATACTTCGAGCACTACGTCGCCGGCAGGACCGCGCCCACGGCGGGCATGCAGCAGGCCGCCGAGGCTTTCAGGTTGGCGCTCAAGGCGGGAGTCATCATCGGCTGCGGGAGCGATGTCGGGGTCTTCACCCACGGCACCAACTATCGCGAGCTTCAGTGGATGGTGCGCGACGGCATGACACCGCTGCAGGCGCTTACCGCCGCCACCGCCACCGACGCGCAGATCCTGCGCCGGGAATCGGAGCTGGGGCGCGTGCGCGAGAGCATGCTGGCGGATCTGGTCGCCGTGACGGGCGATCCGACGCGCGACATCGACGCCCTGGCACACGTCGTGTTCGTCATGAAGAACGGCGTCATCTACCGGCGGCCGTGAGGCGGCCTGTCCCATCGCCACGTTCGCGCCGGGCCTCACCTGGGATCCGTCACGCCACCCGATGCGAGGTCCAACAGTTGCATCTTCGCGTGCGCCATGCGCGTCGCGACCGCACCTGACGATACGCGTGGCCGTAGCGGGCAGACAGCCACCCGCAAGCCGCTCCAGTGCCGCGCCGCTCACCCTGTGCTCTGCAGCCCCTGGGCGATGCCTGCGACACTCGCCAACAGCGCCGCGAAGAGCTCGCGGTCCGTGCGTCCCCCCGCGCGCCAGCGCTGCAGCAGATCCACCTGCATCAGGTGCATGGGATCGAGGTAGGGATTGCGCAGCTGGATCGAGCGCTGTAGCGTCGAGTCGGAATCGAGCAGCGCGTGGCTGTCGCGGACGGCGAGGATCTGCTCGCAGGCGCTGTCGAACTCGCTGCGGATCTCGCCGGAGAAGCGGCGCAGCGGTTCCGGCACCAGCTCGTCGTAGTAGCGTGCGATCTGCGGATCCGACCGCGCCAGCATGGTCTCGACGTCATCGAGCAGGTTGCGCAGGAAGAACCAGCCGTCGCAGGCCGCGCGCAGGCGCGCCAGCCCGAACCTGGCGAGCGCGGCGCGCAGCCCGCTGCCCGCGCCGTACCAGCCGGGCAGCATGTAACGGGTCTGCGACCAGGCGTACACCCACGGCACCGGCAGCAGGCCCTCGAGACCGGCGCCTTCCACGCGGTGCACGGAACGCGAGCCGATCTGCATTCTCTCGATCACATCGATCGGCGTGACCGCCTGAAAATACTCGTAGAACTGAGCCTGCTCGTAGACCAGGCGGCGGTAGGCGGCGCGGCTCTCCTGCGCGAGTAGCGCGGCGATTTCCAGCTGTTCGGCCGAGTCGGGGGGCAGCTGCCCGCGGCGCGACGCCGCGGTCGTCAGGCTCAACGCATTGAAGGCCCGCTCGAGTGTGCGCATGGCGATGGGTCGAAGTCCGTAGCCCTGCCGGATGGTTGCGCCCTGTTCGCGGATGCGCAGCACCCCGTCCACTGCCCCGGCGGGGGCGGCGTGCACCAGGGCCTCGATGCGTCCGCCGCCGCGGGCGATGCTGCCGCCGCGGGCGTGGAACATGACGGCGCGCTCCCCGGCGGTGGCGAGCGCCTGCGCCAGATCGTGCTGCGCCTGGTGAATCATGAAGCGCGAGGCGCAGGGGCCGGTTTGCTTGTTGCTGTCGGAGTAGCCGATCAGCACGCACTGGCGCCGCCCGCGCGCATCCAGATGCCGCCGATACAGCGGATCCGCCAGCAGCTCCTGCAGCGTGCGGCCGCAGGTGGCGAGCGCCTCCGCGGTCTCGAACTGCGGCGCGAAGTCGAGCGCCACTTCCCCGGTGCGCTTGTCGTACGCCGCGGCCCAGCGCGCCAGCAGCAGCGCCGCCAGCACATCGTCCGCGCCGCTGGCGCCGCTCACGATGAAGTAGCCGATGGCGTCGGGGCCATAGCGGTGACGGCCCTGCATGATGGCATCGAACACCGCCAGGTGGCGCTTGCCGAGCGCATCGAGGTCCGCGACCGGTCCGCGATCCTTCTCCAGCGCCTGGGCGAGCCGGTCGCGGCGCTCGCGGCTGCTGCGGCCGGGCCACAGCGGGTCGTCGAAGCCGCGCGCCACAACCTCGTGCAAGACACCCGCATGCTGGCGCACGTCGAGCGTCGCCAGGTGAAATCCGAAGGTATCGATCCGGCGCAGCAGACGCTCGACGTAGAACAGGCCGGCGTTCGCGCCCTTATTGGCCCTGAGGCTCGCGGCGATCAGCGCCACGTCGTCGCGGAACTGACGCGCACTCTCGTAACCACTCGCCCGGCCTTCGTAGGTGCTGCGCAGGCGCTCGCCGAGCTGCGCGAGGAACACGCGGTAGGGCATGCGGTCGTGCCGCGCCGGGGTGATGGCGCGCGCCCCCGGCAGCAGCCGCATGTACTGCTCGACCCGCTTGGTCAGCTCGCTGGCCGCCGGCACGCGGCTGGCGCTCTGCGACAGGCGCTGCGCGATGCTCTGGCACTCCTCGAAATAGCGGTTGATGATCACCTGCTGCTGGCGCGCCAGCGCCTCGCGGATGCTCTTGGCGTGCACGTCGGGGTTGCCGTCCATGTCGCCGCCCGCCCAGGATCCGACGTGCAGGATGGCCGGCACCCGCGCCGCGCCGGCCTCCGTGCCGTAGAGCTTCTCCAGCGCCTGCGCGATTTCCTCGTAGAACGCCGGCACCACGCGGTACAGGACCTCCACCAGGTAAAACAGGATCTGCTCGCGCTCATCCGCGACCGTGAGCCGTTCGCGCGGCAGCTCCTCGGTCTGCCACGCGGCGGTGAGCTCCATGCGGATGGAGCTCCAGACGTTGCGGGCTTCGTTCGGCGTGAGGGTCGGGTCGAGACGTTCGACCAGGCGCTGTGCGATGCGCTGCTGCTTGCGCAGCAAGGTCCTGCGGCTGGCTTCGGTCGAATGCGGCGCGAACACCGGCTCGATGGAGAGACCGCCGATGAGCTCGAGGACCTGCGCCGCGCTGAGGCCCTGGCTCTTCAGCGCCGCGATCGCATCCTCCACGCCGCCGGGTTGGGGCCGCTGGCTGTCCTTGAGCAGATACTCACGGCGGCGCCGGATGCGGTGGACCCTTTCCGCCAGATTGACGCTCTGGAACCAGGTGGAGAAGGCGCGTACCACTTCGCGCGCCAGCGCCGGCGGGCGCTCGCGTACACGGGCCGCGAGCTCGGCGCGCGCCTCGCCCGAGCCGTTGCGGCCGCGGATGGCGGCGACGCGGTCCAGCTCCACCAGCTCGAACAGCTGCTGCCCACCCTGCTCGCGCAGAATCTCGCCCATGAGTGCGCCGAGCGCATGGACATCCTCGCGCAGCGGCTCGTGCTTGGGCGGAAAGTGGATGTCGCTGCGGTTCACTTTCGGTCGTTTCCAGGTGTTGGCTTCGGCGCCGAAATGCGTATCTTAGCGGTCCGGCGCGCCGTTGGGCGCGCTCGAGTCATCCGGCCAGCAGCACCGCCTCGGCGCGCTCCAGCTCTTCCGGCTGACCGTAAATCACGACGATGTCCCCGTCGCGCAGCACCGTGTCGGCGGCAGGCTCGCGCCCGAGTATTCCCAGGCGCCGCACGCCGGTGAAGGTCACCTCGACACCGCGGTTGCGCACCTCGGCCAGCGTGCGGCCCACCGCCCACGCTCCCGGCGGCACGACCACTGACTTCAGCTCCTCGCGGTGCTCGCTCGTCTCATCGACCGGGCGTGCATCCCCGCGCCGCACGATATTCCTCAGTACCGCATAGCGGTTGCTACGGATGTCGCCCAGCGTGCGCACCACGCGCGGCACCGGTACGCGCAGCAGCATCAGTACGTGCGAGACCAGCATGAGACTCGCCTCGAAGGTCTCCGGAACGACATCGGTGGCGCCGGCATCCTGCAGCTCCTTGATGCGGGCATCGTCCTGGGTGCGCACCAGCA
>Ga0209156_10000771_pt1 | contig 27034 bp, 21 predicted proteins | sample GraSoiAngelo_124_FD_185881 | JGI IMG/M metagenome (GOLD analysis project Ga0209156, IMG submission 185881) | Grasslands soil microbial communities from the Angelo Coastal Reserve, California, USA - 14_0927_05_20cm (SPAdes) (version 2) | ecosystem: Environmental > Terrestrial > Soil > Grasslands... | reverse complement strand
CCAGTTCCACATCATCCAGCCGCACGAGGTCTGGAAGAACAGCCTGTCGCCCTGCCGCAGGTCACAGTGCAGCCGGTGCTCCTTCAGATGCTCGAGCAACGTCCCGCCGGCGCCATGCAGAATGCACTTGGGTTGCCCGGTCGTGCCGGAGGAAAAAAGCACGAACAACGGGTGGTCGAACGCAAAGCGCTTCCAGGCGCCATCGTCGGTGCCGCGGCCGCGTTTCATGAGGTCGGTAAGGCGATGGATCGGACACGCCACCCCGTTTGGAGCCGCCCCGTCGTCGAGCGCGACAATGGCCTTCAATGACGGCAGGCCGGCCGCTACCTCCGCGAGGCTTGCAGCCACGGGCGCACCGATGTCCCAGCGCTCGGAGCGCAAATGCCCCATCAGGATGACTGGCTCGATCGGCGCGAACCGCGAGAGGATCGAAAACACGCCCATGTCGGGGGCGCAGCTCGAAAAGGTCGCGCCAACCGCCGCCGTCGCAAGCGCGGCCACGACAGCTTCGTTGCCGTTCCGCGCAATCGCTACGACGCGATCGCCTTCCGCCACCCCCATGCCGCGGAGGGATGCCGCCACGCTGCGCACTCGGTCGCGCAGCTCGCCACGCGTCAGGCGCTCGCGCGGCCGGTCCGCGTGACAAGCCGTAACGGCGGGCAGGTCGTCGCTTGCGTGTTCCTGCTGCAACAGGTTCTCGACGAAGTTGAGGCGCAGGCGGGGAAAAAAAGACGCGCTCTCGCAGGAATCGCCGGCGCAGACCGGCTCGATCTCCCCCTCGACGTCGAGCTTGCACCAGCGCAGGAACAACTGCCAAAACGTCCGAAACTGATTACACGAGAACTGCTCGAACCCTGAGTAGTCGCCGTAACTGCGTCCCGTCGCGGTCTCGCAATAGCGCACGAACGCGCTTAGCTGCGACCGCGCCATCGCCGTCGCATCGGGAACGAAGATCGGATCTCGTGGCCTAGCCTGCAACATGGGATCCACACCATAGCAGGTCACTGCCTGCCGATGGTAGCGTGGATTCCGCACGCGAGAGGACGGGGCTCTTTGGTTACGGCTGCGACCTGGAGCTAAGGGGCGCGTTGCTCCTTGGCCCCGGTCAGCTCGCGCACCGCGGCAATCAGGTCTTCGAACTTGAACGGCTTGTTGAACGTCTTTGCAGCGCCGACCTGGCGCGCGACCTCGAACACATCGAGATTCGCCAGCGGGTCGCGGCCGCTCATGGCGATGATCTTCGCTTCGGGAAACTCCCTGCGCAGGTCGTGGATCGTCTCGATACCTTCCATTTCCGGCATGAAGATGTCGGTGACGATCACGTCGGCGGGCCGGGCGCGCTGCAGCGCCAGCCCCTGAGCGCCGTTAGCGGCGCCTTCGACCTCGATGCCGCAGCTCTGAAACCACATGAGCGCAAGCTTCCTGAAGTCTTCGTTGTCCTCGATGACGAGAACGCGCATCAGGTCTCCAGTAGCGCCGTCCGGCTCAGTCGAGCGTGAAGCTGTCCCACAGGATGCTGTCCCAGGCCACGCTGTCCCACGCGATGCTGTCCCATAAGACGCTGTCCCACAGGACGCTGTCCCACAGGACGCTGTCCCACAGGACGCTGTCCCAGGCGAAGTTGTCCCAGGCGGTGCTGTCCCACAAGACGCTGTCCCACGTGAGCGTTTGCCAATCGATGCCGCCGAGCGTCGGATCCTTCCAGTGGAGCGGCGAGCCATAGAGGACCGGGAACAGCGCCCGGGCGAAGCCGTCCGCGGGCCGGAGCGCAAGATTGGCGCACGCCAGAGGCTGGACTGCGCTCGGCACGAGCCCGCCCAGCATGCCCGGCAAGAGACCGCCCGGCAAGATACCGCCCGGCACGGGCGAGGGCGCCGGTGGAGGCGCCGTGTTCACGGCGGCGTACGCGTCGAGCAGTCCGCTGCCATCCGCGATCGGATCCGGCAGAACCTGGCCGCTATTCCACCCGTACGGCTGCGTCGTCCCGACCAGGAGCGCCTTGACCTGATCGGGGGTGAGGTCCGGCCGGCGCGCCAGGAGCAGCGCGGCGGCGCCCGACACGACGGCGGTCGCCATCGACGTTCCGGTCAGACGGAAGTACGTCGATCCGTTCCGCGCCACCACGACGCGTTCGGGAAACAGCCTATCCAGGGCGCTTCCCGGCACCCGGATCGAGACGAGACGCCGCCCCGGCGCGACCAGATCATGCTTGGCATTCGAGTCGGCGCTGCCCCAACCGGAGAACCAGGCGAGCATGTCATCGCCTCGGCTGAGGGTTCCACGATCGTCCGTGGCGCCAACGGTGATGGCGTACGGGTCGGTGCCTGGCGTCACGACGGTGTCGCGCGCCGGTCCGCCGTTCCCCGACGCGGCCACGACGACCAGACCACGGCGCCACGCGATTTCCACGGCGGCCGCCATCGGGTCGGCGCGGTAGGAAAGGTTTGCGCGCGCGCCGAAGGACAAGTTGATGACGCGGATGTTGTAGGCGGCGCGGTGCGCGAGGACCCACTCGATCCCTCGTATCACCGAGGAGATCCGACCGCTGCCGGTGCTGCCGAGCACCCGGACGTCGACGACGTTGGCTTGCGGAGCGATGCCTACGAACTCGCCGCCGGAGCGGCTGCCATTCCCGGCGATGATCCCCGCGATATGCGTTCCATGCCCGCCCGGGTCGCTTGCCAGGCGCTGATCCGCGAAGTTGACCGAGGCGAGGATGCGGTTCGCGGGCTGGACGAGGTCCGCGTCCGCGGCGACGCCTGAATCGAGGACGGCAACCGTAACACCTCCGCCGGTGGTCCCCTGCTGCCAGACCTGGTCGGCGTTCACCACGAGCGGGTAGACCTCGGAGACCTGATCCGGAGGGGCGATCACCGGCGGATCTGCGCTGCGTTGCGGGCCTACCGTCGCGTCGTGATGGATGCGCGCTACAGCGGGTACGAGGCTCACCGCATTGATGCCGGCGGCGTTCGCAAACCCCGCGGCCCCGTCGATGAGAGACAGCCCGGCGACCGAAATGCCAGATTGCCGGAGGAGATCGAGGGCCGTCAGAGCGCGATCGACATTCGGCGCGCCGACGAACGGGGCGACCGGGTGCTCCATCTCCACGATGACCGGCAGCAGCGCCTGCGGATTGGCCTGCATCAGGTCGCGCAACGCGGGGTCGATCTTGTCCGCGGCGGCCAGTTGCGTGGGCGAAGACGCCGCGGCCGCAAGCGATTGCACGGGCAGCGGAGGCGCCACGGGCACAGGCGCTGGCACGGGCACCGGCCGCACAAGCAACTGCGCGCGCACCGGAAGGGCCGCGGGCACCAGCACAAGCGCGAGCGCAACGAGCGCCCAGCGAATCCCGGGGAGCCGGCGGCAATTCATGCGTGCGCCACCGCTGGGCGATAGGCGCTCCGCTCCTCGCGCAACGGCAGAGTGAAGCAGAACGTGCTGCCTTGGCCGTGCCCGAGCGACTCCGCCCACATGCGGCCGCCATGCGCCGCAACGATGCCGTTGCTGAAATACAGGCCGAGCCCTCCTCCCGCTACGTTTCGCGCCGGTTCCGCCCGGTACCCCCGGCGGAACAGTTGCGTCAGCTCGGTGCCATCGAGGCCGATTCCCTCGTCGCGCACGCGGACAGTCGCGCTGCGCGCGCCGGCGGCCACCGACACCGTCACGGTCGAGCCCTCGGGCGAGTACTTCACTGCGTTGGAGAGAAGATTCATCAGCGCCTGCCGGAGCCGTCGCTCGTCCCACTCGCCGACCACGTCCTGGTCGGCGAGGACCTTGATCTCGTGGCGGGCGGTCGAGCGTATGCTTTCCGTTACTTCGCGGGCAAGGGCGGCGAGATCCGTACGCCACCGCAAGATGGAGAGCAGGCCTGCCTCGAGGCAGGAGACGTCAAACAGTGTCGTCAGGAGCTCCGCAAGGCGGTCGACGTGCGTGACGATCGACGCGGCATCCGCCTCCAGGTCCGTGCGATCGCGCTCGCCTGAGGACAGTCGCCGGTGGAGAAGCTCCGCGTGGCCTCTGACCACCGCAAGAGGAGTCTTCACATCGTGCCAGGCCATGTTGAAGATGTCTTCCCGCAGTCGCTCGAGATCGCGCTGCCCCGTGATGTCACGGAGCACGATGACGCCGCCTTGCGGGGTGCCTCTCGCCGAACGCAGCACGGATGCGGCCAGGCTCAGCACGCGCCGCTGCCCCGAGCGCAGCTCGACCTCCTCTTCAGCGATGCTCGTGCCCGAGCGGAGGGCAGCGATGAGGGGGAGGAGCGCTGCGGCGATCTCGCGCGCCGTTGCCGGCCACTGCTCGAGCCGCTGCTGCTCGAGTGGCTGGCCGACGACGAGGCTCGCGTTGTCCAGGCAGAGGAGCTCCCGGGCCGCCCGGTTCAATCGCACGATGGCGCCCCGTGGGTCAACGATGAGGAGGGCGTCGCTCATGGTCGCGAGGACCGCTTCCAGCTGCAAAGCGTGTCGCTCGTGCTCCAGGGCCATCTGCTCCGTCGCGCGAACGCGTTCGATGACGGTACCCGCCTGCACGGCGATGGCGCCCAGGCTGAGGAGATCCGCATCCTCGTAGGCTTCGGGCCGATAGCTCTGCGCAGAGAGCACACCGAGCACCCGATCGCCGGACAGGATCGGGACCACGACGCCGGACTGCGGCGTGACCAGCTCTCCAGCTTCGGTCCCGTAGATGAGGTGGACCGCGGGTCCTTCGGCAGACCAGCGACGCACGAGCCGGGGTTCTCCCGTTCGAATGACCTCGCTCGTGAAACCCTTGCCCAGCGGGAACGTACCGCCGGGGAACTCGACCCCGCGGTCCATCTGGCGGACGACCTGCACGGTGGCGCTCGTCTCGTCGTAGAGCGCGAAGAGAAAGACCGTCGCATCCATCACGCGCGCAGTCTCTTCATGGAGAGCGCGGAACAGCTCCGCCAGGTCGCGGGCGCCGGCAGCGAGCGCTCCGAGCCGATTCGCAAGATCGAGTCGCGCGCGAAGCTCCTTCTCGCTCGTAGTCACAGCAGTCGGCATCTACCCCCCACCGTATGGCGGTATAGCGCTGCAGTGGTGCCTGATCTTAGGAGCAGAGGAAAAGGGCCTTTTCGCCTGATCCTAGCCTGACTTCAATTTAAGCACGCTATCGATCCGATGCGCCATTTGGACCATGGCGGCGTCATCAAATCAAAGTCCGGAAGGAACAGCCGGCCTCGCGTTGCGACCAAAATGAAGTTTAGTCATTGATTTGTGTGCAAATTTATCTACTGCCAGGCGCGGTTGTCGACCGTGTTCTCGTAGGTGGCGCCCGGCGCGACCAGCCCCCATCCCAGCGTCCACTGATAGGTGTGCTCGAAGCGCTCGCGGGTGTACGGCTCGGGTGCGGCATTCAATATGCGCGCTAGCTTGAGATCCTTCAGCTCGAGCAGGCCTCCGGCCTCCTCGAGCAGATAGTGCGCGTAGCGCTCGGGGCGCTTCTGGATCGCCTCGGCAGCCGAGGCTTCGGCGCGGAACATTTTCGCCAGAGTCGCGCCGTCCAGCTCGTCGCCCGCTGCCTCGCTGCGGGTCGAATGCGACTCCATGAGAACCCGAAGGCCGCGCATTTCGGCGATGCTGATCCACGGCTCCATCAGGCTGACGGCTGCCACCTCGCCGCGGCTCACGGCGTCCAGCCGCTCCTTCATCGTCCCGGCAAAGGTGGTCCGGATCTGCTCGCGCTTGAGGAAGCCCTCAAGCAGCTTCAGCGTGGTGAAGTGCGAGCCGTTGAACGGGCTGACGCCGATCGGCTTGTCCTTCAACTGCTCCGGCTCGTAGATGCGCGACCTGGGATCCGTGACGATCGCGAAAGTCGACATCGCCGAGCCCAGCGCCACGATCTTGGCGGCGCGGTGCCCGGAGCTCACCGTGGACTCGACCGCGCGCTTCATGACTCCCCACTCGCACATCCGGAACTGGTCGCACGCGCCTTGATCGTAAAGCGCCTCCATGGTGCGATCGAACACGTTGGCGCGCAGGGCCTGGTGGTCAGAGTCGCGCTGACCGGAACCCGGGGTACGGACGATCTCCACGTCCAGGCCCTGGTCCCTGAAGAACCCTTCGTCGCCGGCCACCAGCAAGGGCAGATCGTGGATGGCGTTCATCATCGATGCCCTTACTTTCTTAAGCGATGCGGTCATGGCGCGCCTCCGATTCTAGACAGTCATTTTCTGCCATTTTCTCCTACAGCGCATGTACTGCAGCCGAGGTGACCGACGGCGAGAACAAGCACGACGAGGAGGGCGATCGTCGCGACGCGCGAGGACGCGGCGAGAAAATGCAGCGTGCCGCTCTCGAGCCCGACGAACGCGAGGCCGAGCACGGGGATCACCGGGGCCCCGCAGCCCGTGACGCTGCACGCGCCGGTGGAGACTCCGAATACCGTCGCCGCGGCACCCGCCAGACCTCCGCGGTGCAGTGCCCGCGCCGCGCCGCCGGAGGCGAGATCGCGATAGCGGCGCCAGAGGGCGAAGTACAGGCCGAACAGCGCCGAAACGACGAGGATGCGGCCGACGTCGGTCACGTCCACGGCGAAGCCCCATTCGGCGCCGCCGTAGGTGCTGCCGGCCGAAACCCAGAACAGCGCAAGGTCCGGAAGCTTCGCCAGTTTTTCCGCCAGCCGCGCGTCATCGGAGGCGAGGTATTCAGGGAGGCGTTTCAGCCACGGATTGAAGGTGTAGAAATCGAGCGGTTTGCGCACCGCCGACAGGATCGCGACCGGAGCAGCAACGTTGAGCGCGGCGACGGCGAGCGTCACCGACGCGAAGACGACGGGATGCGCGGCCAATGCCGTCCTCGCCCCCCGCAGCGCCTCACCCACCCACCGCATGCGTTCATTTTACGGTTTCGTTGAAGTGAGAAAATAGTCAGCGTAGCACGGCACCGGTTTGCGTCGACCCGGATTTTCACATGAACGCATTCGTCGCGATCTTGTTCGCAAGCCTGCTTTCGCGCCTCGGCTACCAAATGGCGCGAAGCCCGGTGCTCCCCAGCTTTGCCGCCGATCTCGGCGCCTTACCCGAGCTGATCGGCATCATCGTCGCAGCCTCGACCATCACCGGGGTCTTCGTCAAGCTGCCAGCGGGCGCGCTTTCCGACGTGCTCGGCAAAAAGCGCATGATGGTTCTCGGCGCACTGTTCTTCGCGCTCCCGCCGTTCCTCTATCCGTTCGTCCACGATGCTTGGTCGCTGCTCGCGCTGCGGTTCGTTCACGGCTTCGCCACCGCGATCTTCTCTCCGGTCGCCTCGGCCTATGTGGCTGGCCTCGCCGAAAGGGGGCGCGGCGCTCGGCTCGGCTGGTTCTCGTCGGCCAACGACATCGGCGCAACCGCGGGGCCGCTCATCGGCGGCTTCGTCTTGTATTTCACCGCCAGCTATTCGGTGACCTATCTCACGGTCGGCGCGCTCGGCGTGCTTACGTTCATCGTGGTGTTGCTGTTGCCGGATCTCGAACGCACGGCGGCGCGCGAGGCGAAGACTTTCGCAGCGCGCGCGGCGGAGTTCCGGCAGGGTGTCGCCGAGGTGTTCAAGACACCGCCGATTTTCGTCGCGGCGGGCATCGAAGCCGTCATGTACCTCGGCTACGGCGCCTTTCTCGGCTTCCTGCCAATCTACGCCAAGAAGGTAGGGCTCAATGAGGCCGAGATTGCAATCATCCTCGGCGCGCAGCTAGCTGTAGCCATGGCGGCGAAGCCGATCACCGGACGCGTGTCTGATCGCGTGGGGCGAATACCAGTCATCGTCATCGGCCTCCTGCTCTGTGCTACTGCGCTTCCGCTGATCTTCCGGAGCGAAAGCCTGACGGCTTTCGTTCTTGCAGTGCCGCTGCTTGGTCTTGGCGTCGGCGCGGTCACGCCGGTCACCAATGCACTTATCGCCGACCTCGCCTCAGCACGGCGCCTCGGCGCCGCCATGGGCGTGTTCGGAACCGTCTGGGACATCGGCGAAGCAGCGGGCCCCATGATCGCGGGCTTCCTGATTGGGCGATTGGGCTATGCGGCGACCTTCGACGTGCTCGCCGCCATAACCGCCGCGGTCACGCTCGGACTGATAGCGCTGGTGCGCGATCCGAAGCACGCGCGTCCTTGACACCCGCAAGGCGGCGATGCTCCACTGAGGCTCGCCGATGAACTACTTGGTTCTCGCAGCAGGCCTCGCGTTCCTCGGCGTCGCCCACGCCGGCCACGAGTTTCCGTTCTATCCGTCGTTCTATCCGCAGGAGATCACGGTCGAAGCGCTCGATGCGCAGACCGCGGCGCAGCGGCTCGCCAAGGGGACGCTGCACGCTTACGCCGGCACGCTGGAAACCGATCCGGCGAAGACCGCCGCGGTCGCTTCCCTCGGCGGCTACGTGATTGCCAAGGTGGACCGCGACGCGTGCGCAGCGGCACGCGGCTTGAAGCCGGCGCTTCCCGCGGGCGCGGTCTGGCATCCGTACCCCGTCACTCCGTTTCATGCCGACTACCTGCACCACGCCGATCGGGCCGAAGCGGCACGCGCGACAACCGGAGAGCAGAAAAAGTTCTCTGGAGAGCTTGAGATCATCGATGTGGGCGCGCTCATGGCCAAAGCAAGCGCGCGTTACAGCGGCTGGCCGGGACCGCCGTGGTTGAGACAAGGCTGGCTTCACGCTTATCTCCTGCTCGCGCCCGCGGTGACTGACGTGCGCATCGAGAATGCAGCGCGGCGTCTGATGCGCGGCGATTATCGAAGTCTAGAAGAACGCATCAATCTCGAGCGAAATCTCGTCGAGCTGCTGCAAGCTCGCTGCGAGCGTGTCGTGCTCGGCTATACCGTGCGGCGCGAGCACTATGGCGCGGACTATTCTCAAGGGGTGGAGAATGTCGGCTACGACGCGCTCGAGGGTCTTGCGTCGGCGATTTTTCCGCGCACGGTCAAGCTGCGGGACTTTCCGTGGAACGGCTGGCTCAACGTGGCGGCGCCGGCGCCGCCTTCCAGCGCGTGGAATCCCGTGGCCGGAGGTTTCGGCGATGCGTTCGGACGCCTGGTGTGGTCGGCGCTTTCCGATCCCGCGTTCCTTCCTTCGCCGCACGGCGGCGGCTGGATCGAGAATCGCGTGAGCGCCTCCGTCGAGAAGAGTCAAAAGCCGATCGCAGTGCCCGCAGGTGCGCTCTTTTCTGCCGGGCGCGGCAAGACGGCCACAGCGCGCATCGTCTACCGCGTGCGCAACTCGGCCTTCCACGACGGCACGTCGATGAGCTTCGCGGACCTGGTTTATGCCTACACTTTCATGAATCCGGAACAGCTAAGAGGCGTACGCCTGTTGCGTGTGGACACCGAGACGCTCGCATTCGGTGAAGACAAGCTGAGCTACGAAGTGCCGGTGGTCGAGGTCTACCTCGACGGCGTAGCGGACGGCGATGCGGCAAGCGTGGCGCCGCCGTGGACTACCTTGCCCTGGCATCTGCTTGCGCTGTTTGGGGAGGGAGCCCGCCGCGGCTATTTCACGCTTTCAGAGTTCGATCCGGTGCGCGACGCGGCGCTGGTGCGCAAGCTCGCCGAGCTGGCGCGCGAGCTGGAAGAGCGCGCGTACGTTCCACCTGCATTGGTACCTTATGTGAATGCACAAGAGGCTCGCGCCCGCTACCGTGCGCTGCGCGAGTTCCACGCAGCGCACGGCCATTGGCTCGTCACCAACGGCCCCTACGTGCTCGAGCGCTGGGATGGGGCGAAGGCGGTGCTCGGCGTGTTCCGCGATCCGACCTACCCGAAGGGAATCGGCAGCTTCAACGCCTACGCCGTGCCGCTCAAGGCGCATGTGACGCGGATCGAGCGCCGCGGCTCTGGCGCGGAGGTCCGCATCGAAACCGAGCGGCTGGAGCGCGAGGGGCGCGACGTGCGGATCGTGCGCGGCTTTCCGGAGAAAAAGCAGGCGGCGGTCTGCCGCTACCTGCTCATCGGTCGTGATGGCGCGGTCGCAGCCGCAGGCGAAGTGCGCGCCGGCGCCGAAGGCAGGTGTCGTCTGCAGTTAAAACCAGGGGGGAACCGGCTCGTGCTCGCCGCCGTGCTCGAGGGCAGCGCTGCGAACGCGCCGATCAGGATCGTGCCGTGGGAGTAGACTGTCATGGCCGTACGACAAGAGGAGGAATCATGGACAAGGAATTGCTGCAGGAGCGCCGCGGCTTTCTGAAACAGTTCGGCGCGACGCTGGGGGCGGCAGGCCTCGGGGCCGCCGGAGTCGGGACCGCGCATGCCGCGGCCAAACCCAAGGGCAACATCCCTGACCGGCCGGTCAAGGTCGGTCACACCACGTTTCTTACCGGCCCGGCGGAGCTTCTGGGCGGCCCGGGCCAGCGCGGACATGTCCTCGCCCAGGAGGAAATCAATGCGCAGGGCGGCCTGCTCGGCAAGCGCAAGATCGAGACGATCTTCGCTGACGAAGCCGCCGGGACCGACGGCAACGTGAAGGAACTGCGGCGCATGAAGCTGTCGGAGAACATCGAGCTCTTCACGGGGGTCATTTCGAGCGGCAACACCCCCGCCCTCGGGCCGGTGGCGGAGGAGCTGAGGGTGCTCACGCTGTTCAACGACGGCTGCACCGACTTCCTGTTCGACAAGGCGGTGCCGAACCCGAAGTACACCTTCCGGGTGACCAACATCCAGTCTGCGGACGGCGTCACTGCTGCCATCGGCGCCGCGACGCACTGGCCCAAGGTGCGGCGCATCGCGTCGCTGCAGCCCGATTACAGCTACGGGCGCAATGTTTTCGAGCACTTCGTGCTCGCGCTGGGCAAGCTGCTGCCCGGAATAGAGGTCGTCTCCGAATCGTGGCCCAAGCTGGGCACCACGGATTTCACGTCGCACATCACCAAGATCCTCTCGACCAAGCCAGATCTGCTGATTGCCGGCGTGTGGGGCGGCGACTACGTCGCGTTCTACAAGCAGGCGCTTCGCTACGGGTTGTTCGACAAGATGAAGGTCGCCACCACGCTCGCCTTCGGCGGCTACCCGCACGCGATCGGCAAGGATCACCCCGAGGGCGTGCTGGCCGGCGTGCACGCGAATTACCACTTTCTCTATCCTTCAGGCGACCGCTGGCCGGTCAACAAGAGCTTCGTCGAGCGCTACCACAAGCGCTGGAAGGAGTATCCGAGCTTCGAGTCCGACGGCGCCTACACTGCGCTCTATCTCTATAAACAGGCGGTGGAGAAGGCAAACCAGCTCGTCGGCGGCTGGCCCGATGACGAGGCGATCATCGCGATGCTCGAGGGAACGGGAATCGATGCGCCGGCGGGCTACCTCTATCTCCGCGCCGACAATCACCAGGGTTACAAGGACGCGGTGACGGGCTTGAGCAAGAACCTGCCGGGATACGATTTTCCGGTCTGGGATTCGGCGAGCATCGTCTCGATCCCGATCCGCAGCATCACCGCGCCGCCCAACTGGCCGAAGCCCGGCCAGGGACATAACGAGTCGACTGCGGCGGCCGACTGGATCAAGAAGACCTGGCCGGCAGCAGGGAAGGCGTGACGCACTGATCTTTGACCGGGGTGGCGTGGGCCGCCCCGGCGGTGCGTCTTAGAAGAAGAAGGCGATGGAAATCGTCGCGCTACAAGTTCTCAATTCGCTGTTTTACGCCGCGGTGCTGTTCCTCATCGCCGCCGGGCTCAGCCTGATCTTCGGGGTGATGGGGATCGTCAACATGGCGCACGGCAGCTTCTACGCCCTTGGCGCCTACGTCACCGCCTGGTCGGTGGGCGCGGCTGCGGCCACGCTTCCCCCGGCCGCGCTGTTTATCTTCCTGCTGCTCGGCGCGATCGCGGTCGCGTTGGTCGGGCTGATGATCGAGCCCACCTTGATCCGGCCGTTCTACCGGCGGCAGGAGGAGTATCAGCTGCTCGTCACCTTCGGCCTGCTGCTGGTTCTCGAGGATGTCATCCGGCTGCTGTGGGGCGGGACCCCGCTTACCGCGAGCGGGCTCGTGGACTCCCTCGGGCTCGTTCGTATCGGGGGGCTGCCCTATCCCGTCTACAACCTGCTGATGATCGGAGTCGGAGCCGTCGCGGCGCTCGCTCTGTGGGCGTTCGTGTACCGCACCAAGTTCGGCGTGCTGCTGCGTGCCACGGCGCAGGACCGGCGCATGGCTGCGGCGCTGGGAATCGACGTCGGGCGGATCTACGCCCTCGCCTTCGGCCTGGGCTGCTTCATGGCGGGGCTCGGCGGCGCCATTGTCGTTCCGAGCCAGGCCGCGGTGCTCGGCATGGGAGTGGAAGTGCTGGTCATCGCGTTCGTGGTGGTCGTGATCGGCGGCCTGGGCAGCCTCGAGGGCGCCCTGGTGGGCGCGCTGATCGTGAGCGCCCTGAGAACGATCACCATCCAGTTCTGGGAGGAATTCGAGCTTGCGGCGCTGTACCTGATCGCCGCGATCGTGCTCCTCATCCGGCCCACCGGCCTCTTTGGGAGGAGGGCGTGAAGCTCGCCGTTCCCATCCTGATCGTTCTTGCCCTGGTGCCCGTGGTCGCGAGCACGTATCAGACCCAGCTTCTCACCTACGGCCTGACGCTCGCGATCGCCGCGCTCGGGTTCAATCTCCTGCTCGGCTACACCGGGCTGCTCTCGTTCGGGCATTCCGCCTACTTCGGCGCGGGCGCCTACGCCGTGGCGCTCATGATGCGCTATCTCGGCGTCTCGTCGATGGAGCTCTTCCTCCTGGGCGGGATCGTATGCTCGGCCGCGCTCGCGGCGCTGTTCGGCGTGGTGTGCGTGCGCCATACGCGGATCTTCTTCGCCATCCTGACCCTCGCGCTTTCGCAGGTGCTGTGGACGCTCGCCTACAAGTTCTTCTGGATCACCGGAGGCACCGATGGGCTGCGCGTGCCGTTCTCGAAGCTGACCTTGCTGGGCGGCCTCATCGGTTTCCCGGGCGCCGACGCATTCGCGAGGTTCATCAGCTTCTACTATTACTACGTGCTGGTCGTGTTCTGCGTGTGCACAGCGCTCATGTGGCTGATCGTCCATTCCCCGTTCGGCAAGACGCTGCAGGCGATCCGCGACAACGAGACCCGGGCGCGCTTTCTCGGCGTGCGGATCTGGCGCTACCGCTGGCTGGCGTTCCTCGTGTCGGGGATCTTCACCGGCCTGGCTGGCACTCTCTGGGTGCCGCTCAACGGGCTGACCACCCCGGACGTCCTGTACTGGCCGCAGTCCGGCAAGATCGTGTTCTTCGCGGTGCTCGGGGGGTTCCGCAACTTCTCGGGCCCGATCGTCGGGGCGGTGCTCTTCAACTACCTCGAGGTCTACGCTATCGCGCTCACCGAATACTGGCAGATCACGCTCGGCGCGATCCTGATCAGCCTGGTGACCTTCCTGCCGGCGGGAATCGTCGGCACCGCGCAACGCCTGTCGGCGAAGTTCAAATGAATCTTTTGCGGACCGAGGCCCTCAAGAAGCACTTCGGCGAAACGCGCGCCGTGGACGGGGTGAATTTCACCGTCAACGAAGGCGAATTCCTCTCGCTCGTCGGCACCAACGGCGCGGGCAAGACCACGCTGGTCAACCTGATCAGCGCGTTCCTCGCCCCCGACAGCGGCAGGATCTTCATCGGCGACCGCGACATCACCCATGCGTCGGTGGAAGAGCGCATCCGGGCGGGGATCGCGCGCAGCTTCCAGCTCGTGAACCTGTTCGACGATCTGTCGGTGCTCGACAACGTGGCGCTCGCGATCTTCGCGCGCGAAGGCAAGACCAAGCGGATTCTTGCGCTCGCGGAGCGCGATGCCGCGGTGACCCGCGAAGCGTCGGATCTGCTCGGCGAGTTCGGCCTCGACGGCAAGTCGGAGGGGCGCGCCGGAGGGCTCGCGCAGGGCGAGCGCAAGCTCCTCGACGTGGCGGTCGCCTACGCGCTGCGCCCCAGGCTGCTGTTCCTCGACGAGCCGACCAGCGGCGTCAGCACGCGCGACAAGGCGCAGATCATGGACACGGTGTCTGCGGTGGTGCGAGGCGGCGGCATAACGGCCGTCGTCATCGAGCACGACATGGACGTGGTGTTCAAGTACTCCGATCGCGTCGTCGTGATGCATGAAGGCAGGTTCCTCGCCGACGGCCCGCCCGGAGAGATCCGCCAAAACAGCGACGTGGCCAAGTATCTGCTCGGGACCGACGTCTGACCATGCTGGAAGTGAAGAACATCCATGCCTGGCGTGGGCCGGCGCACATCCTGCACGGGGTTTCGTTGAGCGTTCGCAGCCACGAAGTGGTTTGCCTGGTCGGGCGCAACGGCGCGGGCAAGACCACGACCATGGAAAGCATCATGGGCTTTGTGCCGGTCAAGTCCGGCCAGATCCTGTTTCACGGCGAGGAGGTGACTTCGCTTCCGGTGCACTCGCGTGCGCGGCGCGGCATGGGCTACGCGCCCGAAGGCTCCGAGATCTTCCCCGAGCTCACGGTGGCGGAGAACATGATGATCAGCCGCTGGATGTCGGCAAAAGCGAAACGCAAGCTTGAAATCGGGGACATCGAGGAGCGCGTATTCGCGGTTTTCCCGGAAGTGCGCGAGCTGATGCGCCGCCAGGGGATGAACCTGAGCGGCGGCCAGCGCAAGATGGTCGCCATCGCGCGCGGGATGGCGCTCGCCCCGACGCTGCTGCTTCTGGACGAGGCGTTCGAAGGTCTAGCCCCGGTCGTCGTCAAGCGCTTCCGCGATGCGGTGCTCAAGATCGAGGACCTGGGAATCTCGCTCCTGATCGCCGAGTCGAATCTCGCCAACGCGGCGCGCATCGCGGACCGGCTCTACGCGATCGACCGCGGCGAGATCATCTTCGAGGGCAGGCCCGAGCAGGCGCTCGAAAACGAAAATGTAATGAAGGCCCTGCGAGGCTGAGGCCGAAAGGGGTTGCGGCTGGATCGGCGCGATCTGTGACGCGCACGCCAAGGTGCACCGCGGGCTCGCCATCGGCTGTCCGGTGCTCTCAATGCATTCCGATGAGGCCGATATCGTCCTCAACTGGCGTGATATTGCGCGCTGGTCGCGACACTTGGGCCGCGGGCGGGTACCACGATCTCGTTCTATCGCCGCCTGAGATACGAGAGGAAGCCTTCAGGCAGCTCTTCGCCTGGGCGGCGCGAGCCGTAACGTAAAAAGGGCCAGAGCAATTTGCTCTGACCCTTTTCGTCTGCGCGGGCGGCTACTGACAGAGGAAACCGTGATCCTGAATGTTGCCGCCGCCGAGGAACTTCGGGCCGTTCGCGTACGGCTGCGCGCTCTGGTCCGTTCCGCTGATCGCGAACGTGTCGACCCCCGCCCCGGGGTCGCCTTGGTCGCCCGTGTCGACTTGGAACCCAAAGCCGTTCTGGTCGTTACCTTCGAAGTGGCTCTGGCCGGACAAGCACTCGGTAAAGTTGGTGATGACGGTTCCATGAACCGTCTGACCCGCGCTGTTGTCCTTCAGCGTCAGATGGCCGCGCGTAGGCTGGCCCCCTGGTCCGGCAACGAAACCGAACGTCGCCTTTGTTCCTGGCCCGCCTGCTCCCACGATCCACCCGCCGCCGCTGACCCAGTTCTCGCCCGGGGACGAGCCGGCGGCGCAGTCGATCTTGGCGTCGGCGTTCCCGAGGGCGACGTCGGCGATCGGCTGCCCGGTGATCGTGTCATGCGTCAACACGTGCAGCGCGTTGACAATGAGCTCGCCGGACGTTCCTCCGACCGTCGGCATCTGCTCGTTGATGACCACGCTGCCGTTCGACAACGTGACGGTCTGATTGGGTGCGCCGGTCACGGTGATCGGTTGACCGTTGATCACGAGATTGACGAGCTCGGAGCTACCCCCCACAGTCGGGCCGCAGCTGGCGGTGCTCCGGGCCATGAGGAAATCGCTGCTGATCTGGTTACCCGACACCGTCAGGCCGACGGCGCCCATCGCGGCGTGGGCTCTAGTGTCCGCGCCGGTGCCGATGACGACGCTCGAGAGCGCGCTGGCAGCAAGGGTAACCACGCCGCCCGTCGCGCTGCCCGGGATGTCACCGACGGATAGAGCGGCATCGGCCTCTCCTCCCGAGATCGACAGCGAGTTGGTGGCGGCGCGAATCGTCGTGCCGGTGGCCGTCACCGTCACCACTGCGCCCGTGGCGTCACCGCCATACGTTGCGCCGTTCGCCGAAGACATGAGCGCGAGGTTCAATCCAGCAGTCACTGTGGCAAGCAGCACTAAGTTCTTCATTTAGCTCTCTCCTGTGTAGGTGGAACTCCATTCCCCTCGCGGTTGAACGCAAACCCCGTGCCCGCGTGCGGGCTCGCACCATCGATTTCAAGGCGAACGTGGGCAAGTGGCGGTGCGGACAAGAGAAACCGCTGTCGGCGACAGACAGATGCGGCGCAAAACACACAGATCTGGCCGCGAGCTATGGCGCACACACCATGGCGTCGTCGCCAGAGCTGGCCGATGGTTACGGCACCCGGAAATCCGCCGCGTCGAGCGCGTAGCGCTTCATCTTGAGGTGGAGGGTCTTGTAATCCACTCGGAGAAGCCGAGCTGCTTCACTCTTATTGCCACGCGTGGCGTGAAGAGCCAAGCGTATCGCCTGTCGCTCCGCCTCGGCGGCGGTGCGGTCGGCGAGCTCCTTCAGCGAGAAGCGCGTCTCCTGTCGTCGCCGTCTCACATGGCGGAACGCACGCAAGCCGCGTACCAATGCGTACGCCAAGGCAAAGTTGCCGGAGGTAAGGCGACGCTACCCTGGTGAGCAGACCAGAGTTACCGGCAGATCACGACGCGCGCGACTCCCTGAACAGCGCCGCGTCGATGCGGTACTGCTTTAGCTTGAGGTACAGCGTTTTGTAGTCGGTTCGAAGGAGCCGCGCCGCTTCGCTCTTGTTGCCGCTGGTGAGCTGGAGGACCCGGCGGATCGCGTCCTGCTCGGCCTGCGCTGCGGCCGCGTCCGCGATCTCCTTCAAAGAGCAATCACCGGGCGCCGGCGCTTCGCGCAGTGCGGCCGTCGCAGGCGAGTCGACGGGAATGACCGAGAGGTGCGCCGGCTCGATGACATCCGCAGCGAGGAGAACGGCGCGGCGAATGACGTTCCTGAGCTCGCGCACGTTGCCTGGCCAGTGATACCGCAGAAGGACCTGCGCCGCCGCTTCCGAGATCTTGCGGCAGGGGCGGCCGAGCTCCATGCCGGCTTCCGGGAGAAACTCGCTCGCCAGGTGGAGGATGTTGTCCCGCTCCCTGAGCGGCGGCAGGGTGATCGCGAATTCGTTCAGGCGGTAATAGACATCCTGCCGGAACCGGCCAGCCCGCGCTTCGCGCTCGAGGGGGACATTGGAGGCGGCGATGATCCGCGCGAGCACCTGGACCGGGCGCTTGCTGCCGAGTGGCTGGACTTGTCGCTCCTGCAACGCACGCAGGAGCTTCGCCTGCGTGGGGAGGGGGAGGTTGACGATCTCATCGAGGAACAGCGTCCCCCCTCCGGCAAGCTGGAACTGCCCCTCCTTTCGCTGATGCGCACCCGTGAACGCGCCCTTCTCATGGCCAAACAGCTCGGACTCGATCAGGGTGTCCGGTATGGCGCCGCAGTCGACAGCGACAAACGGCTTTTCGCGTCGGGCGCTCAGCTGATGGATCGCCCGGGCGACGAGCTCCTTGCCAGTGCCGGTCTCGCCCTCGACGAGGACGGTGAGCGGGGAGTCGGCCACCTGCTTGATCTGCTCGACAATCTTCTCCATCTGCCCATTCGCGCCTATCAAAAATCGCAGAGGGCTCTCGGTGACCTGGTTCGTCTCCCGCAGCTCGCGCGTGCGCTCCTCGACGATGGCCTCGAGTTCGTTGAGGTGGCGCTCCACCGCCAGCTGCTGGCCCTTGACCCGGCGGCTCAGCCCACGCTTCTCTATTGCACGGCGCAACGACCCGACGAAGTAATCGCGATCGATCGGCTTGCGGATGAAGTCGTAGGCCCCGGCGCGCAGGGCCTGCACCACCAGGTCGTGCTCGCCGTACCCGGTGATCATCAGGGTGGGTGTGTCGGGGCGGTGCGTCCGGATCTCGGCCAGGAGCTCGAGACCGTCCATTCCCGGGATTTTGATGTCGGTGACTATCGCGTCGTAGTCACGGGCCGTGATCCGGTCGAGTGCGACCGCCCCCGACTGAGCCGTGTCGACCGTCAATCCGGTCATGCGCATCTGCAGGGCCTCGGGAAGCGCCTGCAGCAGGGCGGGGTCGTCGTCGACGATGAGCACGTGACCCTCACTCATGGCTCGCCCCGCCTTCGCGCCCGAGCTTCACCACGATCAGCTCCAGTTCGCTGACGCAACGGCCGAGGGCCGAGCGCCGGTCTTTCTCCCGGCGATTCAGCGCATGCGCTTCAATCGCGCGGTGCAAAGACGCCACGAAGCGATCCCGGTCGATCGGCTTCTGGATGAAGTCGTACGCGCCGCCGCGCAAGCTGCGCAGCGCGAGGTCGTACTCGCCGTGGCCTGTGATCATCAGCGTGGGCGTGTCCGGCCGGCGCCCCAGGATCTCGGCCAACAGCGTGAGACCGTCCATGCCCGGCATCCTGATATCGGTGACGATCGCGTCGTAGTCCCGGGCGGTGATCCGCTCGAGCGCCGCCGCCGCCGAGTCGGCCGTGTCCACCGTGACCCCATTCATTCGGAGCCGGAGCGTCTCGGGAAGCGCCTGCAGCAGAGCCGGGTCGTCGTCGACGATGAGCACGCGCGCCTCTTCGCGCCCCAGCTTTTCCGCAATCTTCTCCAGTTCGATGGCGCAGCGCTCCAGGGCCAGCTGCCGCTCCTTCACCAGACGGTTAAGCGCGTGCGCTTCAATCGCGCGGTGCAAGGACGCCACGAATTGATCGCGGTCGATCGGCTTCTGGATGAAGTCGTAGGCGCCGCCGCGCAGGGCGCGAACCGCGAGGTCTTCCTCGCCGTGGCCTGTGATCATGAGGGTGGGCGTGTCGGGCCGGCGCCCCAGGATCTCGGCCAAGAGCGTAAGACCGTCCATGCCCGGCATCCGGATATCGGTGACGATCGCGTCGTAGTCCCGGGCGGTGATCCGCTCGAGCGCCGCCGCGGCCGAGTCGGCCGTGTCTACCGTGACCCCATTCATTCGGAGCCGGAGCGTCTCGGGAAGCGCCTGCAGCAGAGCCGGGTCGTCGTCGACGATGAGGACGTGCGGCGCTGTCATGGCGCGGACGTCTACTTCGTGTCGGGGCCGGCAAGCGGCAGGTGGATCAGGAACGTGGCGCCCTCGCCGGGCGTGCTTGCGACCGAGATCGTGCCGCCATGCTCCTTGACGATCCCATACGTGATGGACAAGCCCAGGCCCGTGCCTTTCCCGACCTCCTTGGTGGTGAAGAACGGATCGAAGATCCGCCGCTCGAGCCCGGACGGAATCCCGTGCCCGGTATCGACGAACGCGATCTCCACCGCCGCGGAGCCGACCGAAGCCGAAATGCGAATCGCCTTGCGTAGCGAGTCGGCCACCGCGTCGCGCGCGTTCGTCAACAGGTTGATGAACACCTGCTCCAGCTGGATGGGATTGCCAACGACCACCGCCTCTTCCGGGCCCAGGTCGAGCGTGACTTCGATCTCGTGCAGTCGGAGCTGCTCCTGCACGAGGGACAGCGCACGCTCGATCACCGGCTTCAGGGAGATCGGCTCACGGCTGACGGGAGCAGCCCGTCCAAACGTGCGCAGATGCGAGATGATCTGCGTGGCCTTCGACACCTGCTGCATGGCCTGGCGCAGCTCGCGGACGATCTGCCCCTTGTCCGCTGCGCCGAGTTCGATGAGGTCGAGCGCATTGCCCACGAACAAGCCGGTGTTGTTGAGGGGGTTGTTGAGCTCGTGGGCGACGCCCGTGGTGAGCTCGCCGAGCGTGGCGAGCTTGCCGGCCTGGACGAGCTGCTCCTGCTTGTCGCGCAGCTCCTGCTCGCGCCGCTGCATCTCGGCCGTGGTCTCCCGCAGGTCACCCATGATGTGGATCATCGCCTTCCGGCTGTCCGCCAGACGCAGGTTGGACCGGTGGGAGTCTTGAAGAATGTGCAGGAGGGCGCGCCGGGAACTGTCGAGGCGCTCGCTCTGGCGGGCGAGCCCGCTGCGATCCTTCTCGTAGTCGACGAGAATATGGAGCATCGCCTTGCGCTGATCACCGAGGCGCCGGTTGACCTCATTTAGGTCGCCCATGATGTGGAGCATGGCGCGGCGCTGCTCGTCCCGCTTGCGCAGGCGCCACTCCAGCGTCTCCACGTGCGCGCGGAGCCGGCTCTCGGCCTCACGATCCTCGGTTACGGCCTGCGGCATCGCGCTCAGAGCCTCCACGCCCTAGCCTTTCGACTTCTTCCGCAGGCTCTCCAGCTCCTTTTCGAGGGCGATCATCTTCAGCTCGCGGCCCACCACGACCTCCTCGAACTTCTCCAGGTCCAGGATCTTCTCCTGCAGCTCCGTCTTGGACTGCTCGAGGTCGCGCACTACTTGCTCGTAGGCCCGCATGTCGCGCAGGATGCCAATGGCGCCGATCACCTTGCCGTCGGGGTCGCGGAGGGCCGAGGCGTTGAGGGTGGTAGGGATGACCTCGCCGCTGGCGCTGCGGGGGTTGAGCCGGGCGTTGCGCGTAACGCCGCGCTCGACGACCTCGCGCAGGGCCGCGGTGAACTCGCGGGTCTCCTCGGGGCTGATGAAGCGTGAGAGCGACTGCTCGAGCACCTCGTCCTGGCGGAAGCCCAGGAGCTGGGAGACGGCATCGTTGGCCTGCAGGATCTTGCCCTCGAGGTCGGAGACGAAGACCGGGTCGGGCGCATTCTTGATCAAGCTCTCCGCGTATGCCCGAGCCTTGTCGAGCTCGCGCATGTCGCGCAGGATGCCGATGGCCCCGATCACCTTGCCGTCGGGGTCGCGGAGGGCCGAGGCGTTGAGGGTGGTGGGAATGACCTGTCCGCTCGCGCTCCGGGGGTTGAGCCGGGCGTTGCGGGTGACGCCGCGCGCGACCACTTCCCGCAGCGCCGCCGTGAACTCCTGGGTCTCAGCGGGGCTGATGAAGCGCGAGAGCGACTGCTCGAGCACCTCGTCCTGGCGGAAGCCCAAGAGCTGGGAGACGGCGTCGTTGGCCTGCAGGATCTTGCCCTCGAGGTCGGAGACGAACACCGGGTCGGGCGCATTCTCGATCAAGCTCTCGGCGTAGGCGCGGGCCTTGTCGAGCTCGCGCATGTCGCGCAGGATGCCGATGGCGCCTATGGCCTTGCCGCTGGGGTCGCGCAGGGCGGAGGCGTTCAGGCTCGCCGGGATCACCTCGCCGCTCGCGCTGCGAGGGTTCAGGACCACGTTCCGCATGACACCCCGCTCGACCACTTCGCGCAGCGCCGCGGTGAATTCCCGCGTTTCCTCCGGGCTGATGAAGCGTGAGAGCGACTGCTCGAGGACCTCATCCTGCCGGAAGCCGAGGAGCTGGGAGACGGCGTCGTTGGCCTGGAGGATCTTGCCCTCGAGGTCGGAGACGAAGACCGGATCCGGGGCGTTGGCGATGATGATGTCGGCATCGAGCGACCCGCGCCATTTGGCGCCCCGGCCGTCACCCTTGACCACGTCCGGGTGCGTCACGACTTCAGGCCGTCTAGCCATTTCGGACCCCCCCTCAGGGAACAGATAGGCATTGTCTGCCTTTTTCCCTTATCGCGCATGCCGCATCAATGCCTGCGCGTACGCCGGCGCCGTCGGCTCGTGCATGAAATATGCGTAGATCTCGCGCCACGCCGTCGCCGCAAGCCTGCCTGCCCACTGCTCGAGATCGGCGTCCGAGTAGGTTTCGAGCCGAAGCCGGACGTAGCCCCATGGAGCCGTCTGCACCAGGGGCGGCGGGGCGTTGTCTTCGCGCTCCGAGAGGCACAGCGCCGCGCCGGCCGCCTTGAGCGCGTCGTAGACATCGTCGCCAAACCAGCTGTCGTTGCGAAACTCGAATGCGGCGCCATGTCCGTCGGGAAGCAACTGGAGAAACTCGGTCAGGCGTGGCAGGTCCTTCTTTAAGAACGGCGGCAGCTGGAAAAGCACCGGGCCGCGCTTGGCGCCGAGCGCCGCCAGGTTCTTGTAGAGAAAACCGACCGAATCGGCTGCCGCTTCCGGTTTGAGCCGCGCCATATGGGTGATGCGGCGCGAAGCCTTGATCGCGAAGCGGAAGCTCCCCGGCGTCGACGCCGCCCAGCTCTCGAGCACGTTCGCCTTGGGCATTCGGTAGAAGCTGTTATTGATCTCGACGCTCGGCAGGCGCTCGCCGTACCAGGCGAGCATGGCATCCGGTTTGATGTCCGCCGGATAGAAATTTCCTTTCCACTCCTTGAAGGAATAGCCGCTCGCACCGGCAAACAGTTTCATAGAATTGGGCATGGCGAAAGGCAAGCTTAGCGAATACTCCGCCAAGCGCAAATTCGAAGCTACACCGGAGCCGGGACCCGTGCCAGTCGAGGGGCGGCGCGGGCCGCTCATGTTCGTCATTCAGCAGCATTCTGCTACCCGCCTGCACTACGACCTGCGCCTGGAGTGTGACGGAGTACTGATGTCATGGGCAGTGCCGAAGGGGCCTTCGCTCGACCCTGCGGAGAAGCGCCTCGCGGTCCGAACCGAAAACCACCCGTTCGACTATGGCTCGTTCGAAGGCGTGATTCCCCCGGGGCAGTACGGCGCAGGCGAGGTCATCGTCTGGGATTGCGGCGTCTATTCGCCAGACGAGGACCAGGAATACTGGTTTCACGACCGGGAAGAGGCCGAGCAGCGCGTCCGCGACGGAATGGAGAAGGGAAAGCTCGGCATCCTGCTGCGCGGCGAGAAGGTCAAGGGATCCTTCGCGCTGGTGCGCACCAAGGACGCCAAGAACTGGCTCCTGATCAAGCATAAGGACCGCTTCGCGGCCAAGGCGGACCTCACCGCGCAGAACCGATCGGTGCTCTCCGGCGTAACGGTCGAGGAGCTGACCTCGGTCCCGGTGCAGCGCCTGCCGGCGGCGTTGCTGACGGCTTCCGGCGACAAGCGGCCTTTCCCCGACAAGCTCTCGCCAATGCACGCGGAGCTGGGCGACAAGGTTTTCAACAGCGCCGACTGGATGTGGGAGCCGAAGCTCGACGGCTACCGCGCGCTCGCCTTGATCGGCGAGCACGGCGTCAAGCTCCGCTCGCGGCGCGGGCTGGAGCTGGGCGGGGACTTCCCGCGACTGGCCGACGAGCTCGGCAGCCAGCTGATAGAAAGCATGGTGCTCGACGGCGAGATTGTGGCGTTCGATGCGAGCGGCAAGCCCTCCTTCGGCGCCATGCAGAACCGCGGCAGCACCACCGAGCGCGCGGTGTTCTACTGCTTCGATCTCCTTTATTTCGCCGGAGTCGACCTGCGCGGGGCACGCTACACCGACCGCCGCCGTTATCTGGCGCAATGCCTGCTGCCTTCGCCCCGGGTACAGCTTGTGCATGCCGTGGAGGACGGCGTGGCGCTGCACGAGGCCGCGATGGCAGCTGGGCTGGAAGGAGTCGTGGGCAAACGCAAGAACAGCACCTATGAGGCAGGCAAGCGCTCCACCGCGTGGCTCAAGGTCAAGGCCACGAACAGCGCAGACTTCGTAATCGGCGGGTACACGAAGGGCAAGGGTGCGCGCGCGCCGCTCGGCGCGCTGCTCCTCGGATATTGGCAGGGAAACAAGCTGCGGTACGCCTCGCACGTCGGCTCGGGCTTCGACGACCGGTCGATCAAGCGGACGAAGGCGTTGCTCGAGCCGCTGCAGCGCAAGACCAATCCTTTCGCCGAGGAGCCGGAGTTGAACGCGCCGACGAGCTGGGTCGAGCCCAAGCTGGTGGCTGAAGTGCAGTTCCAGGGCTGGACCGACGACCATCATTTGCGCGCGCCTGTGTTTCTGCGCTTGCGGGACGACATCGACGCGAAGGAAGTGCGGCACAAGGTAGAAAAGGAAAAACCATCCCGGTCGTTAAGCGAGGTCGAACAGATCCTCGATCAGCTGAAGACCGACAGGGCGGCGCTTACGCTTGCCGTTGGCGCACACCAGGTCCGGCTCACGCACCTCGACCGGGTGTACTGGCCGGCCGACCCGGCGCTCAAGCAGCCGGCGCTGACCAAGCGCGACCTGCTGCGATATTTCGCGCAGGTGTCGCCCTTCATCCTGCCGCATCTGGCCGATCGTCCGCTCACCATGATCCGCATGCCCGACGGGATCCACGGGCAGCGTTTTTTTCAGAAGCACTGGGAGCAGGAGCGGCCCGACTTCGTCCAGACGATCACCGTTTTTTCGGCGCACAAGGACGAGCAGCACGCCTATCTGCTGTGCAACAACCTGCCGACGCTCCTGTGGCTCGCGCAATCCGGGACGCTCGAGTTCCATGTCTGGCATTCGCGCGCCAAGCCCGGCCCGGACACCGCCGGCAAGGGCACCGATTACGCGAGCTCGCTGGCCGCGCTGGAAAGCTCGGTGCTGAACTATCCCGACTACGTCGTTTTCGATATCGATCCTTATATCTACTCCGGCAAGGAAGCCCCGGGTGCCGAGCCGGAGCTGAACACCGTCGCCTTCGAGAAGGCCAAGGAAGTGGCGTTCTGGCTGCGCGAGCTGCTGCAGGGCATGTCGCTCGAGCCCATCGTCAAGACCTCCGGCAAGACCGGCCTGCATGTCTTCGTGCCGATCCGCCGCACGCTCGACTTCGACGCGGCGCGGCAGGTCAGCGAGATCGTCGGGCGGCACCTGATGCGCCGGCACCCGAAGGACATCACCCTGGAGTGGAGCGTGCCCAAGCGGACGGGAAAGATCTTCATGGACTACAACATGAACGTGCGCGGCAAGACCCTCAATGTCGCCTACTCGCCGCGAGGTGCCCCCGGCGCACCGGTATCGATGCCGCTCACCTGGGAGGAGCTCGCGAATGCCCACCCCCTTGATTTCAGGCTTGCGAACGCGGCCGAGCGCCTTGCTCGCACGGGCGATCGATGGGGCGACGTGCTTAAGCGCAAGCAGAGCCTGGAGAAGGTCCTTGAACGCGCCAAGCCATAATGGAGTATGCTTTGAACCCTTCGCTCGAAGTATTCTGCTTAAGCGATTGATTCAATGAGGTGAGGCATGGCTGCACGATCGATTGCGTCGTTGACGATCTCCTTCGGCATGGTGTCCATCCCAGTGAAGCTCTATTCGGCCACCGAGGCGAGTAAGGCGATCTCGTTCAACCTTCTGCACAAGGCATGCGGATCGCGCCTCAAGCAGCAATACCTCTGCGTGAAGGAAGAAGTGGTCGTGCCTCGCGAAGACATGGTCAAGGGCTATGAATTCGCGAAGGACCAGTACGTGATGTTCTCGCCCGAGGAGCTGAAGGCGATGGAGGAGGTCGGCACGCACAGCGCCGAGATCACGCAGTTTGTGCCCCTCAAGACGGTCGACCCGGTGTATTTCGACAAGGCTTACTACCTCGGTCCGGACAAGGGCGGCGCCAAGCCCTATGCGCTGCTCGCTCGCGCGCTGCGCGAGTCGGGACGCTGCGCGCTCGGCCGCTGGGCCGCCCGCGGCAAGCAATACATCGTGATGATCCGCCCGGTCGAGGACCTGGTTGAGGGACTGGTGATGCAGCAGCTTCTCTATGCCGGCGAGGTGCGTTCCTTCCGCGACATCGACATTCCCAAGATGGACGTCAAGCCGGCCGAGCTGAAGCTCGCGCAGCAGCTGATCGAGCAGCAGTCGAGCGAGAAGTTCGATCCCGCCGCGTACAAGGACGAGGTGCGCGAGCGCATCGAGGCCGCGGTGCAGAAGAAAGTCGAGGGCCAGGAGATCACCATGGCCGAAGCGCCCGAGACCGGCGCCCAGGTCATCGATCTCATGGAAGCGCTGCGCGCCAGCCTCGAGAAGAAGCCGAAAGCCGAAACGCGCAAGCCGCCCAAGCGCGCCGAGCAAGCCGAGCCCGCGACACGCAAGGCCGCCAAGAAATAGTGCATCAGTATGGGGTGCGCGAGGTCGAGAAGCTCCTGCAGCTTCCGCGCAGCACGATTCGCGCGTTGATCGAGGCAGGGTTCGTATCGCCCGCGCGCGGGCCGCGCAAGGCGTGGCGGTTTTCATTCCAGGATCTGATTGTCCTGCGCACCGCTCAGGCGCTCGCCGCCGCCAAGGTGCCGCCCAAGCGGATCACCAGGTCCGTGAAGGAACTTCGGCGCCATCTCCCACAGTCCATGCCGCTGTCCGGGCTGAGCATCTGTGCCGTGGCCGACCGCGTAGTCGTCAAGGAAGGCCACAGCCGCTGGCAGGCGGAATCCGGGCAGTACCTGCTGGCGTTCGAAGGCGATCCCGCCGACGGCTCCTTGAGCGTGATCGAAAGCAAGGGCGCGGAGCCTGCGCCAAGCGCGGCGGACTGGTTCGACCGGGGCGTCGCCCTGGAGAGCAAGGACGCCGAAGCTGCACTGGAAGCGTACGAGCACGCCATCGCCGCCGACCCGACGCTCCTCGACGCTCATCTCAACCTGGGATCGCTTCTGCACGAAGCCGGGCGTTTCGCGAAAGCCGAGCGTGTCTACCGCGATGCCATGGCGGCCTGCGGCAACGACGCCGTGCTGCTGTACAACCTCGGCGTGCTCCTCGACGACATGGATCGCAAGCCCGAGGCGCTGCAAGCGTACGAAGCCGCGCTGCGCGGCAATGCCGCCCTCGCGGACTGCCACTACAACCTGGCGCTGCTATGCCAGGAGCTCAAGAAGCCGAAGGACGCCATCCGGCACATGGCGCAGTATCGCAGGCTGACCGGCAGGCACTAAGGGCCTGCGCGCCGGATGACCACTTCCTGATAGAGCTGGGTCCATTTATCCATCTGGTCCAGCACCTGGACCGGATCGACCAGCTTGAAGCGGATGTCCTTCAATGGAGAGGGGACTGACGCATTGGTGGGGACGTAGTCCAGCGAGACGAAGTACTGCTGGGCCTCGGTGATCATGTAGTCGTAGAACAGGAGCGCCGCATCGGGATGCGGCGCACGGCGCGCGATGCCGATCGCGTTTGAGCGCGCAACCGCGGGCTCGATGGCGAACCAGTCCACCGGCGCGCCTTTCTGCTTGG
>Ga0209156_10000769_pt1 | contig 27074 bp, 26 predicted proteins | sample GraSoiAngelo_124_FD_185881 | JGI IMG/M metagenome (GOLD analysis project Ga0209156, IMG submission 185881) | Grasslands soil microbial communities from the Angelo Coastal Reserve, California, USA - 14_0927_05_20cm (SPAdes) (version 2) | ecosystem: Environmental > Terrestrial > Soil > Grasslands... | reverse complement strand
GGAGGGCCCGGCTAGATTGCATCCCCTCCAATATGGCAAAGAGGCGTGGGCCGCGCACCCCGGTCGTCCTGATCGTGCTCGACGGCTGGGGCTTTCGTCCCGGCCGCGAGGGCAACGCCGTCGAGCTGGGTGATACCCCCACGTGGCATCGCCTCTGGAGCCGGGCGCCGCGCACGCTCCTCAACGCGTCCGGACTCGCCGTGGGGCTTCCCGACGGCCAGATCGGCAACAGCGAAGTGGGTCACCTGAACCTCGGCGCCGGTCGCGTGGTCCCGCAGGATATCGTGCGCATCTCGCAAGCCATCCAGTCGGGCGACTTCTTCCGCCTGCCCCCGCTCGTGGAGCTGTGCACCCGGGTCAAGCAGCGGGGCGGCACGCTGCACCTGCTCGGGCTCATCGGCAGCGGCGGCGTCCACGCCCTCGACCAGCATCTCGTCGCGGCCGTGACGCTCGGCCAGCGCCACGAGCTGCCGGTGGCGATCCACGCCTGGCTCGACGGTCGCGATACGGCGCCGCAGTCGGGGCTGGGGTTCATGGAAGATCTGCTCGAAGGGATCGGGGGTCAGGGATTGGGGATCGGGGGTGGCGGGGCCCGACCCCTGAGCCCCGACCCCCGAACCCCGGTGATCTCCACCGTCGTGGGCCGCTACTACGCCATGGACCGCGACAACCGCTGGGAGCGCACCAAGATCGCGTACGACGCGATGGTGCACGGCGTGGGAGCGCCCGCCCCCGACGCCGTGAGCGCGATCCGGGCCGCCTACCAGGCCGGCGAGACCGACGAGTTCGTCAAGCCGCGCGTGATCACCGGAACGCCGCGCATCCGCTCGGGCGACGCCGTGTTCTGCTTCAACTTCCGCGCCGACCGCATGCGCCAGATCGTGCGCGCGCTGGCCGTGGACCACTTCGACGGGTTCGACACGGGCGTGCGACCGACGGTCGACCTCGTCACGATGACGCAGTACGACGAGAGGTTCCCCTTTCCCATGCTCTTCGGGCCGATGGTGCTGTCCGAAATCGTGGCGCAGGTGTTGTCGGGGCGCGGCAAGACGATGTTTCGCACCGCGGAGACCGAGAAGTATGCGCACGTCACCTACTTCTTCAACGGCGGCCTCGAGACGCCGTACCCCGGAGAGGAGCGGCTGCTCGTTCCTTCCCAGAAGGTCGCGACCTACGACCTGATGCCCGAGATGAGCGCGCCTGGCGTGACCGACGTGCTGTGCAAGGCGATCGAGGCGGGGCAGCACGACTTCATTCTCTGCAACTACGCGAACGGAGACATGGTGGGCCATTCCGGGGTACTACGCGCGGCGGTGGCGGCGGTGGAGACGGTAGATCGCTGCCTCGAGCGGGTCGTCCACAGCGCCGAGCGTCGCGGGGCCACGCTGCTCGTGACCGCCGACCACGGCAACTGCGAGCTGATGATCGATCCCACCACCGGGGGCCCGCACACGGCGCACACGACGAATCCCGTCCCGTTCCTGATCGTGGGCGACGACATCAGGGGTCCGCTGCGGCACGGCGGTGCCCTGTGCGATGTGGGCCCGACCCTGCTCCACATGCTCGGCATCGAGCCGCCCGCGGAGATGACGGGGCGGGATCTGCGGGAGACGGACTGAATGAAAGGCGTTCCATGACGCTACGACGCTACGTTGTACGTCCGCTCCGCCCCGCCACGGCCGCCATCGTATGGCTTAGCGTCGTAGCGTCGTACAACGTGACCGCCGCCCAGGTGGGCTACGATCCCGCTCACTCTCCCTACCACGACATCCCCCGCGGCGCGGTCTGGGCCCTCAGTGTCGGGCACTTGGGGGGGAGCCGGGGAGACGTCGGGGTAGGTCCCGCGGACGGTCTGACCGGCGCGTTGCGCTACGAAGTGCCGTTCGGCGCGGTGGGCGCCTCGCTTGGCCTGGCGTACGCCCGGACGTCGCGCTTCGTCGAGGACTACACCAAAGACTCCACGTCGCGGAGAAGCGGGCTGTTCAACGACCCCGTCGTGCTCGCCGACGCCGGGCTCCAGCTCGTGCTCACCGGGCGGAAGACGTGGCATCGTTTCGCCCCGTTCGTCGGGGGCGCGCTGGGCGTCGCGATCGCCAGCCCGCTGGCGCAGGATACCAGCGGCTACCGGTTCGGCACCAAGATCACGCTCGCCCCTAACGCCGGCGTGCGCTGGTATCCGGCGCGGCGGCTCTCAGTGCGCGGCGACTTGCGCCTGGTGCTGTGGAAACTGCACTACCCGCTCTCCTACAAGGTGGTGACGAGTACCAACGGCGGCAGCGTGCTCCCCGCCGCGGCGCCGCTCGACCAGTGGACGTCACACCCGTGGGCCACGATCGGCGTGGGATGGATTTTCTAGCGGAGGGATTCCGGCGCGCGCTCGCGCTCCTGTTGTCGGGTGACGCCGAGGTGTACGGCATCGCCCTGCTCACGCTCAAGATCGGCGTCATCTCGACGGTGCTGGCGTGCGGGCTCGGCATCCCGCTCGGGTTCGTGCTCGCGACGCGCCCCTTTTGGGGCCGGCGCGCGGCCCTCACCGTCGTGAACACCGCCCTCGCGTTCCCGACGGTGGTGCTGGGCCTGTTGTTGTACGGCCTGCTCTCCCGCCGGGGCCCGCTGGGCGCTGCGGCGTGGCTGTACACCTGGCAGGCGATCGCGCTGGGCGACGTGCTCCTGGCCCTCCCGATCGCCGCCGCGCTCGCCGCCGCCGCGGTCCAGGGCGTCGATCCCCGCATCCGCCGCACCGCCGAGACGCTCGGCGCCGGCCGCTGGCGCACCGCGTGGACCGTGGCGCGGGAGGCGCGCTTCGCGCTCGCCGCGGTGATCACGACCGCGTTCGGCCACGTGGTGGCCGAAATCGGCTCCGCCATGACCGTGGGCGGGAACATCCGGGGCCAGACCCGCACCCTCACCACCGCGGTCGCCCTGTACACCAGCCAGGGGGATTTCGGCCTGGCCCTCGCGCTCGGCCTCATCCTCCTGCTCCTCGCCCTGCTCGTGAACGTCGCGTTGCAGGCGCTCCAGGGCCGCGGCCATGCTTGAGCTGATCGACGTGCGACACGAATACGACGGCCGCGTCGTGCTCCACCTCGACCGGTTCGCCGTCCCTCCCGGTGCCGCCGTCGCCGTCGTCGGTCCGAACGGCTCGGGCAAGAGCACGCTGCTGCGGCTGCTCGCCCTGCTCGAGCGTCCCACGCAAGGCCGCGTCCTGCTCGACGGAGCGATCGTGACCCCGGGCGGCGCCGCGCGCCGCCGCGTGACGCTCGTCGAGCAGCGACCGATGCTGTTTCGGGCGACAGTCCGTGAAAATGTGGCGTTCGGGTTACAGGTGAGAGGAATCAGACGCGCAGACGTGAACCGCAGAGTAGAGAACGTCGCCGCGCGACTCGGCATCACGCCGCTGCTCGGCCGCCGACGGCACGAGCTGTCGGACGGCGAGGTGCAGCGCGTGGCGGTGGCACGGGCGCTCGCGGTCGAGCCGGACGTTCTGCTGCTCGATGAGCCCGCGAGCTCGGCCGACCGGGCCGCGGCCCTCACGTTGTATCGCACCCTCGCCGAAGAGCGCACCCGGCGGCCGCTCGCGGTCTGCCTCGCGTCCCATCAGCTGGAAGACGCGTACCGCTGGGCCGACGACGTGCGCGCCCTCACCGACGGCCGGCTCTCGCCCGTGACGCCCGAGAACCTGTTCCGCGTGGAGCTGATGGCCGCTCCGAGCGGCGATCTCAAACATGCCTGCGTCGGGACGGTCGAAATCGCCGCGATGACCGACCGGACCGGTCCGGCGATCCTCGCGGTGCCGCCGACCGACATCTTCGTCAGCCGCGAGCCGCTCGCCTCCTCGGCGCGCAACACGTTTCACGGACGAGTGATCGGCCTGGCCCGCCGGGGCTCGGGGGGAGGCGCCGTCCACGTCACGGCCGACGTGGGCGTCGAGCTCATCGCCGTCGTCACCGAGGAAGCCGTGCGCGATCTAGCGCTCACGCCCGGCACTCCCGTCGTGTTCTCCTTCAAGGCGAGCGCCGTGCGGGTGTTCTGACCATGCCGATCAGCTATCTTACACGCATCGTTGAATTTACGGCGACGCACCGCATCCAGCGGGCCGATTGGAGCGCAGACCGGAATGCGGCCGAATTCGGAAAGGCGGCGACGGATCATCCCCACCGCTATCAGGTGCGCGTGACGATCCGAGGGCCGCTCGAGCCGGAACGTAAGGGCGTGGTGAACCTCGGCGAGCTGGATCGCGTGTTGCGCGACGAGATCACGGCGCGGCTCGACGGCAAAGTGATCAACGACGCTATCCCCGAGTTCGCGGCGGGCCGCCGCCTCGCGACCGGTGAGGCCCTCGCCGTGTATCTGTGGGAGCGCATCGCACCGCGCGTGCCATCGGGGGCGGCGCTGCATGCGGTGCGGGTGCAGGAGGGACCGCATATCTACTCGGAGTACTTCGGTGAAGCATGATCCCTCAGGGCCTAGGGGCTCGGGGCTCGGGGCTCGGGATGCACCCCGAGCGCCGAACCCCGAACCCCGAGTCCCTGGTTCCCGCCGCGGCCGTATGCTCGCCGAGTCGGCTGCGGTCGAGGAGATGCCCGTGTGGCTCGAGGTGAACGGCGAGCCCGCGGTGACGTGGATGTGCACCCCCGATCAGCTGGAGGAGCTCGCGACCGGGTGGCTGCATGGCGAGGGGTACATCGAAACGCTGGACGACCTGGTGAAGCTGCGTCCCTGCGCGACGGATCTGGGCTTCTGGGCAGAGGTGAAGCCGGAGCGCGTGACGCTGGTGAAGGGTGAGAACCGCAAGCGCGTACTGGCGTCCGGGTGCGGCGCGGTCTCGACCTTCCTGGCCGACCCGCACGCCGTGAAGCACGCCCCGGCGCGCGGCGAGCCGCCCGCGCCCGAGCGGCTGCGCGCCCTGTTCAAGGAGCTGTTCGCCAGCGGTGAGCGCTACAACGAGACGGGCGGCATCCACGCGGCCGCGCTCACCGACGGCGAGCGGTTGCTGTTCCACGCCGAGGACATCGGTCGTCACAACGCGGTGGACAAGGTGATCGGGGCTGCCGTGATCGCCCGCCAGCGTCCCGGCGGGCGGGGCCTGCTCGTCACCGGCCGCATCTCCGCCGAGCTCTCGTACAAGGCAGCGCGCGCCGGCGTCGCTTACGTGGCGACGCCGAGCGTGCCGTCCACGCTCGCCCTCACCATCGCCCGGCGGGCGGGCGTCGTGCTGGTGGGGCGCGCGGTGAGCGGCACGCCCCACGTGCACCGGCCCGAAGCATGACGTCCGAGGCGCTGCGGGGGTTGCTGCGCGAGGCCCGGACCATCGCCGTCGTGGGGCTGTCGCCCAGGTCGAGCCGCCCGAGCCACGCCGTCGCACGCTACCTGCAGGGCTCGGGCTACCGTATCGTGCCGGTGAACCCCGGCCACGCCGCGATCCTGGGCGAGAAGAGCTTTCCCACCCTCACCGCCGCCGCGGCCCAGCACACGATCGACGTGGTGGACGTGTTTCGGCGCAGCGAGTTCGTCGGGCCGATCGTGGACGAAGCGCTGCGCGTGCGTCCGCGTCTCATCTGGCTGCAGCTCGGCGTCGTGGACGAGACCGCGCCCGAGCGGGCCGCGACGGCGGGCATCCCACTCGTGATGGACCGCTGCTTGATGGTGGACCACCAGGCGCTCGGAGTCTGAGGGCGTGCGTGGCGCCGTCCTCGCCGGCGGCGCCGCCCGTCGCTACGGCGGGCGCCCCAAGGGTCTGGTGGAGCTGGGCGGCCGGCGCATTCTCGACCGCGTGGTGGACGCCCTCGCCGCCGTGACCGGCGCGCCGCCGCTGCTCGTCGCCAACGCCCCGGAGGGACCAGGCTGGCGGCCCGATCTCCGCACCGTCCCCGACGTACGCGTCGACTGCGGCAGCCTGGGCGGCATTTACACGGCGGTGGCGTCGGGCGTGGGTCCCGTCCTGTGCGTCGCGTGGGACATGCCCTTCGTCACGCCCGACCTGCTGCGCGCGCTGGTCGAGGGCTCGGCGGGGTCCGACGCGTTCCTTCCCGAGAGCGACGGTCGCCGCGGCGTGGAGCCGCTGTGCGCCGTGTACGGACCGGCATGCGGCCCGGCGATCGAGCGGCAGCTCGCGCGCAAGGACCTCCGCGCGATCGGCTTCCACGTGGACGTGAAGGTCGGTACACTACCGCTCGAGCGGGTGCGGGCGTACGGTGATCCGGACGTGCTCTTTTTCAACGTGAACACCCCGGGGGACTTGGAGCGGGCGGAGGCGGTGTGGCGGCAACGCGCATGATCTCGGTCATCGGGCGCAAGAACGCCGGCAAGACGACGCTCCTGGTGGCGCTGGCGGCGGAGCTCGCCCGCCGCCGCTTTCGCGTCATGACGATCAAGCACGGCACCCACCCGGCCGATACGGACCAGCGGGGCAAGGATTCCTGGCGTCACTGGCACGAGGGCCACGCCGAGCGCGTGCTGATGGAGGGGCCCGGCCAGCGCGTCCTGTGGGAGAAGACCGCAGCCGAATCGGACCCGGTCGCCCTGACCCGTCGCTACCTCGAGGGAGCCGACATCGTGCTCGTTGAGGGGTTCAAGCGGGCCGCGCTGCCGAAAATCGAGGTGTACCGCCTGGCCGCCGGGGCCGAGCCGCTCTTCGATCCCGCGGTCCACGCCGCGGGCGATTGGATCGCGATGGTGACGGACAACGCTGCGTATCGAGCCGAGTTTCCCGTGTTCCGCTTTTCGGACACCGCGTGGCTCGTCACCCTGGCCAACCTCGCGTGGGACCGGGCCAAGATCCTGTCGCCCTGACATGCTGAACATGCTGACTCCGACCGAAGCCGCCCGCGTGATCCTCGAGCACGTGGCACCCCTCCCCGCGGTGCGGCAGCCGCTGCGCGAGGCCCTCGACCTGGTGCTCGCCGAGGACGTGGCGAGTCCGATCGACCTTCCTCCGTGGGACAATTCCGCCATGGACGGCTACGCGGCCCGCGCCGTCGACGTCGAGGGGGCGGGCCCCGATCGGGCAGTGGTGCTCGCGGTGATCGAGAGCGTTGCCGCCGGGCAGTTTCCCCAGCGGCCGCTCGGGCCGGGTCAGGCCACGCGCATCTTCACGGGCGCCCCGCTCCCCGCCGGCGCCGACACGGTGGTGCGCCAGGAAGACACCGAGGGCGCGAGCCCAGAGCGGGTCGCCATCGTCGCGGGTCGCGATGCGCGCAAGAACGTGCGGTACCGAGGCGAGGACATCCGCAAGGGAGCGGTCGTGCTCCCCGCCGGCACGCCGCTCGGGCCGGCCCAGCTCGGCGTGCTCGCGTCCATCGCGCACGGCACGCCACTGGTCCACCCCGCGCCCCGCGTGGCGTTCATGGGATCGGGGGACGAGATCGTGGACCTGGACCACGCGGACGAGATCCTCGCCGGGCGCAAGATCGCCACGTCCAACTCCTACACGTTGCACGCGCTGATCCGTCGCGCAGGCGGGATTCCGGCAGATCTGGGTCTGGCCCGCGACACGAAAGACAGCCTGCGCGAGCACCTCGAGCCGGCGCGCGACGCCGATCTGCTGGTGACCACGGCCGGCGTGAGCGTGGGGGAGCACGACTTCCTGCGGGAGGTACTCGCCGAGCTGGGCTGCGACATGAAGCTGTGGCGCGTCCGCATGCGCCCCGGCGCGCCGCTCGGGTTCGGCCTGCTCGACGGCACGCCGTGGATCGGGCTCCCGGGAAACCCGGTCAGCACGATGGTCACGTTCGAGCTGTTCGTGCGCCCCGCGATCCGGCGGCTGCTCGGCCACCGGCTCCCGTTTCGGCGCACGGTGCCGGTGTGCGTGGCAGAGCCGATCACGCTCGGTCCCAGGCTGCGGCACTTCCTGCGGGCGGTGGTCCAACCCGAGGGCACGGGTGGAGCGCTCGTCGCGCGCTTGACGGGTCCCCAGGGTTCCGGCATCCTGACGTCCATGGCACGCGCCAACGCGCTCCTGATCGTGCCCGAGGACCGGGCCGGGGTGTCCGCCGGCGATACGCTCACCGCGCTGCTGCTGGACGATCCGCACCACGTCGCCGAGGCCCCCTTCTAGGTGGCGCCCCGCCCCCGCCTGCGGCGCGCCTTCCGACTGGTCGTCTGGGCTGGACTCGCCGTGGGCGTGTTCCTGCTGAACACACGCACGCCGCCCGAGTTGCGGCTCGGGATCCTGTACGTCGTCCCGGTGCTCCTCGCCGCGTCGAGCGACGGTCTGGGATGGGGCATCTCGTTCGCGCTCGCGACGGCGTTGCTGCGCTTCGGCGTCGGGATCGACCAGATGCCGCTCGGCACATTGCTCCAGGTCCGGATTCTGAACGAGGTCGCCTACCTCGCGGTCGTGGGTGTGGCGATCGCCGGCCTGTCGCGATTGCGGCGCACCCAGTCGCAGCTCGAGCTGCTCGCGACCCACGATCCCCTCACCACGGTCCTGAACGCGCGGGCCTTCGCGTCCCAGGTGGCGCAGGAGCTGGGCCGCAACCGCCGCTACGGCCGGCCCCTGGCCCTGATTTACCTCGACCTGGACGACTTCAAGAAGGTCAACGATGCGCATGGCCATGCCACGGGTGACGCGGTCCTGCGGCTCGTCGCGGACGCCATGCGCAGCGCCGTGCGTCAGGCGGACGTCGTGGGCCGGCTGGGTGGCGACGAGTTCGGCGTGTTGATGCCGGAAACCGACGGCAGCCTGGCTCACGCGGTCGCCAATCGTCTCGCTGGCGGGATCCGCACGGTGTTCCGGGGGACCCCCTCCGTCACGGCCAGCATCGGCGTCGTCGCCGTGTCGGGCACGGAAGCGGGAAGCGACGAGCTGCTGCGCAAGGCGGACCAGGCGATGTACGAAGCGAAGCGGGCCGGTAAGGACCGCGTGGTCCAGGTGACGATGTGAGCGCATGCTGAAGACGCTCCAGGACCTGTTCCTGGTGTTGACGTCGGTCCTGTTCATCGTCGATCCGCTGACCGCCGTGCCGACGTTCCTGGCGATGACGGCGCGGGACACGCCGCAGGTGCGGCGGCTCATGGCCCGGCGGGGCGCCTGGACCTGCGCCGTGACCCTAGGCGCGTTCGCCCTGGGCGGCGGCCTGATCTTCCGTCTCTTCGGCATCACGATCGCCGCGTTCAAGATCGCCGGAGGCGTGGTGATCGGTCTCAACGCGCTCGACATGGTGCAGGCCCGCCGCAGCCAGCAGCGGGAGACGCCGGTGGAGAAGGCCGAGGGGATCGAGAAGGAAGACGTGGGGATCATGCCGCTCGGCATCCCCATGCTGGCGGGGCCGGGGGCGATCTCGACGGTGATGGTGCTCAGCGGGGCGGCGAAGACGCCGCTGACCACGGCGGCGGTGTACGCGGCGATCGCGCTGACGGCGTTTCTCTCCTACGTCACGCTCGCCGCCGCATCGCGCATCGAGCAGCGGCTCGGCCAGACGGGGATGCGCATCCTCACCCGGCTGATGGGGCTGGTGCTGTGCGCCATCGCGGTACAGTTCATCATTGACGGCATCAAGATGGCCGGACTCTAGTGCGGGCGGTCCCGGGGTGGCGGCATCGGCATTTCGAACCCGGGCGGCACGCGGTAGGCCCGGCGCAGCCGCGTCGGTTCGAAGCCTTCGAGCGGCTGCGGCACGATCACCTCGGACCAGAAGCTGTCCCGCCCCGCAGCCTTGGCGCCATGCAGCAGGCGGTCCGCCGCGCCGATCGCCGCCTCCAGGCTCTCCGCCGGCTGCAGACACGTCACCACGCCGCCGCACACCGTGAGCGGCAGGTCGGTCTCGTCCGACAGCGCCTGCAACGTCTGCTGCAGCTTCTTGACCGCGGCGCCGGCGGCCTCGGGGCCGGCCTCCGGGAGCAGCAGCGCGAACTGGTCGCCGCCCAGCCGGGCCACCACGTCGCTGGCACGCACGGAGCGGCGCGCTGCGCCGGCGACCAGCCGCAGCATTTCGTCGCCCACCTGGTGGGGGAACAGGCGGCTCACTTCCCGGAAGTCGTCGAGGTCGAAGTACGCGATCGTGAAGGGATGCGCGTAGCGGCGCGCGCGCTCGAACTCTCGGCCCGCGAGCTCGTAAAAGGCGCGCCGGTTCTCGAGCCGCGTCAGCTCGTCAGTGCCCGCCTGCGCCCGCTCCCGACGCAGGGCGCGCACTCGGAGATAGAGGTCGTACCCCGTAGTGAGCATCACGACGACGACGACGATGTACCAGACCATGCCTGTGTCGTGACCGGCAACGCCCGTGCCGGAGCCGCTACGCCGCCGTGGCGGCGGCGCAACGAGCGCTACGCGTCGAGGAAGTGGAACCCTTCGGGAGGCGTGATGCGGCGCTCCGGGGTGGCGCGCCGTTGACCGCTGGAGCGGCGATCACCGCCCCCGCGCCGCTCGAACGGCACCTCCGCCGTCACGCGACGTCGCTCGCGAATCATGCGGCGACCGAGATCGCGCCGCCGGTCCCAGCCACGTCGCCGGGGCCGCTCCCGCGGGGCGGTGCTACGCTTAGTCTCGTTTGCCATGTGAGCCACTCACCGCTCCCCTCCAGTTCGCACACCGCGCGAGCTTCCCTGTGCCACGGAAGGGGGGCATCCGACAGTCTGTTGCGGCACACCTCACCGGTGCATATCGGGTGCCATCTCCCGGATGCGGCTCCCTCGGCGACGTGGACGCTATCGTGTTGGCGAGACGTGAGATGCCAGTCGACCGGAAGCTTTGGTCACATGGCGAAGACTGGGAACTGTGGGCTGGCGGGCTCACCCTGCTGCGGCAACGCAAGATCGCCCGAGTCGCCCGCGGCGCTACATGCGCTTGTACTTGGGACCGCTCCCTCCCTCGCGTGGCGTCCAGCGAGGTCCCACCACATCGGTCGCCTTGCAATCCACGCAATTGGGCGCGTTGGCCCGCAGCATCCCGTCGACCACCTCGTACACGCCAGCCGGACACAGGTGGGCGTAGAATGCGGCCGCCTCCGGGGTCACATCCTTGCCGACCACGAGATGTGCGGGGATCGTGTCGCGCGTCGCGTTGCCGGACTTGAAGACGCCATCAACCTTGCTGAAGGTGAGCTTGCCGTCCGGGGGCACAACTGACCCCGGGCGCAAGCCCGGGGTGAATCGGCGTTCCACTTTGGCGTCGGGCTCCACCCCGATTCTCCTCCCGGGGAACCGCCCTCCGGTGAGCGACATCAGCGCCGCCTTCGCGCCGCCTACAAAGAACCCATCCTTGAACGCGAGCCGCATGTTCCGCGTGCGGTACAGGTCCTTCATGATGAACGACTCGTTCACCAGGCGGTCGTATTCGGCGAGCCGTGCGGCGGAAGTGTCCCCGGCGATGAGCGCTCCGAAGATGGCGCGGGCGGCGAACATGCCCGACTGAATCGCGTAGTGAATTCCCTTGAGCGACGGCACGTCCACCAGGCCGGCCGAGTCGCCCAGGATCGCCACGCCCTCGCCCGAGCGCCGCGCCGGGATCGAGTAGTAGCCACCTTCGGGGATCGTCTTCGCACCCCACTCGACCATCTCGCCCCCCTCGAGCCGGCGCCGGAACAGCGGGTGGAGCTTCATCCGCTGCAGCAGGGCGTGGACGTCGAGCGTGGCGTCCCGATAGTCGAGGCCGACCACGAGGCCCAGCGCGACGAGGCGGGGCTCGAGCGGGTACATGAAGCTGCCGCCAAACGCGTCCCGCGGGAGTGGCCACCCCAGCGTGTGGACGATCGAGTCGAGCGGCTGCTTGGTCTCCCAGATTTCCTTCACGCCGAGCGCGAAGATCTGGGGGTTCTCCGCGCCGACCTGCTGCCACTCGAGATATGCCTGGGCCAGCATCCCTCGCGTGCCTTCGGCCAGCACGGTCACCTTCGCGACGATGTCGTTCGGCGCCTGGTGGCTCGCGAGGGGCTGGCCGTCCCGATCCAGGCCGGTGGCGGCCGTTCGCACGCCCGCGACGCGCGCGCCCTGCATGAGCAGGCTCGCGGCCGGGAACCCGGTGAACAGGTTGACGCCGAGCGCCTCGGCCTTCTCCCCCAGCCAGCGCACGATCTCGCACAGCGACGCGATGTAGTTGCCGGCATTGTGCATCGTGGGCGGAATGGGAATGCGCGGTGCGCGGTGCGCGGTGAGCAAGTGCACGGCTTCTTTCGTGACCGGCGCCCGGAACGGGAACTCCCGATCCTCGAGCTCGGGGAAGAGCTCCCGCAACGCCCGCGGGTTCACGACGGCCCCCGACAGCGAGTGCTCGCCCAGCGCCCCGGCCTTCTCGAGCACGCCGATGTTGAGGGCGGTGCGACCGCCGCTACGCTGGGCGAGCTGGGCCAGCGCGATCGCACAGGCGAGGCCGGCCGGCCCCGCGCCTACGATGACGACGTCCAGCTCCATGCGGTCGCCCGCGCCGGGGGCGCCGACCGGCAGCAGGAGCTTGTCGAGCGGCAGCGGCGGCTGATACTGCGCGGGAATCACCTTTCCCGTTTCGCCTTTCCCGTTTCCCGAGTCAGCCATGCAACTTCTTGATCTCTTCCGTGAGTTTCGGGACCACATCGAACAGATCCCCGACGATGCCGTAATCCGCCACCTTGAAAATCGGCGCGTCCTTGTCCTTGTTGATCGCGACGATGACTTTGGACGTGCGCATTCCGGCCAGGTGCTGGATCGCGCCGGAAATCCCCACCGCCACGTACAGGGTGGGGCTGACCGTCTTCCCGGTCTGCCCCACCTGATCGGCGTGGGGGCGCCACCCGGCGTCCACCACGGCGCGCGACGCACCGACCGCCGCCCGGCCGCCGAACGCGGCGGCGAGCTCCTCCAGCACCTGGAAATTGGCCGGATCCTTGAGTCCCCGACCGCCCGATACGACGATCGGCGCCTCGGCCACATCGAGCATGCCCGCCGGGGCCGCTTTGATCTCGGTGACGACCACACGACCCCGAGAGCCGTCCACCGCTGCGGTTTCCTGACTGCCGGCCTTGGGGCGCTGTACCGGAGTGAACACGTTGGGCCGCAGCGACAGCACGGCGGGGCTGCCGGTGACTCTCACCTTGAGGAGCGCCTTGCCGGCGTATACCGGCCGAATCGCAATCACCGCACCGGCTGCAACACTCACGTCGGTGATGTCCTGAACGAGCGGACGCCCGAGCCGGGCGGCGACCCGAGGAGCCAGGTCCTTCCCGGTGGCGCTCGCCGCGAACACGACGACGCCGTGGCCGCCGGCCTTGACCCGATCGGCAATCGCGCGCGCGTATCCCTCCGGCGCATACATGCCGAACGCCGCGTTCGTCAGCGTGATCACCTTATCCGCGCCGAACGTACCCAGCTGGTCCGCACCCCGCGCCGGACCGGCAGCGAGGACGAGGGCCTCCACGGCGGCGCCCCCACCCAGCGCATCCGCCAAGCGGCGGGCGCCGGTCACCACCTCGTGGGAGACCTTGCGGATGGCGCCATCCCGCTGCTCGAGCACGGCGAGCACGTGGCTCACAGGACCTTCGCCTCCTCGCGCAGCAGACGCACCAGCTCGCTCACCGCCGCCGAGCCCTCGCCCACGATCTTGCCCGCCTGTCGCTCCGGAGGCGGGGTGAGAGAGAGGATCTCGAGCGCTCCCGGGCCGGGCGCCGTCGGTTTGACGTCGAGCGGCTTCTTTTTCGCCGCCATGATCCCCTTGAGCGCCGGATAGCGCGGCTCGTTCAATCCCTTGTCGGTAGTGAGCACCGCCGGCAGCGGGAACTCCACGACTTCCACGCCGCCTTCGATCTCCCGTTCCGCCGTTCCCTTGCCGCCGGCGATCTCGAGGTGGGCCACGGTCGTCACGCACGGCAGGTCGAGCAGCTCGGCCACCATCGGACCGACCTGATGGTTGTAATCGTCGATCGCCATCTTGCCGAACAGGATCAGGTCGCACGCGGCGTCCCTGAGCTCCGCGGCCAGGGCCTTTGCCGTTTCCAGGCCGTCGGGATGGAGTCCTTGGATCTGGAGCAGCACGCCGCGATCGGCGCCCATCGCGAGCGCGGTGCGGATCGTCTCCTGAGCCGCTGGGGGACCGAGCGCGATGACGACGACTTCGCCCGTCCCGGCTTTCTCCTTCAGCCGCAGCGCTTCCTCGACGGCGAACTCGTCGTACGGGTTGAGGATGAACTTGACGCCGGCCTCGTCCAGCGACTTGCCGTCCGCGGCGATCTTGACGCGGGTCTCGGAATCGGGGACGCGCTTGATGCAAACGGCTATTTTCATGAAAGGCGACGCTACGACGCCACGTTGTAAGTTGCAAGTGGTGAATCACGAATCTCATCCGGCAACCTTCGTATAACCTAGCGTCGTGGCGTCGTGCAACGTCTAGAAGTCCGTGCTCAGGCTGACCTGCACATGCCGCGGCGGCCCGGGCGTGAGCCATCGTTGGACCGGCGTGCCCGGCGCCGTGGAATTCTCCGCGAACGTGCCGAAGCTGTAATAGCGTCGCGCGAACACGTTTCCCACCGCGCACCGCAGCTCCAGCTCGCGCCAGGCGAGCGTGAGCGACAGATCGGCGACGGGGTAGTCGGATAGCCGCTCGGTGGCGTTCTCCTCGTCGCCGCGCAGCCACTGGCGCCCCACGTAGCGGGCATCGAGCCCCGCCACGAGCGACGGGCCACCCCCCGCCGCGCCGCGCGGGTTGACGAGCGGCACTGCGAGCCCCGCGTTGATGCGGGCGTCGGGGACCATGGGCAGCGCGTCGCCCGGCGTCACGGTTTCGCCGGCGCTGTCGCGCGTGGTGGCGAGCGTGGCGGTCGTCTCGAACGTGGCGCGCGTGTAACCGTAGTTCGCGTACACCCGCGCCCCCGCGGAGCCGAGCCATTGGAGCCCGAGCTCGAGCCCCTGGCGCCGGGTGGCGCCGATGTTCTGGAAGTAGCCCCCGGTCACGGTCGACGCGATGAAGAAGATGTCGTCCCGCACGTCGGTGCGGTATGCGTCGGCGCTCACGTCGAGACCGCCGTGGACCGCATGGTAGCGCCAGCCCAGCTCGTACGTGGTCGCCACGACCGGCTGGAGCGCCGGGTCGGGGCCGAGCGCGAACGGGAGCGGGCACGCGGCCTGCGGGTCCGCGCAACCGAGCTCCACCACCGCGGGCGCGCGGAACCCCCGGCTCACCGAGACGAACACGTCGTGCCCGCGGCCGCTCGTCCAGGTCAGCCCGGCCCGGGGCGAGAGGCGCCGGAAGATGTTCAGGCCGCTCTGCGCCGCGTCGACCAGATCCTCGAACGGCACGCGGATCCAGTCGTAGCGGGCGGCCACGGTCGCCGTGAGACGCGGGACGACTTCCAGGTTCGCGCCCGCGAACGCGCCCGCGTTCACCTGGTTGGTGCGCACCGACTCGGTGAGCGAGTCGGGGGCTCCGCCGCCGGGGACCGCGAAGATGCGCACGGCGACGTGCTCGTAGTCCGCATCCCCGCCCGCGAGCCAGCGCAGCTCGCGCCCGCCGAGCCGCACCTTCCCCGAAAGCTGCACCGCGCCGCCGCCGGCACGGGTCAGGTTACGCTGCCGCGAGTCCTGCCCCACGAAGTTCACGTTGAACTGCTCGCTCGCGAGCGAGCGGCCGAAGGCGTTGATCGCGAGCTGCGTCGTGCCGATCAGGCGCTGTGCGTTGAGAATCGCGAGGTGCGACCGGGGAGCGAAGTAGTCGCCGCTCGTGAAATTCGAGTCGGGGCGCGCGACGGCGAGGCTCTCCGGCAGGCTCCCCGCCTGGTAAATCCGGTTGTCCGCGCCCGAGTAGCTGACCGTCGCGTCCCAGGTGTGGTTCAGGAGACCGACTTTCGCGAACACGGTCCCGATGCGGCTGCGGGTGTCCTGACGCCAGCCCGTCTCGTGCTCGTAGCGCGCGCCCAGGTAGTAGTCCCATACGCTGTGCCGGGCGCCGGCGTGGGCCTTCAGCTCGTAGCGGCCCCAGCTGCCGGCCGATGCCTCCAGCTCGCGGCTCGCCGGCACGCCGCCCCGCCGGGTCACGAGATTGACCGCGGCGCCGAGCGCGTTGCGGCCCAGCAGCACCGACGGCCCGTACACCACGTCCACCCGCTCCACGTCTTCGAGCGGGAGCAGATCGAAGTTGACCTCATGAGCGTCCGGCTCGTTGGCGCGCACGCCGTCCACATACACGGTCACGCCCTGCGGCAGCCCGATCACCGGCGACACCTGGAATCCGCGGAGCGAGACGTCGAGCTGCGCCGTCGCGCCGAGCTCGTCCGAGGTGGTCACGCCCGGCAGCTGCTCGAGTGCGTCGGCCAGCGAGCGCACCCCGCGGGCGTCGAGATCCTGCACGTTGAGCGTGGCGGTGCGCCCGGCGAGCCCGCGCGCCAGCTCGCGCACGGTCGGCAGCCGCACGCCGGTGACGACGACGGGCGGGAGCGAGGTCGTGTCTCTAACGGTGGAATCGGGCTGCTGAGCGCCGACCGGCGGGGGGAGCAGGGCGAGCAGCAGGGCGCCGGCGAGCCATTGCGGATTGTGGATTGCGGATTGCGGATTTGAAGGGCGGGTGTCCAATCCGCAATCCGCAAGCCGCAAGCCGCAATCAGTTGAACGCATTCAGCCCTGTGATCTCCTGCCCCAGGATGAGCGTATGCACGTCGTGCGTCCCCTCGTACGTGTACACCGACTCGAGGTTCGCGAGGTGGCGCATCGCCTGGTACTCCGCCAGGATGCCGTTGGCGCCGAGCAGGCGGCGCGTTTCGCGCGCCACGTCGGTAGCGATGCTCACGTTGTTGCGTTTGGCGAGCGAAACCTGCTGTGGCGTCGCCTTGCCCTGGTCCTTGAGCCGCCCCAGCTGCAGACACAGGAGCTGGGCTTTGGTGATCTCGGTGAGCATCTCCGCGAGCCGCGCCTGCTGCAGCTGAAAGCCGCCGATCGGCCTCCCGAACATCAGGCGGTTCTTGGCGTAGCTCACCGCTTCGTCGTAGCACGCCATCGCGGCTCCCACCGCGCCCCAGGCGATGCCGTAGCGCGCCTGCGTGAGGCACATGAGCGGCGACTTGAGGCCGGACGACTTGGGGAGGAGGGCGTCCTTCGGCACGCACACCTCCTGTAAGACCAGCTCGCTCGTGTCGCTCGCGCGCAGGCTGAGTTTGCCCTTCTGATCCTTCGCGGAAAAGCCCTTCGTATCCGTGGGCACGATGAAGCCGCGGATCGAGTTCACGTCGTCGAGCGCGCCGGTCTTGGCCCACACGATCGCCGCCTGCGCCGTCGAGCCGTTGGTGATCCACATCTTGGCGCCATTCAGCATCCAGCCGTCCTTCGTCTCTTTCGCGACGGTGATCATGCCCCCGGGGTTCGAGCCGTAGTCGGGCTCCGTGAGCCCGAAGCACCCGATCACCTCGCCCGCCGCCATCCGAGGGAGCCAGCGCCGCTTCTGCTCGTCCGATCCGAACGCGTAAATCGGATACATCACGAGGGCGCCCTGCACCGAGGCGAACGAGCGCACGCCCGAATCGCCGCGCTCGAGCTCCTGCATGATCAGCCCGTATGCCACGTTGTTGAGCCCGGCGCAGCCGTACTCCTCCGGCAGGTTGGCGCCGAACAGGCCCAGCTCGGCCATCTGCGGGATCAGCTGCTTGGGGAACCGGCCTTCCACGTAATGCTCGCCGATGATCGGCATGAGCCGCTCGTCGATCCAGGAGCGCACCGTGTCGCGCACGGCGCGCTCCTCTTCAGAGAGCAGGCTGTCGACGTCGTAGAAGTCGACGCCCCGAAATTTTCCCATATGGCCCTCAGTGGACTGTGTTCAGCCGCCCAGACATCAGTTCAGTTGCCAGACGCCAAGCCGCAAGCGGTCGCAAGGCACAAGTTGCCGGTTGAGGCACTGCTGGCAACTCCCCGCTGTCAACCGCTTGCGGCTTGGCGTCTGTAAACTTAACTGGCCGCTTGCACCTGCTGCGCCGGCGCCTGGCCGCCGGCTCTGGCGAACGCGGCCGTATCACCTGCCCGGAACTTTCCACCCTCGGCATCCCAGCGGAAAAACGTGATGTGCACGGCCGTCGGGTCGATGGTGACGAAGTTGAAGCTGGGCGGACGGCCGCCGCGCGTGCGCCGGCACAGCGCGCCGGCCGTCGAGACGACGACCCGGCCGCCGAGCAGCTCGGCGTCTTCCTGATGGTCGTGCCCGCACAGCACGACCTCCGCGCCGCTCGCCGCGATGCGGCGCTGCGCGCCGCGCCAGCGCGCGAGGCCCATGCGCCTCGAGATCTCGCCGCGCAGCACGTTGTGGTGCAGCGCCAACACCCGCGCCTGCTCGGGCGGCGCCGCGGCGAACACGCCGCGCACCCGCTCGACCTCGCGCTTGGGAAGATGGCCCTTCACGGCGAGGTCGCGGGGGCGCAGCGTGAGCGAGCCCCACGCGACGCCGTGCGACGTGAGTGCGCCGGCGATCACCGCGCCGGGAATCGTGAGCGTGGGGGTCAGGTCGTCGCCGAAATAGCGCGTGTACTTCGCGTACGCGGGCCCCTTGCCGAACGGGATCAACGGCCGCGTCCACCAACGGACGTCGTGGTTTCCCGGGATCACGTGCACCGGCGCCGTCCGGGCCGCGACCTGCACCAGGGCCCGCGCCCGCTGGAACTCCCCGTGGCGCGCCCGTTGCGACACGTCTCCCGTGATTACGACCGCATCGGGCCGCAGGTCGGGGATCATGGCTTCGAGCGCCTCGATCTGCTCGATATTGGCGAGGCCGCCGAAATGGAGGTCGGAGACATGCAGCAGCTGGACGGTCACGACTCGGTCTGCACGGTGTAGGTGAGCGTGGCGTCGCCGTTGGCCGGGACGCTCACGCGGAACCGCACTTCCGTGGCCGAGAGCTTCTCGGCGGGGATGCTGCTCTCGGTGACCCGCCAGACGCCGAACCGTGCCTCGCGCACGTCGACCGACACGGGCTGCGATTTGGCGTTGGTGATCGTCACTTTGTACGCGGCGGTGATCCGCTGCCGCGCGGGCAGCCCACGCTTCGGCGGCGGGATCGGCTCCTGACCGTAGTCGGTCTGCACCCGCTCCGCGGTGACGTCGAACGCGTCCCCCGATTGCACGCGCAGATCCCGGCCCGGCGCCGTATGATCGCTGCGGGCCTCTCCCACCAGCTGCAGCCGGCCGGCGGAGTCGGCCTGGAACACCTGTACCGTCCCACCGGGGAGGGGGCGCTCGCCGAACGCCGTCCCGCGCGCTCGCTTGAGCGTATACCATACCTGCACCGCGACCCTGTTGGGTTCGGCAGGCGACTGCTGGACAAAGCCCTGCCAGGGCAACGCGCCCGGGACCACGAACTCCTGTGCATACGCGACGTCGGCGGCGGGGAACAGCGCGACCGTAACCGGGGCGCCGGGCGTGAGGGACAGGCGCCCCGGGAGCTGATACACGTGCGTTTCCCCCACAGCCTCCTCGCCCGCCTCGCCCCCCGTGACCACCACCGCCGAAAGCTGCATCGCCTGACGCTGGAGCCATGCAGGCCTCCCCTGCGAGGCCGCCCGGGCACGATTGATCGAGCCCGCCACGAGCTGTACTTCCGCGCTGTCGACGCGCAGTGAGTCGGACGTGACCGTCGCCGCGCCCGAGACCTGACACTTGGCGCCCGCCAGGATCACGTGATAGACGGCCTCCCACCGCGCCGCGCCGATCATGACGTACGCGAGGTCGGTGCGCGGCCGGTTACGGGTCGCTTCGAGCGTGACGGTCGCCTCGGGCATCGTGCGCACGAGGTCCGCCGGGAACAGGGGCTCCCCGGGCTCGGACAGGAGAAAACGCCCGTCCGGCAGCCGGTACTGCGGCGGGACGACGCGGACCACCGTGGCGCGCACGGTGTCCGCGCCGCCGCCGGCGCGTGGCCGTACAAAGGCCAGCGTCTGCCCGACGGCGCGCTCCATGGCCGCCGCCTGGTCGGTCGCCGGCCGGGCCGTGGCCGATACGAGGGCCACCGCGGTGTCCGGGGAAAACAGCGTCGCCGGATCGAGTCCCTCGAGCTTCAAGGTCAGGAGGTTGCGGCCCTTTTCGAGCGGCTGGGGCAGCGCGCGGCGCACCACCACGCGCCCGTCACCGTATATGGAGAGCGACGTCTGACCCGCGATCGGCGCGATCCCCGCGACGAAGGCGACGACTACGGACGCCGTGATTTGAGCCATTCGAGCGCAATCCTCTGCACGATGCGAGAGGTCAACAAGTACCACGCGACCGCCGCCACGGCGCCCACCGTGCGGGCCATGGTCTGCCACGCCGGCGCCACGCCCCGCAGCGTGAGCAACAGATACCCCACAACGAGCAGCGTAGTGACGATGGCCGCTAGACGCCCTATCCGTGACGCCTTCCGCACGACGTCTCTCGCGCATTTCGCGCACAGCTCCCCCAAGGCGATCCCCGCGGTGATGTCGCCACACCGGGCGCACGGATGGCTAGACGCGCCGGGCCACAGCCCGGGCGAAGTCGGTGGTCGAAGCACTGCCCCCCAGATCCTTGGTGCGGACGTTGTCCTTCACGATCACCGTTTCGAGCGCGCGGCGCAGCCGGCCCGCTTCCTGGAGCTGGCCGATGTGGTCGAGCATCATCGCGGCCGCGAGCATTTGCGCGGCGGGGTTCGCGATGCCCTGCCCCGCGATGTCCGGCGCCGAGCCGTGGACGGCCTCGAAGATCGCCGCGTGCTCGCCCACGTTCGCGCCCGGCGCGAGCCCCAGCCCTCCCACCAGCCCCGAGGCCTCGTCCGAGAGGATGTCGCCGAACAGGTTGGTGGTGACGATCACGTCGAACTGTGCCGGGTTGATCACGAGCTGCATGGCGGCGTTGTCGACGATCTTGTCGTCCGAGGCGATCTGCCCTTGATACTCCGCGGCGATCTGCCTGGCGGTCTCGAGGAACAGCCCGGACGTCGCCTTGAGGATGTTGGCCTTGTGCACGACGGTCACCTTCTTGCGCCCGTGCCGGCGCGCATAGTCGAACGCGTAGCGCACGATCCGCCGGCAGCCGTCGCGCGTCATGACGGACGTCGCCTGGGCGAGCGCTTTGGGGTCGTTCCCGACTTTGAACGTCCGGTCGAACCCCACGTACATCCCTTCCGTGTTCTCGCGCACGATGACCAGGTCCACGTCGACGTAGCGGCCGCCCGGCACGATCGACTTGACGGGGCGCACGTTGGCGTACAGCTCGAACTCCTGGCGCAGCGCCACGTTCACCGAACGGTATCCCCCGCCCACCGGCGTGGTGAGCGGCCCCTTGAGCGCAAGCCCGGTCTGGCGGATCGAGTCGAGCGTGGCCTTCGGCAGCGGCGTGCCCGCCTTCTCCACGGCGCTCATCCCACCGTACTGCTCGTCCCAGTCGAACCCGACTCCCAGCGCGTCGAGCACCGACAGCGTCGCCTCGGTAATCTCGGGCCCGATTCCGTCGCCGGCGATGAGGGTCGCCGCACGCCTCACGGCAGCCCCGGCGTGAGGCTCTTGACGGCGCGCGTGAGCGCCGTCCAGGGATCGTCTCCCTCGCCCCGCGCCACGGTGCGGAACCCGACCCGGCCGGTGCGGACGTCCACCATCACGACGGTCAGCTCAGCGGTCGCCACGGCACGCGGTAGGGGCGCAGCATGCTGCGCCCCTACATCTCCCGTGCGCCCCTCAGCCCTAGTGCGGGCCGCCGCCCCTCCCGACCGCCCGTCCGCCGGACCGCCCGTCCGCCTGAACACCAGACCCGCCGGCACCAGCACGAAGCGTCCGCCGCCGGCCCCCACCAGCGCGGCCAGCGTCCGCAGCTCGTTCCGGAGCGGGTCGGGCACCATCTCCTCCCGCCCGCCGCCGCCCCGCAGCAGGATGGCCGTGCCCATCTGATCGGGATCAGGCGCGATCCCCGGCGCCCGCCGGGCGGCGCGCCGCAGCTCGTCGGGGAGCAGCCACGTGACTTCCGGGGCGCGTGTCCTGAGGAGCGTACCGATCACGCTATCGCTCTTGGTGAGCGCCGACCGCCGCTCGCCCAACAGCGCTTGCCAGTGGAGCGAATCTTCCGCGACGACGAGCGTGAGGGGCGTGATGCCGACCTGCTGCGCCGCGATGCCCGCGGTGGGGAGGGGCGCGGTCGGTGCCGGCTCTTCCACGTGCTGCTTGCCACCGCAGCCGGCCAGGGTCGCGGCGACAACCGCGCACTGCGCACGGCGCACTAAGTATTTGTTTTTCAAAGGATTAGTCACGGCGGGCAATATCGTGTCCGCGCCGCGGTTTTTCAAGAACCGAGCGTCAGTCCCCCATCCACCACGATCACCTGTCCCGTCACGTGCCGCGCCTCCTCGCTGCACAGGAACACGATCACCCGCGCGACGTCTTCGGGCTCGGCCACCCGGCCCAGCACCGACTCGTGCTCGGCGCGCTCCAACACCTCGCGCGGCAGCTTGGAGAGAAGTTCCGTCTTGACGAAGCCGGGCGCGACGGCGTTGACGTTCACGTTGGACGGCCCCAGGTCGACGGCCGCCGAGCGCGTGAGCCCGATCAGCGCGGCCTTGCTGGCGGCGTAGTTGGCGATGCCGAACCCCGGGCGGAAGGCCTGATGGCTCGCGACGTTGACGATCTTGCCGTAGCGCTGGGCCCGCATGGAGCCGGCCACGGCCTGGATGCAGTTGAAGGCGCCGGTGACGTTGGTGTCGAGCACTTCCTGCCACGCCTCGGGGCTCAAGCGCCACAGCGCACCGTCGTGCGCGACGCCGGCATTGTTGACCAGGTAGTGCACGCCTCCCAGGCGCTCCCGCACCGTGGTGACGAACTTCTCCACCTCACCGTGGTTGCGGACATCGCAGCGCGCGCAATACACCGGCACGCCGAGGGCCCGGATGGCAGTCTCGGTGAGCAGCGCCTGGGCGGCGACGTCGCGGTCGGGGAGGTCGACGTAGTTGATGGCCACCGCCACGCCGCGCTGGGCGAACTCGAGCGCGGTGGCGCGGCCCAGGCCCGTCGCCCCGCCGGTGACCACCACGACGCGGCCGTGCACCGTCTCGGCGAGGCGCTGCTCGTGGGGCCGCGGCTCCGTCTGGGGCACCGCGACGCGAGTCGCCTCCCGCGCGGCCGTGAGCCAAGGGGATGTCGGAGTCAAGCGTTCGAACCTATGTTCGAAATTGAACATCGGCAAGGCGCGCCGTAACTTAGGCGTTGTGAATCGCGTGTTCCCGGTGCTTGTCTGGAGCGGCATTGCCGCCGGCGGCGCCGCCGCCTTCGGCGTGCTGGCGCTGTCGCGCGGCGAGAGTGTGAACGCCGCCTGGCTTCTGACGGCGGCGCTGTGCAGCTACGCCGTGGGATACCGCTTCTACAGCCGGTTCCTCGCCGACACCGTATTCGGGCTGGACGACCGGCGTGCGACGCCCGCCGAGCGACACAACAACGGACGCGACTTCGTCCCCACCAACAAGTGGGTGCTGTACGGGCACCACTTCGCGGCGATCGCGGGCGCCGGGCCGCTCGTAGGCCCGGTGCTAGCGGCGCAGTTCGGCTTCCTCCCGGGCACGTTGTGGCTGGTGATCGGCGTGGTGCTGGGGGGCGCGGTGCAGGATTTCGTCATCTTGTTCTGCTCGCTCAGGCGCGATGGCAAGTCGCTCGGCCAGATGGCGCAGGAAGAAGTGAATCCGGCCGCGGGCGCCACCGCGATGCTCGCCGTGCTGTTCATCATGATCATCCTGCTGGCGGTCCTGGCGCTCATCGTCGTCAATGCCCTCAGGGCATCGCCCTGGGGATTGTTCACCCTCGCCTGCACCGTGCCGATCGCGCTGCTGATGGGGTGGTGGATGAAGCGGTGGCGGCCGGGACGGGTGGGCGAGGCCTCGGCCGCTGGCGCCCTGCTGCTCCTGGGTGCGCTGGTGGCGGGAGGCTGGGTGGCGGGCCAGCCGCACCTCGCCCCCCTGTTCACCCACAGCGCCACGACGCTCACGTGGATGATGGTGGCCTATGGGTTCATCGCCTCGGTCTTGCCGGTGTGGATGCTGTTGTGCCCGCGCGACTACCTCTCGACGTTCCTGAAGATCACCACTATCCTGGTGCTCGCGTTTGCGATCCTGGTGATCCTGCCGCCGCTCAAGATGCCGGCGCTCACGCCGTTCGCCACGCTGGGGGAGGGTCCGGTGTTCGCGGGCAAGCTGTTCCCGTTCGCGTTCATCACCATCGCCTGCGGCGCCATATCAGGATTCCACTCGCTCGTCGCGTCCGGCACCACTCCCAAGATGATCGCGCGCGAATCCGACGCCCGCATGATCGGCTACGGGGGCATGCTGATGGAGTCGTTCGTGGGGGTGATGGCGATGATCGCGGCATGCACGCTCGACCCCGGGGTCTATTTCGCGATGAACACTACGCCGGCGGCGCTGGCACAGGCCTCGCAGGCGCTAGGCCAGGCGGGCTTCGTGGTCACTCCCGAGACCATGCAGGCGCTCGCCGCCCGGATGGGGGAAGCCACGCTCGTCGCCCGCTCGGGCGGCGCGCCCTCGCTCGCGGTCGGCATGGCGCAGATCTTCGCGAGCGCCACGGGGGCGCTGGCGGGCGGGGGCCGTACCCTCGATGCCCTGTGGTACCACTTCGCCATCATGTTCGAGGCGTTGTTCATCCTCACGACGATCGACACCGGGACGCGGGTGGGGCGGTTCATGCTGCAGGAGATCGTCGGTCACGTCTGGCCGAAGTTCGGCGAGACGTCCTGGTACCCGAGCGTGATCGCGTCCAGCGCCTGTATCGTCGCGGGGTGGGGCTATTTCCTGTATCAGGGCGTGGTCGACCCGCTGGGCGGGATCAATTCGCTGTGGCCGTTGTTCGGGATCTCGAACCAGCTGCTCGCCGCCGTGGCGTTGTGCGTGGGCACGACGATTCTCATCAAGATGGGTCGGCAGCGGTTCGCATGGGTCACGCTTGCGCCGCTCGCCTGGCTCGTGACGGTCACGATGACGGCCGGGTGGCAGAAGGTGTTCTCGTCCGATCCGCGGTTGGGGTTTCTGGCGCACGCGGCGTCGCTCGCGGGGTCGACCGACCCCCACGCCGGACGGCTCATCTTCAACGACCGGCTGAACACGTTCGTGGCGCTCTTGTTCATGCTGGTGGTCGCGGTATTGATCGTGACATCCGTGCGGGAGTGGTGGCTGGTGGTGACGCGTCGCAAGGCGGCGGTGGTGCACGAGGCGCCGTTCGTGGAGACGGGATATGCGACGGGGGACTGAAGGGGACGAGGGAAGGGGGAAGAGGGACGAGGCCACGCCCTTCCCCACCCGACTCGCGCGCGTGCTGCGGCGCATCGTCGGGGCGCCGGATTACGCGGCGTACGTCGAGCATTGTCGGTTAGCGGGGCACGCGCCGAAGCTGAGTGAGCGCGAGTACGTCGCGGAGTTCTTCGAGGCGAAGGGGAAGGGCGTGCGGTGCTGCTAGGTGACGGGGCGTCGCGCTTTGGCGCCGCCTGGGTCGCGCTGTGCATCGCACTCGGCATTCACGTCGTGGACGAGGCGCGGACCGATTTCCTGTCCCTGTACAATCCCGCCGTGCGGGCCATCCGGGCGCGATTCCCCTTCCTGCCGCTTCCGACCTTCACGTTCCCCTACTGGCTCGGCGGGCTCATCACGGTCACCGTCTTTCTGTTCGCGCTTGCGCCGGCCGCTTTCCGAGGAGAGCCCGGGATGCGACCGGCGGCCTATATCTTCGGGATCGTGATGGCGGGGAACGGGCTGCTGCACTTGGGCGGGTCGGTGTATATGAGGAAGGCGATGCCGGGGGTGTACTCGGCGCCGATCATTCTGGCGGCGGCGATCTACCTGCTGGCGTCGGTCTGGTAGACGCTCCGTACTGGAGGCTCGCCCATGCCGGTTAGCCGTCGCGCGCTAGTGGCTGCCCTCGTCGTTCCCTCCCTCGCGCTGGGACAGGCGCCGACCATCACCGTTCGCGCAGGCACCGTCCTCGACGGGCGTGGCGCAGTCGCGCACCACACGACCATCGTCATCGCCGGATCGCGCATCGTGCGCGTCGACCCTACGGTCACCACGGCGACCTACGATCTCCACACCCTGACCGTGATGCCTGGCGGCGTCGACACGCACGTGCATCTCACGTCGCACTTCGATGCCGACGGCCGGGCGCACAATGATCCCGGCGGGGCGGAGCCGCTCGAGGAGACGGTGCTCTACGCCGAAGAAAACGCGTACCGCGCCCTCATGGCGGGGATCACGACCGTTCAGAGCATCGGCTCGAATCTCGATCGCGAGCTGCGCGACGCCATCGCCCGGGGCACGATACCGGGCCCCCGCGTGATCACGTCGCTCGATTGGATCACTCCCGCCGACGGCGACGCGGACGCGCTGCGGCGCGCCGTGCGGCAGCGCGTGGCCGCGCGCGCGAACGTGATCAAGATCCTCGGCTCGAAAAGCATCCGCGAGGGCGGCGGGCCGAACCTCACGGAAGAGCAGCTGGCGGCCGCCTGCGGTGAGGCCAAGGCGCTGGGGCGGCGCTGCGTCGTGCACGCGCACGCGGCGGAGGCGGCGCGCCGCGCCGTGCTCGGCGGCGCCACCTCGATCGAGCACGGCGTGCTGCTCGACTCGGCGACGCTCGACCTGATCACCGACCACGGCGTGTTCTTCGATCCCAACCTGTACCTCGTGTTCCAGAACTACTTCGACAACAAGCCGCGCTTCCTCGGCATCGAGAACTACACCGAGGAGGGATTCGCCCAGATGCATCGCGCCGTGCCCCTGGTGCTCGAGGTCTTCAAGCAGGCGCTGCGGCGCCCCAAGCTGCGGATCGTGTTCGGCACCGACGCCGTGGCGGGCGCGTTCGGCAGGAACTGGGAGGAACTGATTTACCGGGTGCAGGTCGGAGGGCAGGCTCCCATGGCGGCAGTCGTCTCGGCCACGTCGCTCTCGGCCCGGTCGCTCGCGCTGGGCGATTCGATCGGCGCGATCGCGCCGGGGCTCGAGGCGGACCTGATCGGGGTCGACGGCAATCCAGCGGAAGACATCACCGCGCTGCGGCGCGTGGTGTTCGTCATGAAGGGGGGGACGGTGGTGAAGAACGTCGCGCCGCAACCCCGCTAGGGCGGCGTGTCGCGGTTCGCGGCTCGTTCGTTTCACGGGCTCAAGATGAGCGCGCAACAAGCACGCGCGCGCGTAATCAGAATCCGTCGCGGCGTTGCGTTAT
>Ga0209156_10000768_pt1 | contig 27090 bp, 27 predicted proteins | sample GraSoiAngelo_124_FD_185881 | JGI IMG/M metagenome (GOLD analysis project Ga0209156, IMG submission 185881) | Grasslands soil microbial communities from the Angelo Coastal Reserve, California, USA - 14_0927_05_20cm (SPAdes) (version 2) | ecosystem: Environmental > Terrestrial > Soil > Grasslands... | reverse complement strand
AGCTCACCGTTCACCTCGAGTCCATTGCGAATTTGATAGCGGCGAATCGCCGCCGATAGATTTGCGTTCGTCTCCCCGGTTATCTCACCATAATAGAAACCTTGGTCTTTTAGCGCCTGTTGCACGCTTTCGATCATTTGATCTCCTCGCACCAGCGCAACCGATCCGAGAAGAACAAGCGCGACCACTTTAGCTTTCATCTCCGTTTTGGTTTTGACGCCACGACTTATTGCTTATTCAGCGTTTAGCCGACCCGGTCGCCGCCACCGCTGATTGACGCTCCTTTAAAGCGTCGCGATAACGTAGAATTCCGTCGCTAACCGCTGCGGCAATTTGCTCGCGATAATCCTCGCTCGCCAGCCTTGAAATATCCTCTTTGTTGGTGAGAAATCCTCCTTCGATCAAAACAGCGGGGGCAGTCACATTCTCGATTACAAAAAACTGCTTGGCCTTTGTCCCCCGATCAAGTGCCTGCGTGCGGGCGACCAACGCTTCCTGAATAAATCCCGCGAGGCTTTGACTTTCCACGTTCGGCGATCCAGGAAGTGCTCGCAATAAGGAAGGCAACCACGAAGTCACGAATAATCCGGGAGTCATTTGATGGGCGGCATAATAGGTTTCCACTCCACTTGAAACCGGCTGATTGTCTTCGTTAAAATGGATGCTGATAAAAATGCAATCACTCACGCGATTGGCGAATGCTGCCCGATCTGCCAGGGACATGTAAGTGTCGCCCAGGCGTGTCATTACGGTCGCGATTCCTTCCGCCTCCAACAAGCGATCGACGCGGTGTGCTACGTCCAAGGTCAAATCTTTTTCAAGCACGCCGCCGCACATTGCGCCGGAATCCTGTCCGCCATGCCCAGGATCAAGAACTACGACCGCGAATGGCCCCGGCGTTGCAGAAGATTGTGCCATTCTCAACCGAGCGGATTGCGGTTTCGGCATCCGCTGCATCCAGACAAAGGATGCGATCATCAGGAACAAGCCGATCAAGGCTAGTATGTTTCGGACCGCTTGTCTCATTGGTGCTCTTCGGGCGAACATTTCTCTCCATATTTTATCTAATCGTGAATCAACGCGCGTAGCTCCTTATCCATTAACGCACGATAACGAATTCCCCGGCTCGGATCTCGCTCGAGGATCCCTGCTTCGATTCCGGTATTGGCGAGCTGTTCTCGTCGATATTTTTCAACCGCCGCGCGCACTGGCATTTCCTTGGTGTCGCCAGTCTGTAAAGCCATCTGTCCGACGCTCCACGCGTCGAGGGCGGATCTCAGCGCCGCTTCAAAACTGGTGTCCGGAGCATGTTCGGCTTGGAGAAATGATTCCATTAGCTCTCTCGATTGCCGTGTCCCGCTGAGCGCGGAGAAATCGTTGCGCGCTTGCGCGAAGGTGGCGCCGTTAGTTGCAATCTCGCCATCGTACTCTACCCGCAAAAATAGATCTTCTTCGGGACGTTCTCCGACCTCCGCAAAGAGCATCCGCGCCAGATACGGCGCGCCATAAACTTGTTCGAACGCGCTCTTCATCACCGGGCTGAGCGAATAATGGACCAGCCGCCGCAGTGAAACATCCGCCGTCGAGCGCGCGAAACCCTCCGTGCTGGCCAGCTCGATGGCTGCCATACGCAACCGCTCAATGTCTCCGGGATGACCAATTGCGCCCATCGCAATACGATCATAAATTTCGAAAATTTTCTGCCGCGTCTGACCGAGTGTGAGAAATAAAATGCCGTCGCGATAACCCAACGCCGCGATCGGACTCCCCGAAGCGAGCTGCGCTTCGATGTACTCGCGACGGTTCGCAATTGCTTCAACCCAACGATACGGCTCTTCGATCATGCAACCGTTTGCTTGAAAACGGCAGCGATCTTGGTCTCCGCCAAAGTCGTGATGCCGTCTCGCGACACAATCTTGATGAGCGGGTAAATTTTGCCGCTCCGATCAACGCCGCCAGTCGATGTGTCGGATTCCGCGGCGGTATCGAGGGCGCGCAATGCAGTCGATACTGCCTCGTCTTCGCTCAATTTTTGTAGCGGCTTGACTCCCCAGTTGTTTTCGTAATAAAGAATACCGCGCACCGCAGGCGATCCCGATCCAGTTGCGGCGTAATCGGTCACTTCAAACTGCGCACCCATCGCATCGTAAAAATAGAGCCGTGCCTCGGGCTTTGGATGGGAATCGTAGGTCGCGAAAATCGGGACCACCATTCCGACGCCTTGCATGACAAAGCCGAAATTGTCGCGCAATAGCTTGGAAAGGGCGCGTACTTTTCCATCGACACTCATTTCCTGCAATTGCGTTCGCCGAAAATACTGGAATGAATGTTCCAGCACGCGCGCCATTTCCCAGGCCGTCGCCGGCACGCCGGCGATCGCCATAATCGAGTGGCGATCAATCTCCAAAACTTTGTCGGCGCGATCGTAAACCACGGTGTTACCGGAAGTCGCACGCCGATCACCGGCCACGAGCACGCCACCTGAAAATTTGAAAGCAAGGATTGTGGTCGCCTCCGTCGGCTCCCAATGTCTTTGGTGGAGGCTTCCTGCCGGGCTGATTGGATCGACAATGGCTGTTGGACCGAGCAGACCTTTGCGTCGTAGCAGTGTGGGGAAATCGTCGGCCGCACCAGCAAAATTCTGGTCAAACCTCACCAGGGACGGCTCCATTATTGTCCGGTGCGCTGGCGATAGCGCTTGGATTGATTGGGATCGACCTTGCGCATTTTTTTTAGTAGATCTTTTGTGTCCGGCCTGGAAACATCCGGGGAACGCGGCCCACCGTCATCGCCTTGTTTTGGGCCCCACGGAACCGGATCGACTGGCTTTTGGATGCGTTCAGGCATAAAAAAATTTAAGGGTAAAAATTGGAAAGGCAAGCTGCCACCGATGTTGCCGTTTGATTCCCACATGCTTGCCAGGCAAAGCAGCTGGTGGCAAAGTTTGGCCCGATGAAGCTGGCTGTTACTTTCTTTGCAACGCTCTTTTCTGGTTTCTCCCTGCTTTCGACGGCTCCAGCCCAGACGCCGTCGCCGGAACCCTCCAAATCTTTCGAACTGCCTCAACTTGAAGCGTTGGCAAAAAAAATCGATGAACAGAACGCGAAGATCGACGCTCTCTCTCAGGAAATCCTCAAGCTGGAGCAGCAGATTGCGCATATCCGTCCGGGCGTAATGGTCGGAGAGAATACGCCTTCACCTACCATGCCTATCGCGCCGGCTGAGTCTACCTCGCGTCCGATGAACGGGAATACACATGCGGTCGCGCGCGGAGAGACGCTTACCTCCATCGCCAAGATGTACAAAGTGGGTGTGGATGAATTGCAAAAGGCCAATAATATCGAAGACGGTCGGAAATTACAGGCGGGACAAACAATCGTGATCCCCACGCCGCCGCCGCCAGAGGGTTCTGCTTCACCTACGCCGACCAATTGACGGAAAGAAATCCGCTGCGATTTGAATGTCGCGCGCACTGGGCAGTCACCGCGGATTATACCGACAGTTGCTCGTCGGGAGCAGGAATCGGTAAAGTCGCGATTTCCTCCGCCGTTCCAGGTTCAGGCTGCGTCGAGGTTTCAAGTAAACTCTGCTCACACAGCCGTGCATATTTTCCGCCGAAGGCGAGCAATTCATCGTGCCTGCCGCGTTCTATGATTCGACCATGATCGAGTACCAGAATTTGATTCGCGTGCACAATCGTCGAGAGCCGATGCGCGATCACGATGGATGTCCGATGAAACATCAGGCGCTCGAGCGCTTCTTGAATCAGCCGCTCCGTCGCGGTGTCCACGCTCGCCGTCGCTTCATCGAGGATCAAGATTGGCGGATCCTTTAGGAGCGCACGTGCAATCGAGAGGCGTTGTTTTTCGCCGACGCTCAATTTCACGCCGCGCTCCCCGACGACGCTTTCCAAACCAGACGGCAACCTCTCAATGAAGCCTCGGGCATTGGCTGCATCCACAGCCCGCCATAATTCCGCATCGGTCGCCTGCGGTTTCCCCATTAAAAGGTTTTCGCGAATAGAGCCATTAAACAAAAAGCTCTCCTGGGTCACCACGCCAATTGCTTCACGCAAGCTGCGCAGCCCATATCGACGTATCGGCCTTCCATCCACGTAAATTTCGCCGCTGCTGAATTCGTAAAATCGAACAAGCAAATTCACCAAAGTCGACTTTCCTGCGCCTGTGGCGCCCACCAGTGCGATCGTTGCACCCGGCGGCGCATGAAAGGAAACGTGATCAAGCGCCGGCAGCCCATCTGCATAACTGAAGCTGACCTCTTCGTAGCGAATATCGCCCGCAACGCGCGCCGAAGGTTTCCTTTCTATCCAACCGGGCTCGATCCGTTCATCAAGAATTTCAAAAACGCGTTCGCCTGCGGCGCGTCCAGCTTGGATAAGTTGGTTGAGCTGATGCAACCGGCTGATTGGATCGTAAAGAAATGCGGTGAGCATAAGGAACGCGACCAAATCGCCGATCTGCATCCCACCCGCCAAGACGGCGCGACTCCCAAACCCAAGAACGAGGACGGCGCCTAACGCCTCGAACATCGACATCGACGGGCTATAAACGGCCCAAACCCGCATGACTACGAGGGTGGCGTGGCGCAACTGATCGCTCACCCGATTGAACCGCCCATGCTCTTCGTTTTCGCGCACGAAGCTTTTGATCTGGCGAACCCCGGAAAGATTATCGTGCAACAGCGCGTTCATGGCTGAAGCGGCGCGGCGTTGTAAACGATAACGCCGATGCGCAGTCAAGGTGTAGGTGAGAGCACCGGCGATCAGCAGTGGAAACGGCGCCAAGGCAAGCAGCGCGAGCTTTGCGTTTAAATAAAGCATTACGACCATTACGATTATGACTTGCAACAGCGCGACCACGCCCTGCTCGATGCCATCAATCAGCACGCGCTCGACTGAGTTCACGTCCTCGATCACGCGGGTCATCAGATCGCCGGTGGCCCGATTGTCGAACCAGCGAAGGGGCAGCAATTGAATATGCGAATACAAATCACTGCGCAGATCGAAGATCACTTTTTGCTCGAACGTATTGTTCAGCACAATCCGCAGCGCGTTGAACCCGTGCTGAAGCAGAAACGCGGCCGCCGCCAATAAAACCAATGGCAACAATTTCTCGGGATGATTCGCCCGCACGACGTCGTTGATGATCCATTTCGTCACAGTCGGAAAAATAGTGACCAGGAGCGTCCCAAGGACCGCGCACGTCAAGGTGCCTACGGCGAGCCACGGATAACGTCTTAGATAGGCAAATACGCGGCAGACGGTTTCCATTGCGGAATGAAACCTCAACGCGCGTGCCATCACGTCAAGACATGCTCCGACGAAACCAGTGTTGCTCTGATCGGCAGCGCAGTAATCTTGCCCGATGCCCAATGAGCGAGATTCTTTCTCTAATCGGATTCACATCGAGCAACTCGAGATCTTTGCCCGCGTCGGTGTTCCCGAAAGAGAACGCGCAAGTGCGCAGCGGCTAACTGTCAACATTACGTTTTGGCCACTGCACCACGCGCGCGATTCAGAAGATCATATCGATAAGACGGTCAATTATTCGACCGTCGCCGAAGCAGCCAGGAATTTCGCGCGCGATCAATCGGTAAATTTGATCGAAACCCTGGCTGATCGGCTCGCAACACATCTGCTGGGAAATTTTGCCGTTCAGAAGGTCACGGTCGAGCTACGAAAATTCGTTCTACCCGATGCGAAACACGTCTCTGTTACCGTGACGCGCAGTGTGTCCGTTAATTGACGATGCGAAAAGGAAGATTCAATAAGCCGGCTGCAAAGGTAGCGCAGCGCTACAGCGAATCGGTTTCATTCGACTGGCGGCTGTATCGATACGATATCGCGGGATCGATCGCGCACGCTGCCGCGCTTGCCGCAGCCGGAATTTTAACCTCGCACGAACGGAACAAGATTGACAATGGATTGCGCGAAATCGAGGCCGAGATCGAATCCGGGAAATTCGAGTGGGACAAGTCGCTCGAAGACATGCACATGAATATTGAAGCGGCACTGACGAAGCGAATTGGCGCGGCGGGAGCGAAACTTCACACCGCGCGCAGCCGGAACGATCAAGTCGCACTCGATCTGCGTCTCTACGTCAAAGCGGAGATTGCAGAGCTGGGTGCCGGACTTCGCTCGTTGCAGACCGCGTTGCTCGATCTCGCGGAACAACATGTCGATGTTGTCATGCCGGGCTATACGCACCTGCAGCGTGCCCAGCCAATTTTTCTCGCGCATTATTTGCTGGCGCAAATTGAAGCTTTTGCGCGCGACGCGGAACGTCTCCGTGATTGCAATGCGCGAACGGATGTTTTGCCGCTCGGTTCCGGCGCGCTGGCTGGATCGACAATCGTCCTCGACCGCAAGGTAATGGCGCAGCAGCTCGGGTTTTCGCGCGTCAGTCAGAACAGTCTCGATGCGGTCGGCGACCGCGATTTCGTTTGCGAATTTCTTTTTTGCCTGGCGATGATCGGAATGCATCTCTCGCGGTTGAGCGAAGATTTGATCACCTGGAACACCCACGAATTCGGTTTCATAGAATTCAGCGACGCTTTTTCAACCGGCTCCAGTTTGATGCCGCAGAAGAAAAATCCCGATATGGCGGAGCTGACGCGCGGCAAAACCGGCCGGCTCTACGGCAACTTGTTGTCGATCTTAACCACGTTGAAAGCGCTGCGGTCATCGTACAATCGCGACATGCAGGAAGATAAGGAGGCGCTTTTCGATTCGGTCGATACGGTTCGCGGTGCACTAGAAGTGTTTTCAGCAATGTTGCCGAAAATCGAGATCAATCGAGATCGCATGGAAGCCGCAGCAGGCGATCCTAATCTTCTCGCAACCGATCTGGCCGAATATCTCGTTAAGAAGGAAACGCCTTTTCGTGAGGCGCACGAGATCGTCGGCGAACTTGTCGCGCACGCGGCAGAAGCGGGACTGCTACTAAACCAGATCCCGCTCTCCGACATGCGATCCTTCTCGCCGCTTTTTGATATCGATGTTGCGCGCGTCTTTGATGTTCGCCATTCACTTGCGGAGCGGCGGGAGGTTGGCGCGCCCGCGCCGGAGAATATCGCCGCACAGATCGTGCGCTGGCACAAACTGCTCGACTAAGCTCACAGCGAATTCAGCAGTTTGCCGCTGGGGACAGCGGCCGCTACAGTTTCCCGCGTGAAGCAAAACAATCTCGTGCGCGATGGCGAGGGCTGGGAAACGATCTCAAGCGACCGGCATTTTGGGAACGCGCATCTCGAGGTCGTGACCGATCGCGTCCGAACACCGACGCGCGCGACACCACGGGCTTGGACGGTTGTGCATCGCAAAACCGCCGTCATCATTGCGCCGATGACTCATGACGGGAAAATTGTTCTCATTCGCCAGGAACGCGTTCCGATTCGCGCAGCGATCTGGGAAATGCCTTCCGGTCAGATCGACAACCTGGTTGAGCCGGATCAGAAAGAAATCAAGGCGGTCGCGTTGAGCGAACTTCGCGAGGAAGCCGGCTATGAACTGGCCAAAGACGGCGAGCTCATTGGGCTCGGTCATTATTTTTCTTCGCCAGGATTCACTGATGAACACGGTTACTTTTTCCTGGCCCGTCCAGTTGAACCGTGCGCCGGTTATGTGCGTGATGAAACAGAATCGATTGTCGATTGCCGCGAATTCAGCATTGAGAAATTGCGGCGCATGATCACGGAGAACGAAATTCGCGACGCTAACACCCTGGGCATTTGCGCCCGACTGTCGGCGCGCGGTTTTCTGTCGCTCGCGCCACGCTGAATTGTCCACCTAATGGGGCTGCAAGACATTTTCAAATTTCGCGATCTCCCAGAAAGCGAAACTTCCAAGCCGTTTCTCGAGCACTTGGAAGACTTGCGGTGGACAATCGTAAAGGTGGCAATCACGCTCGTGGCGGCGATGATCGTTTGCTTCGCATTTCGGTCGACACTCGTGCGGATATTGCAGGCGCCGCTGCGCGATGTCGGTTCACAAATCGGAACGCTCAAGGCGCTCGGCATCACCGATTCAATCGTGATTTCATTTCATCTGGCGTTTTACGCCGGCATCGTTCTTTCCTTTCCGCTGCTGCTGTATTTCCTGGCGGAATTCGTTTTGCCTGCGCTCACTGCAGTGGAGAAGCGCTTCTTGTTTCCTGCTATTTTCGTCAGCTTCGCGCTGTTCCTTCTTGGCGTAATGGTTTGTTATTTTTGGTTGCTGCCCAAAACGATTCTCTTTTTCTTTCACGACACCGAGAGGCTGGGCTGGGCGCCCACCTGGACTGTGCAACAGTATTATTCTTTCGTCACGCGATTTACCATCGGCTTCGGTCTCGCTTTCGAATTGCCGGTGGTGGTCCTGGCACTCGTTCGATTTGGATTGATCACTTACTGGTTCATGGCGCGCACCCGGCCTTACGCCGTCGTGCTAATTTTTATCCTGGCGACGATCATCACGCCCACCCCGGATATCCTGACCTTGATCGCGTTGGCGCTCCCGATGTGTTTGCTTTACGAAAGCTGCATCTGGATTGCCTGGATAATGGAGCGCCGTAGATCGAGATCGATTGCCGGCTGATCGCGTGGACAATTCGGTTTACCAATTTCTCCCCAGCGCATTTGCGTTCATTGTCGGCACCGCGGTCGGCTCGTTTTTGAACGTCTGCATTTATCGCTGGCCCGTCGATCTTTCGATTAACAAGCCGCGCCGCTCTTTTTGTCCTGTTTGCAAACAACCGATTCCCTGGCATCAAAATCTGCCTTTGATTAGTTGGCTCGCCCTTCGCGGCCGCTGCGCAAATTGCGGGGCGAAAATCGCCTTTCGCTATTTTGCTGTGGAATTGCTTACGGCGCTTCTTTTCCTTGCGATCTGGCAGGGCTTTTCTTGGCCGATGGCGATCGCCTACTGGATTTTTGTTTCGTTCTTGATCGTCGGGACATTTATCGATTTCGAACATTTCATCATTCCAGACCGCGTGACGATCGGCGGAATCATCGTCGGATTCATCGCCAGCGTGGCGGTACCGGAATTGATGGATACGGATTCACCGATCGCTGCGGCTATTCGCTCCGTGCTCGCGGGTGTCTTGGGCTATCTGATTCTTTTGATTGTCCTGGAAGCGGGCAAGATCGCCTTTGGGAAAAAAAGAATTTGTTTCGACGCACCCACGCCGTTCACTTGGAAGAAACAGGGCGACGATGCCGATTTTGTGGTCGGCAGCGAACAAAGTGTGTGGAGTGATCATTTCGCGCGCGAGAAAGATCGATTGTTGCTCTACTGTGATGAGGCGAAGATCGACAATCACACTTACGGAAGTGCGACATTGAAATTTCATCATAACCGCGTCGCAGTTGAAGGTAATAAATTCGCACTCGATAAAGTCACCGAAATTTCGGGCGTTGTCCGTGAGCTCCAAATTCCGCGCGAGGCGATGGGTCGCGGCGATCTGAAATTTCTCGCCGCGATTGGAGCATTTTTAGGATGGCGTGCGGTGTTGTTTAGTCTTTTTGCCGGGTCCCTGCTCGGGTCAATTGTCGGATTGATCACGCTCGTTGTCGGTAAGCGCGTCTGGTCGGCGAAGTTGCCGTTCGGGCCTTACCTGGCGTTTGGCGCGCTAAGCTGGCTCTTTTTCGGCGACGCGTTTTTGCGTTGGTATTTCGGCTTCGTCAACCCGCAGTGACCAGGAATACGGGTCCGTGACATGTGCGGCCTGCAAAGATGTTCTCCGCATTTGTTTGTTTTCAGGGGAGCAAAGCTTCGCTCTCCGCACAGACTGGAAGTCTATGTTCCGGCTTCGAAGATTTCAGTTCGCGCCGTTGCCGAAACTTCGCTGGCTGGAACGGGCGTTCTTACAGCCAACATCAATCTCAGATTAATGAGCTCACACTTCCACCAACGCCGCAAGCCTCGCCAGATTTGCTTTCGAATGCGAGCATCCGGAACAAATCCATCGTAAAGCTCGCGCCATCCAGAGTTTCGTCTGCCATAGTACCCGGTTGCCCATCGTCGCTGCGCAAGCGCCACTAGACGGCGATTATAAAATTTCATCATGCCGGCGGCGAATCGGCCGCCGAGACCGCCAAATGGAAGGTTAAGAAATTCATGCTCGGGATCGCGGTAAGCAGTCCTGACCAGGCTGAGATAATAGCTGCTGACATCAAGCAAGAGTGCAGCCGACATCAGATCGGCATCGCCCATGTAGTAGTACTTGTCTTTATATAGACTCTCGAACCAGAAACGATAGGTGATCGCATACTGCTGGTTATAATAACGGATCTGATCCGCGACCTCTTCGCCCGCTAAACTGCGCGCCAGCAAATCGGCTGCGTAGTAAGATGTGTAAGAGCAAAAATCGAGACCCGGACTGTAAAGAGGATCGATAAAGCCGGCCGCGTCACCTACCGCCACCCAGCCGTGATCGCAAACCTTTTCACTGCGATATGGCAACATCGACAAGGCATGCACATCTCCCTCGATCACGCCCGACCGGCGGAAAATTTCGCGTCCTACAGGATTGCCGAGAATGTGCGCATGCAGCCGTTGGCTCAGGCTTGGTCCTTCCGGAAGCTTGAAAATACGATTGTCATAAACAATGCCTGCACTGACGTCGCCTCCCTGGAGGGGAATGATCCAGACCCACCAACCCCGTCCGAACAAGTGATTGGTGGCCCATTCACGGCTGGTGTGAACACGGTTGGCGTATTCGGGAAAGCGTTCTCGCCATTCGTAGCTGTCCCATTGCTTGACGTCCCTGAACCGCGCCCAGACTGCGTTGATCGGGTGTTCCTCGTTTTGGCGAAAATGTCCCAGCTTCCGTGCCAACATGGCCGCGCGTCCTGTGGCATCGACAACCCAACTGCAAGCCACGCTGCGTTCACTATGGTCGACAACTGCATTCACAGTCTGCCCATCCCTGTTATTCACTTCGCATTTCGTTACCTTGGCTGGGCGCCAGAGATCGCAGCCGGCTTCCACTGCGAGTTCGAGCATATGCAAATCAAGCTTCGCGCGATCAACTTGAAAGCTGGGCAAGCGACTTTGATAACGTGAGCCAACTTCGACGCAATCATCGAACGACTGGTCCGGTCGATTCGAAAACCACAGGCGTAAACCCTGTTTTGCGAGCTGATGATGCCCGAGATAATGGGTCAGGCCTAAAATTCGGGTCATATAACAACTGCTCACTTCGGTAGTCGATTCCCCAACTTTGCGATCGAACTCGGCCGTTTTTTCGATGAGGAGGACCCGCGCTTCGGGCCGTTTCCGTTTGAGCATGAGCGCGGTTGCGGCGCCAGAAAACGCGCCACCGATGATCACGACATCGTATTCGAACCGCATTACAACCCAGAAAATGGACTTTGCGGGTCATAAACGCAATCAGTTCCGGCAAGCGGCAGTTCACTTAGCGTCGAATTTTCTGGCGGATTTCGCCGGCTCGACGGAGGCTCGCCCTACCATCAATGATTTTTCGAAATGCTCGCTTGATTTTCTCGGATGGAATTCGTGAAGGCCTGGAGATCATTACGCAACAAGGGAAAATTGCGGAGATCCGGCAACAAACGAACGCTCCCGAAACGGATGTTGTCGATCTTGCGGCAAATTATCTCGCCCCCGGTTTTGTGGATCTTCATGTTCACGGCGCACTCGGGCACGACACGATGGAAGCCTCAGAGGAGGCGTTTCGGGCCATCTGCGATTTCCATGCGAGCGGCGGAACGACTTCTCTCTTGCTGACGACCGCGACGGCGCCGCTCGACGCAATTGTCGATGTAATAAAGGCGGTTCGTAATTGCCGATCTTCGATCGAACAAATCGCCGGCGTTCACGTCGAAGGGCCGTTTATTTCTAAAATAAGGCGCGGCGCGCAACCGGCTGAGTTCATTCAGAATCCGTTACCGGCTTCCGTGCAGCGATTACTGGAACATGCTGACGTGATCAAACGTATCACGATCGCTCCGGAGTTGCGGGGGGCGCTGGAAGCGATCGAAAGGTTTCACGCGCAGGAGATCAGCGTAAGCGGCGGCCACAGCGATGCGTGGGACGACGACGCACGGGCAGCTTTGACGCAAGGAATGTGCAGCGTGAGCCATATATTTAATTGCATGTCTTCGGCGCGCCGACGTGGCGTTTATCGTGTCGCGGGCCTGCTTGAGTTCGCATTGGGTGAACCAACCGTTCTCTGCGAATTGATTGCGGACGGTTATCATGTTTCGGCAACGTTGATGAAAATGTTGTACCGCGCAAAAGGCGGTACTGGAATTTGCCTTGTGACTGACGCAACTGCTGGTGCGGGCTTGCCGGATGGATCCCGGTTTTCGCTTTTCGGTAATGATTGCATTGTCGACGGGGGCGTTTGTCTGCTGGCTGATCGCTCGGCACTGGCGGGAAGCGCGGCGCGCATGATCGATCTTGTCCAGACGATGGTGAACGAGGTCGAAGTACCGCTGCATGAAGCACTCGCAATGGCGACCGAAAATCCCGCACGCGCGATTGGTCTTGAAACGAAAGGCCGATTGGCAATTGGAACAGACGCGGACTTGATTGTTCTGTCTCGGGAGTTAGAAGTTTTGCGAACGTTTGTCGGCGGCGACGAAATTTTCTCTCGTTAGATCGACGATAAAAACTCCGCGATTTCGAGCGCTGCCCGCGGTTTGCTCAAATGCTTGATATTCGCGGCCCATTCCCGCCATTGTTTTGCGCCGTCGGCAAATGCGCACCGGACTTGCGCGACGACCTCAACGGGCGAAAGGGCCACCACGCCCGAATTCGTTTCGACGATCAGCCGGGCGTTGCCTTCCTCCTGACCGGAGACGACGTGATTAATGATCATCGGGCAACCGGCTGCGATTGTTTCCTGCACCGTCGCGCCCCCGGCTTTTCCGATAAGCAAATGGCTGGCCCCAAGCATGCGCGGAAGCTCTTCGGTCCAACCGACGATTTCGATCTTGCGACGACCTACCGCCTCTTCAATTGCTGGACGGAGTTTGCTGGCATGGCCGACGGTGACGGTCAGATGAATATCGAGATCGACAAGTCGTCGCGCGAGTTCGGGCGCCTTCATGGTAGGTGGGTTCACCACATAAAGGACTCGCCGATCGTTATTCGAAGGCGGTGGTCGATCTCGCATCAGGTCAGCAAATTTCGGACTCACAGGGAATCCGAACGTCTTGATGATTTGTGGCGAGATTCCAGCGTCGCGCAGTACCGCGGCGCTCTGCTCGTTTGGAACGAAGAAGTAATCGGCAACGCAACGATACCAGATGGCATTCACCGTGATCGAGTCGGTGACGATCACCACGTTTTTGCAGCGTTTGCTCGGCCCTAAAATTTGTTGCAGTAAATAGGGAAAAGGCGGGAAAGTTGAAACGACCACATCCGGTTGAAAACGATCGAGCAGGATAGCAAAACGATTTTTGAGCCGAGAGAATCGCCGAAAATTCTTATCGAAATCTTCTTTGTGATCGAGCCAGCGATAAACGTATCCCCAAGAGTGCGGCCAACGGTTGATCACCGCGAGATAAGCTCGTCGCACAAACTCATTGACTGATCCGTAGGTCTCTGCGAACAGATCACGCAATTCGACATCGGCCGTTGGCGCGACACGGGCCAATCCATCGCGAACTCCTCGCGCGGCGCTGTTGTGACCCTCTCCAAAACTGGCGGTGAGGATCAGGATCTTTTTCACGATTCGTTAGGCGAGGCAGGCAAAAATGAAACGGACACAGCGGACGGAAGTTTAATGGATATTTATGTCCGGCAAAGTAAACTCCCGGACGGAGATGAAATATCTCGGATTTGTCTGGCGAGTCCTGCGCCGTTTGGTTTGGGAAACAATGACCGATACCACCGCCGGTCTGGCTGCGCAGATGGCGTATCTGCTCCTTTTCGCACTCGCGCCCGGTCTGCTCTTCCTATGGCATCTGCTCGGTCTGTTCGGCACCGATCCGGCGAAGCTCCACCAAATGTTCCTTCTCTTGCAAAGCTTCATGCCGCCGGATCCAAAAGTGCAGGACATTCTCGATACGGCGGTTGCCAGCGTGGTGGTCACAGGGTCCAGCGGCCTGCTAGCTAATGCCGGGATTGTCGTTGGGATTTATTTCGGTACCGTTTTCATCGCCACCATTTCTCGATCACTGACGCAAACACATGGCGTCCGCGAAGATCCCCACTGGTGGTCAAAGTATATCATCTCATTTCTGCTTCTCTTCTGGTTCGGCATCATCATTCTTTTCTGCTTTAATGCGATGGTCTTCGGCGAAACGCTCGCCGGAATTGCGGAAGTTAATTTCCAACTCAAGATTCCCCTGCAGGAATGGGTTGCTGCGTTAAATTTGCCGTTCACGGCAGTGGCCCTGATCATTCTTGCGCTTCTGCTTTATCTCCTGACGCCGGAGAATTATCTCACGCTGCGCCAGGCATTGCCGGGTGCGATCTTTTTCTCCGTCGGTTGGATCATCGCGACCAAGCTCTTTCAGCTTTACGTGGCAAGATATGATCGTTACAACCCGACTTATCTCGCGTTGGCATCAATTATCGTGCTACTTACCTGGATGTATTTGACCTGTTTGCTGCTGCTTGTTGGGGGGAAATTGAACGCGATTCTCCGTCGCGAACGCGCACGCGAAACAACGCAGCGCGGAACTGTGCCTGCCGCGCACCCAGCTTGATCGCTCGGCCCGCTCTGCTACGCTCCGCTGCAGTGGTGCGCTTTCGCCTCTGGCTTGCAACCGCGTTCGCGCTCGGCGCGATCGTCGGAAGCGTCCTGCGTGCGCAAGTTAGCGATGAGGAAACGGGCAGGGGTGAGCAATCGGTAAAAAAGCGCCACAAGGCGCACAGCTTCTCGCCAGCGCCGGAAAAATCACCGAGCCCGATCGCCAGGGCAAAACCGGTGTCAAGCAAGTCGAAAGAGGAGACAGACACGTCGCCGACGCCAGAGAAATCGCCCAGCCCAATTGCGAAAGCGACGAAAAAATCCGGCGAAGAAGAAACAGTCCCAAAGTCAAAACCGAGCGAAACGCCTGAACCACCTGCGGCTTCAGCAAAACCTAAGAAATCGCCGAGCGCGACGCCAAAAACACGAGCCGGAAAGAAAAAATCAACCCAGAAGAAGAAGAAAGCATCTCCAACGCCCAAAAAAACTGCGAAGGGCAAAGCGAAAGTACTCCCGGGAACAAGCGAAACGCCAAAGCCTGAAAAGAGTCCCAGGCCAGTTCCAGAAGAGCCTCGCGTTCCATCCGAAAACCCGGCCCCGCCGCCTCCACATGCGATTGCCGCGCCGACGCCATCACCGCAAACAAAAGGTCCGCGACCTGTTCCCGCGGACGATCGAGCGCAAGTCGTGATCGAGAAATCCGGCTTTGAGGAAGACCAGGGTCTTGAGCCTCCTCCGACGCCGCCGCCGCGCAGATTTGGTTTTTGGCCATGGTCCCGGTCGCGGTCGAGCGAAAGTTATCGCTATCTTACGCGTTCTGTCATCGAACAAATCCGCCGCGCGCCCGTGCAGCGGCGTCGTTGGCAATTTATTGTCGTCCATAATAGCGGAACGCGGCAGGGCAACGCGCGAGCGTTCGATTATTACCATCGACACGTCCGGCGGATGCAGAATGGGCTGGCTTATCACTTCGTGATTGGCAATGGGACTTCGACCGGCAATGGACAGATTGAAGTGGGAGACCGCTGGCGCCGCCAAATCAACGGCGGCCACGTCCACAGCGATTACCTGAACAATATCTCCCTCGGCATCTGTCTGGTGGGCGATTTCAATCGCGACCAACCAACGCGAGCGCAGCTCGAATCGTGCGAAGAGCTAATTCGTTACTTACGGCAGCGCTGCGGCAAAACCGGCGGACACGAGATCGTTGTGCGGCCACATCGTGAGATGAATCCGCCGCGCTGGCCGACCGATTGCCCAGGAGACGTCTTTCCCTACTCGTGGTTCCGAAGGTTTTGACAATGAGATAGGCCACCAGGCTGTTCGCTGCATCGCCCCGCCTATGCCCTTGAAACGCTTCAACATTAATTGTGTTGAATCACCATCAAATTGCTTTCCTTGTAGTTCCAGCGATACCCGAAATTGAATTCCAGTGGCGGTGGATTGCTCTGCGCATAGAGCTCTTGCAGTTTCGGCTGATAATGTTGTTTGAAGATCTCGATCGGACCAATGTAATTGCCGAAGAGCCGGATGTTCCATTTGTCGCGGCTAAAATAATCGAGCGGAATCCCGGCGTCGTCCTGCACAATCAGCTTGCTGTGATCGAGGATAAAATTGCGAATCGTGCCGAAGCCGCTTTCGAACAGGAGATAGGAAGACGATTTGAGCAGGCTCGAGCCGGCGCCAAAATGCTGACAGAATTTCAGGAAACCGGGGTTCGAATGGATGCCGCCGTCGGAAATATCGGTGGTGAAATAATACAAGGTCTGTGAATTGCCCGATTGATTGTCGCTATAGTTGATCCGCACGCCGGGAATGCCGCCGCCTGTTTTTCCGGGCGCGTATTCTTGAAATGCGCCGCTTCCATTGAGCGATCCGAACATCACATTGGTTATCGATTTATCGGCGCGCGCGATGAAAACGTAAAGGATCGGTAGCGTGCCTTTGAGCTCCTGCGACTCCAAATCGACTTTCATGTCTTTCGTAATGAAAAAGCTGTAACTAAGCGCGGAGTTCATCGCGTTTTCGAGATTTTGCAGCGCGCCGCTAAGATTGGCGATGCGCAGCGGATCCGGGGGTGGCCCCATTGATTCCTTGCCGCAAAGGACATACACAGATGCGTTGGGGAAAAATTGATCGAGATACAGAAAATCGGGGCCGCTGAACATGTAGAAGGCGACCGGAATCGGCTGTGTCGCTTCCCGAAGATAGGTGTCCTCCCACGCGTGCAGTTTTTGGAGTTGGCGCAGATTGAGTTTCGTGAACTCCTTTTCAAAAAATGCCGAGTGCTCCTGCCATGCCGGATCGCGTGTGAGCGGCGCAAGCGGCGAATCCGGCGGCACCGGCATTCCAGCGAGGAACCGCGCAATGTCGTTAGGCCCTGCGATTGCGCGAGCCGTGACTTCCGGATTTTGCTGGGCGTAAAGTGGTAGAGCGATTGCAAAGATCGACGATACGATCTTGGTCACTCTCTTCATGATGAAGATGTTCATGCTGAGCGGCCGAGAGGTTTTGCCGCGCAAAAGTAAAGAGCAAAGCCGACGATTGCCGTCCCGAGCCCGGCCAGTGATTCCATGGTCTTCGAGCACAAAAGATAAAGTATCATCCAAAAAGTGATCGCCGCGAAAACAAGGGGCGGCAGGGGATAGAGCCACACGCGATAAGGACGCAAAATTTTAGGACGCTTTACCCGCAACACGACTACGCCAAGCACGGCAAGAAGCGAACAAATCAATAGACTGAACTGAGTATACTGGACCACGCTTTCAAAACTTCGCGTCAACAAAAGCAAGGTGACGATGAGCAATTGCACAATCATAGCGTTCGTTGGAACCCCTTGACTGTTTTTTTTTCCGAGGAGTCGCAGCAGCCAATGGTCTTCGCCCATCGACATCGTAACGCGCGGTCCGATCCACGTCATCGAACTGATCGTCGAAACGAGACCAAGACAAATGAGCGCACCAACAATTCGCCCGCCGTCGGTGCCGAAAATGTGTTTTCCCGCAATCAGGCCAACCTCGATTCGGCCGCGCATTTCCTGCATCGGTGTGGTCAACAGGAAGACCGCATTGAGAAGGACGTAAGCCGCCATCACAACGATAGTGCCGGCAAAAAGCGAGCGCGGCACATTCCGCTCCGGCTCCTTTACTTCGCCGATGATGTAGGTCGAGGCATTCCAGCCCGAGTACGAATACATGACATAAACGAGGGCGACCGCGAAGGCGCCGCTGAAGACCGACCCCGTGTCGCCGGGCTGCGGCAAAAAAGTGATCGCCTGTTTTTGTTCGACGAGAAACCCAGCTCCGATGAGCACGCTAATTAAAAACAGCTTCACGATTGTCCAAAGATTTTGAAAGGCGCTACCAAGGCGCAGGTTACCGAAATGGAAAAGCGCCACCACCCAAACGAGCACGAACGAAAGGACAACCGGTGAACCGAAGTCGAATACGCCGCGGAAATATTTTCCGAATGCCATGGCAGCGAGCGCAATGGGTGCGGCGAAGCCCACGGTGGCGGAAACGAAACCAGCCATGAAGCCAATGGCTGGATGATAAATTTCGGAAAGAAAATGATATTCGCCACCGGAGCGCGGCAGGGCGGCGCTGAGCTCGCCGTAGCAAATCGCGCCGCACAGCGCCGTGATCCCTCCCACAATCCAGAGCATCAGTAGCGCGAACGCGGACTGAATGCCCGGCAATTGGAAACCGAGGCTCGTAAAGATGCCGGTGCCGATGATATTGGCAATGACAATGGCGCTGGCCGTGATGAAACCAATCGTGCGCGGCGGTGTTGGCGCTTTCAACGAATGACGTTCAACGACACTGGTCATGGTTAGACCGACAATCCCGAAATAATCGGGACTCGCGAATTTTTTCGGAGTTGCATTCGAGTGGATCGTTCGCGAATGGACTCGCGCAGTTCCTTCCTGCTTTAAAATGAGCACCGAGTCACATGTTCAGATTTTGATGAGTTGTCAGAACCGATTCCCCGCATCACGTTAAAAACGCCATGAACCCACACCCCAAGCTCTCCGTGGCATCGGCGACCCAACTCGCGGTCTTTCTAGCGAATCGTCCCGGCGCGCTCGCCCGCGTGTGTGAGGCGCTTGCCCAGGCCGAAATTAATATTCAGGCGCTGGCTACTTCCGACACGGTCGATCATTCCGTCGTGCGCATGGTGGTGAGCGATCCGACCAAAGCGCTCATGCTTTTGGGCGAGGCCGGCGTGCTCGCGCTCGAATCTGATGTGCTCACGATCGAGACCGAGAACAAACCAGGCGTGCTCGCAACAATTGCTGAACGACTCGCGAAGGCCGAAGTGAATATTGAGTACGCTTATCTTGCAGGCGGTCCCAAGGCGGCAGAAGGACTGATCATTCTGCGTCCATCCGATGTCGAAAAAGCGCAGAACGCGCTGCGTGATTTCTAACGCCTGTTAGACATTTAGCTGCTAGTAAACAGACGGATCAAACGTCTCGTCCGCTCCACATAGGCGCGGTAATTCTGGCCGAGCGCCTCAAGCAGGGCGCGTTCTTCGATTCGAATGCGCCAGAGAAATGCAGCCTGCGTTCAACTCATGGAAGGATTTCAATTGTACTCTCGTCGGGGGTGACCCGCCAAAGCTCTTCGATTTCTTGGTCGCTAAGCGCAATACAACCAGCCGTCCAATCTTTTCGGCGATGAAACGCGCCGAGCCAACCGCGACCATTCGGAAGCCCGTGAACCATAATGTCGTAGCCGGCAGAGACCCCCTTCGCTGCGGCGCGCGCAGTGTCTTCAGCGGACGGATAGGAAATGTGGAGCGCGAGATGAAAATTGCTATGTGGATTGCGATTATCGATCTTGTAGACGCCTTCCGGGGTTTTCTGGTCGCCTTCTTGCTGTTTCGCACCGGTCGGATTGCGGCCTAACGCAACTCGATACGTTTTAAGTTTTTCGCCGGCACGGAAGATCGACAATTTTCTTGCCGATTTTTCGACGACGATGCGATCAATCGTCGTATTTGGAGGCAACGGATTCCAATTGTGATGAGCGTAGAAATAGATCGCACCGGGAACGCCAAACATTACGCCAACTAAAAGGATGAATTTTAAGCGCATCTCCCGTTCCGAATTGGCCAAACATACAATACCCAACGCGTGTAACACGGGCAGATTGTCTGTTTGATGGAGTAAACCGGCCCTACCTTAGTAATTGCCAACGTGTTCCATATCGGATAGGAACGCGGCGCGCTTATGACTTCGGTAAAGACTTGGCTCGGCTATCCGTATCCACTTGGCGCGACATGGATGGGCAACGGCGTTAACTTTGCGCTTTTTTCGGAAGCGGCTACGTCGGTCGATCTTTGCCTTTTCGATAATATCGACGCGCGCCAGGAAAATGTTCGAATTCCAGTGACCGAACATACCGATCAGGTCTGGCATGTGTTTTTGCCCGATGTGCGCCCCGGTCAATTGTACGGTTTTCGCGTTTCGGGGCCCTACGAACCGGACCGCGGTTTGCGCTTCAATAGCGCGAAACTCCTTCTCGATCCCTATGCAAAAGCAATCGCAGGGCAAGTGAACTGGGGGGACGAAATGTTTGGCTATGTCGTCGGCGGCAAAGGCGAAGATTTAACTCAAGATTTCCGCGACGATGCGTGGGGCGTTCCAAAGTCGGTCGTGATCGACAGCGCTTTCGATTGGCAGGGTGACAGGAAGCTTGGGATTCCGTTGCACAGTTCTGTGATTTATGAGGTGCACGTGAAAGGCTTCAGCAAACTTTGGCCGGAAATTCCTGAGGAATTGCGCGGCACGTACGCAGGTCTCGGCAGCGCGGCGGCAATCGATTATTTAACGAAACTTGGCGTCACGGCGGTCGAGCTATTGCCGATGCACGAGCATATTGACGACAAAATTTTGGTTGATCGCGGCCTAAAAAATTACTGGGGCTACAACACGATCGGATTTTTTGCACCGCACGCGGCGTATTCGAGCAGCGGACAATTGGGCGAACAAGTTTCCGAGTTCAAATCGATGGTACGCAATCTGCACGCGGCCGGCATAGAAGTAATTCTCGATGTGGTTTACAATCATACCGCGGAAGGAAATCATCTCGGCCCTACGCTCTGCTTCCGCGGGATCGACAACCTCGCTTACTACCGGGTGCATCCTGACAATCCGCGCTTCTATCTGGATTTCACCGGCACAGGCAACACGTTTAACCTGCTCCATCCGCGCGTACTGCAACTGGTGATGGATAGCTTGCGCTATTGGGTTTTGGAAATGCACGTGGACGGGTTTCGATTCGATCTGGCTGCGGCCCTGGCGCGTGATCTTGAGGGCGTGAACCAACTGCACGCCTTTTTTGAAATCATTCACCAGGATCCAGTGCTCTCGCAGGTTAAGCTAATCGCGGAACCATGGGATGTAGGCGAGGGCGGGTACCAAGTCGGAAATTTTCCCGTGCTCTGGGCGGAATGGAACGGCAAATATCGGGATGCCGTGCGCAGTTTTTGGAAAGGTGACGAGGGTCACATTGGCGAGCTGGCCTACAGGCTCACCGGCAGCCCCGATCTTTATCAGCATAACGGACGTCGGCCTTACGCGAGCATTAACTTTGTTACCGCGCACGACGGTTTCACGTTGACCGACCTGGTCAGTTACAATGAAAAGCACAACGAGCTGAACGGCGACGAGAACAACGACGGCGACAACAACAATCAATCCTGGAACTGCGGCGTGGAGGGCCCAACCGATGATCCGCAGATCAACGAACTGCGCGAGCGTCAGCGCCGGAATTTCCTCACCACGCTGTTTCTTTCACAAGGCGTGCCGATGTTAAATGGCGGTGATGAGTGGGGAAAATCGCAAAGCGGCAACAATAACGCCTATTGCCAGGACAATGAGATCAGTTGGTTCAATTGGGAACGCAATGACAAACAGAATCGATTGCTTGAGTTCACGCGAAAGTTGATTCAGCTCCGCAAGGATCATCCGGTCTTTCGCCGTCCCAAATTTTTTCAGGGCCGGCGAATTCGCGGCTCCGAAATCAGGGATGTGATGTGGTTTAATCCTGGCGGTAGCGAAATGAGCGAGAAAGAATGGACGTCGCCGTTTGTTCGTTGTCTCGGCATGCTTTTAAGCGGCGATACGATCGATGTGCTCAATTTCGAAGGCGAACCCATCCGTGACGACACATTTCTGTTGCTGATCAATGCGCATTATGAGCCGGTCCCCTTTGTGCTGCCAGGGCAGGAACACATCGAATGGCAACTCATTCTCGACACGATGCACGCCGAAGGTTTTTTGACGGAGGGGACAAAATTCGCCTCCGGGGACGATCTCGATCTTGGCGGTCGTGCCGCATGCTTGCTTAAACTGATTAGTGGTGCGCAAGCCCAAGCCCGGGAGGAATCTTGGAAAAAACGGCATGTCGAATTTCCCGCGCTCAGTGCCGAAGAAGAACGAGCGCGCGGGAAATAGTCCGTGCAATTAAGATCGACATGAAAATTCAGCGCAATCTTGTTGCGAAAAACGAATCAGTTATAGAGTGTGATGCGCGCGCGTTTTCGCGCGCGGCCAATCTTGGTCGTTGATCCGCTATGACACCGAGTTCTCTCATCATCGTCACTGACCGCGGCAGTTTAAAAGCATATCGAGTGGATGAGACGCCTACGCGCGGACCGAGCCTTAAGCTGGTGCAAGCATTCAATATCACCGACGCGCACGGAAAACTTGTTGATAAGGTAACCGATTTGGCTGGCCGCTTTCCGGTGAGCGACGGCGCGGGCGGGCGGCATGCAAATTCGATCGCGGAACGGACGCAGCTGGAGACCGAGACCGACCGCCGCATTCATAAACAGCTTGCCGATCAAATTGTAAAAATAGTGAAAGGCGATGGTGTCGAAGGCTGGTCCTTTGCCGCGCCGGCGGAAATTCATTCGGCCATTGTCGATCTTTTGCCGAGAAAGGTGCGCGACCGGATTGTCGAGCATGTAAAATCCGACCTGGTTAAAACTGAGCCGTCAAAATTACCGGCCCACTTTCGCTCGCTCCAGCAAATCTGAAGATGAATTCTGGATGCTTGATTCTAGATGATGGCTGCGGGATCGCAGCGTCGACATTGTCCAGCTCAACTATCCGGCATCGGACACCATTAAAACATTTCGCTTCGCTCAACGGCGGAGAGAGCGTTAGTATCTAATTAATCATGCAACTGCCTGTTAAGATCAGTTATCGGGGTCTGGAAAAATCCGACCAGATCGACAATCTCGTATTGGACAAAGCCGCGCGGCTGGAAAAATTCTGCGATCACATTAATCGGTGCGACGTCGCGATCGAACAACCGAACCACACCCATCACAAAGGAAATCAGTTCCGTGTTCGCATTGACGTGACCGTTTCGCGCGGTCACGAGCTTGTTGCCAACGAACAACAAAAGGACAACGGCACGCACGATCCGCTTAACAAAGTGATCCACGATGCCTTCAAAACCATGGAGCGCCAGTTGCGCCACCTGGTCGACGTTCAGCGGCGCGAAGTAAAAACGCACGCCAACTCCCGTTCGCCGAAATAAGTGCTAGAGCGCGGCGGTGAGGATCTCGGCCGCGAGATCTGGAAGCGACTTGCTATCGTGATTGTCCAGGAGGATCACCGTCCAACTACCGTCCAATAATATCGTCATGCAGCTGTGGAAGCCTGGTAGGTCACCAGAGTGGGAGGCGAGCATAATATTCGCGGACCGTGGCGCAGGCTCGGTATCGTAGTCGTTTGCGAGGAACTTCCGAAGGTGGTCTCGATCCGTTCGGCCAACGTGCCAGCCGAACGAATATCCAAACGGCCGCATGGCAAACAGTTCAGCCTTAGCTTCCTTGTCAAGCGCCGTACCGTCCATCAGCGCGCACCGCCACCGCCACAGGTCGAGTACCGACGAATACAATCCGCCGGACGCGAACGTAACGGACCATTCGATGTAGGGAGCTTTTACCAGCCGGCCATTCTCTACGACATAAGCAGTCGCGAGACGCGGCACCACATCTCGAGGTCCACTGATGCCAGTATCGTGCAGACCCGCCCGAGAGGCGAGCCGCTGAACGCCCTCAAGATAGCTTTGGCCTGAGACCCGCTCGTAAATCGCGCCTAGAATAAGATAACCACAGTTGCAGTACTTGAACCGGCTGCCTGGCTCGAATTCCAGCTGATCGCTGCAATAGTTGCGAACGACCTCGGCAGGTGTGGCCGGTCGCTTCACGATCTCCAAAATGTCTGGCCGATGCCCGAGATCGGGTATGCCTGATGAATGACCCAGGAGATTACGGATAGTCACGAGGCGACCGGACTCAGCGCGATAATCCGGAAGGTAGGTGGACAATGGCGCATCGAGATCAATGCGGCGCTGCTGCACCAACCCTAGGATGAAGGCTGCGGTGAATTGCTTTGTCAGCGATCCAATTTGGAAGCGAGTCTCGGCCGTGTTCGAGACACGCCATGATTCGTCAGCCAGCCCAATGGAACGCACGTACACGACACGATCGTCCCGACCGACGAGAACGGAGCCCGTGAACTTTCCCGCTTCGTGATACTTCATGACGATACTGTTAATGGCGCTATCTTGCGACCTTCGGTCACCCGAGCACGCACAGAGCGCCACCATCAGGAGCGTGAGAGGCGCCAGCCGCCAACCTTGAATACGGTACTCAGCGAGTAACCAGGTCTGTTTCATCAAAGCAAAGTCGGTCGTCACGTCTCGAAAGCGTTCGGGATTGGCTGCAGCACTTTGTTAGATGGTCCTTGGTTTCCGATCACAACCATCTTCTGCCACGACGGCCGGTGCACATCTCCTAAGTGTCCTGCTTGGTGTACCGCTCTGCGCCAAGAAAGACCTAACGAGAATAAGATCAGCCACCGCTGGCGGGAGCGAGCTCTACTTTCACTTTATCCTTCATAATTCATTCTTCAGCCTTTCAGTACGTCGGCCAGCGGTTGGCTGCATCGTTTGGTTAGGCCTTTATCTCTTTTCCTGTCGCGGCATCAAAGAAGAATGTCCTTCCATCCACTCGCTGCACCTTCAACCGGTCTTGGGCGTCAATCTCGATGGCATGTCGCCATAGATAGTGTGATGCGGTGCGCAGAAGGATGCTGTGATCTGGAAACAAATCTCCGACTCGAACCTCTCGTATCTTTCTGCCTTCACGCCAGAACGTCAGGAGGACGAGCTCGTTTCGAAAGTCGATGGGAATGAGGTTCAAGCCGTCATACTGGCTGACGAGATGTCTGCCATCGTTGGCGACAAACATCGAGCGATACCAATCTGGAATGCGCCACAGAACTTTGTGCTGCGTTAAAGCTTCGACTTCTGTGCCGGTTGTCGGGTCGGAAACCGCGCGAATGCGGCCGTTCGGACTCGTTGCCGTGGGTTTTGCTTGGCGGAGGAAGAGGCGTGTCGCCTTTTGCGACGCCAAGCACGACCGCCGTTATGACGCTGGCGATCACGAGAAAGCGCATAGGCCTAACGAGAATTCGGCCCCAAAAATCTGCAATTAAAGGCAGATAAAATCTGTATAATCCGGCACACGAGTATCCGCTCCGCTTACGCTGGCGCACCGCCGAGTGCGCCGGGGAGCGGCGGCGTGACGTCTGGCGCTGCAACGACCTGCTTGGGCGGTTTTTCCGGCGGCATTTTTTTACCGTCCGGGAGTGCGGTGCCGCCGGGCGGATTTATCAAGCGGCCGTGCTCGACAATTTCTTTAATTTGCGAGCCATCGAGCGTTTCGTACTCAAGCAATGCTTTGGCGATGATCTCCAACTGGTCGCGATGGGCGATGAGGGTTTGTTTCGCCAGCTGATACGCGTCATCGAGTAGTTTTTTCACTTCCTGATCGATTTGCTCCGCGGTCGCTTCGCTGTAATCGCGAGCCCGCGAAATATCGCGGCCGAGAAAAACGTAATCTTCGTGGTCGCCGTATTCAACCATGCCCATTTTTTCGCTCATGCCCCATTCGCAGACCATGCGGCGCGCGATTGCGGTTGCCATTTTGATGTCGCCCCGGGCGCCATTGGTAATATCGCCGAACACGATTTCTTCGGCAACGCGCCCGCCCATGCTGACGGCAAGACCGGCGAGCAGTTCGTTTTTGCGGTTAGTGTATTTGTCTTCCTCTGGCAGCCACATTGTCGACCCAAGCCTTCGTGATAGGCAGTGTTTTGCTTTTCTTTTTCGCTGAGCGCGAGACTGCGGCGCTCCTTACCCCACCGGACTTTGTCACGCGCTTCCTCCAGTTCGGCGATCGTAATACCTTTTAATCCACGTCGCGCGGCGAGCAGCGCCGCCTCGTTGATCACATTGGCCAGTTCGGCGCCAGAATAACCGGGTGTGCCACGCGCGACCACAGCAAGATCGACGCCTTCGGCCAGTTTCACCTTCTTAGCATGAACACGTAGAATTTCTTCGCGCCCTTTTACGTCGGGCAGATTGACTGTGATTTGCCGATCGAAGCGTCCCGGTCGCAGCAGCGCCGGATCGAGAACGTCGGGGCGGTTGGTGGCAGCGATGATGATGACGCCTTCCTGAGTATCGAAACCGTCCATCTCTACGAGCAACGCATTTAGCGTTTGCTCCCGCTCGTCATGGCCGCCGCCAACACCGTGACCGCGATGACGGCCGACGGCGTCGATTTCGTCGATGAAAATGATGCAAGGCGCGGATTTTTTGCCTTGCTCGAACATGTCGCGTACGCGCGAGGCACCGACTCCGACAAACATCTCAACAAAGTCCGAGCCGCTGATTGAAAAGAAGGGAACGTCCGCTTCACCTGCGATAGCGCGGGCTAGCAGCGTTTTGCCGGTGCCGGGCGGCCCGACTAGGAGAACACCTTTCGGGATGCGGCCGCCGAGCTTCTGGAATTTTTTCGGGTCGCGCAAAAATTCGACAAGCTCTTGGACTTCATCCTTCGCTTCCTCGACGCCAGCGACATCGCGAAATGTGATTTTATTTTTGTCGCGCGCGAGCATGCGCGCTTTCGATTTCCCGAAATTGAGCGCGCCTTTCCCGGCCATCCGGATTTGCTGACGGAAAAGAAAGTAAAGCACGAGCAGGAAAAGAGCGATCGGGAGAAAACCGACCACAGTCTGGGCGAGCACATTTGATTCAGTCTTAATGGCTGGTTGAATGCCGGCGGCTGCGAGTTTTTCCTGCAGATTGTTCGTGAAACTCAAATAGACCGTGGTTCGAAAGGGAACCTGCTGCGCAGGCGCTGAACCCACGCCTTGGCGGATATAAGCGCCGCGCAAGGTTTGCGTCGGCCGGCCATCCTCAACGACGAGTTGAAGCGGATAATTCTTATCGGTCACGATCTGCTTGTTATCGAGCAGCTCGAGAAAACGATTGTAAGGGACGTCTTCGACCGGCTGCATCCCTCCCCGGTAAAAGAGCATGGCGAGTGCAAT
>Ga0209156_10000767_pt1 | contig 27094 bp, 19 predicted proteins | sample GraSoiAngelo_124_FD_185881 | JGI IMG/M metagenome (GOLD analysis project Ga0209156, IMG submission 185881) | Grasslands soil microbial communities from the Angelo Coastal Reserve, California, USA - 14_0927_05_20cm (SPAdes) (version 2) | ecosystem: Environmental > Terrestrial > Soil > Grasslands... | reverse complement strand
CAGCAGATTAAGCACTTCGACGGCGAGTTTGTCTTTGTGCACCGTCACTGGATTTAGCGTCATCAGATCTGCGACCAGTCGTTCGCCGATCCGTGAATCGGATTGAAAATGCCGCACGAAATCGCCGTGGGTGAAGATGCCCAGCAATTGCTTATCTTGATCAGTGACCACCGCAGCACCGGCGCGTACACTCGTCATTACCTTTAACACGTCCCGGATCGGAGCATTAGTAGAAACGATTGCCATCGCTTCTCGCGGTCGCATGATTTGATGCACACGCATCAGCATGCTGCGGCCGATCATTCCACCGGGATGAAACTTGGCGAAGTCCTCCTTGTTAAAGCCACGAGCCTCGAGCAACACCATTGCCAGCGCGTCGCCCAGCGCCAGCATCACCGTTGTGCTCGAAGTCGGCGCCAGATTCAGCGGGCAGGCTTCCTGTTCGATGTTCACGTCGAGACAGAGATGAGCGTTTTGCGCCAGCACTGATTTCGGATCGCCGCACATGGCGATGATCTTCACCTGGAACCGGGCAATGGCCGGCAGAATCCGGACAATTTCTTCCGTCTCGCCGCTCGCGCTCAACGCGAGCACCACGTCGCCGTCGGCGATCATGCCGAGATCGCCGTGCAACGCGTTTGAAGAATCGAGCACCACCGCAGGCGAACCGGTGCTGGTAAGAGTGGCGGCGATCTTTGCACCGATATGCCCGGATTTTCCGACGCCCACAACAACGACTTTGCCCCGCGCGTCCACGGTGTCCTTGATCAGCTCAACAGCCCGGGAGAAATTTTCGTCCATGCGCGCCCGGAGTCGCTTGAGCTCAAAAATTTCTATATCGAGTACGCGTCCGGCCTTTTCAAGGTATTGCATCGAATGATATAATGTGGGCAGGCGTGGTGACGGGCAAGAATTTGCACGCCTCGAACGAAAGGAAAAAACATGAAAACATTTATAATCGCAATCCTGGCCGCGCTGGTTACAACCGCGTCGGCGCAAGAATACAGAGCACCGATTGGGCCGCAAAAACCGGTGCGCGCGATGGAAACCCCGCCGCCACTTCTGCAGCGGCCCGCCGTTGAGGGAGTGGTTCCGCGAGCATTTGGTCCCGGCCGTAACCCGTTCCAAATGCTCAATCCGTGGGCGCCGGCGCGATACGGCACCTGGGTGGACAGCACGTCATTCGATCCGAACCACCCCGGAAAATGGAACGGTATTAAGCTCTTCGAGATTATTTTTTGATCTTGGAGGACAGCTTGGCAGTCGGATTGGCGATCGTTTCCTGGCGGCGTGTAACCTGTCATACCGGAGCGGTCGCTTAGCCGGTCTCGAGGTTTTAGTCTTGCGGGAACTGGAAAAAGAATTTTGCCAATTGTGACCGTGCCGCTTGGAAAGAGAGCCGCTCTAGTGCGCGCTCTTGCGATTCGGCGACAATCGCGGCACGTAAATCGGAATTTTTTAATAAATCGAGCGCCATCGAAGTGATCTCGCTAATTGTCCGGTACTCACCGCAAGTTTTCGAGAATGCAATTCGTTCGATGGCGCCATCGCCGCCGACGCAAGGGATCCGACAGAGAAGAGCATCTCCTGCCACCTGGCCTGGCACATGACTGCGGTCGAGCTGCAAGATGATCTTATGCGGCGCGACATCACGCAGATAATCTGGGTAGGGCTTCCGTCTTTCAATTAGACGAAGTTTCCCTTCGGGAAATCTGAGCTCGTCGAGTAATCGGCGCGCCTTGTATCCGTCCAGATTCACCACCGTGACCGGTTCACCTGTTGCTTCACAAAGCTGGCGCACAACCAACAGAGCCGCGAAATGATTGCGTGATGGCACATCCCATTCGCGTGTGCCGACGAAAATTCCGGATTGTTCAACTGGCGGGAGAGAAAAGTTCCATCGCCAGTCCTCGACGGGATAAGGCGTCGGGATCAAAGCCACCGTAGCGGGATCGCGTTTGGACCGAACACGCTTATAGATTTCAGCAGCTTCCGGGGTTGTGGCGATACATCCATCTGCTTCTGCTACAATTTTCATGAAGCGGGTTAACTTCCCGCGGTCGCATAACTGTTGTGCGATCTGATGGAGCCCTGTCTCCTTCAGCGAAACGGCGACCGTGCAACCTTGCTTCTTTAGATCCCTCAATGCCCGCTCTGACGAGCGAAAATCGCTGCGCAAAAGGAGAAGGACCGGTGTGTTCTCTGCGATAGCGCGACGCGGATTGAAATGAAAGGCTCCCGACGTGCACGCAGCAAAAGCATGAAAATTGATCGGCGGATGTGCGCCTTCGCCCGGAACAGGGACATTTTGAAATTGCTGTTCGGGATCGCGACCGCCTGGATTGAGAACCGTTAATCGAAAATGCTCCCCGCCTTGCGATGTCATCAGTTAGCGGATTCGCTTCAGCGCCTATTCATCAGCATCGGGCGAGCGTACTGTAGATCTCAAGAGCGTCTCCTCCTCGTCCTCCTGGTCGAGCGGTTTGACTGGTTTCGCGCGCCGGATTTCGACAGGTTTCTTTTCCTGCGGTGATACCGGGATGGCCTTCCTGATGGATTCAACCGGGATCGCTTTTCGAATCTCTGAACTGGGTTGTTGTGTCTGAGTAATGGACGCGCTTCGGTCCGCAGCGTTGCTTGCCGTCTTTACTTCACTCGCGCCGCTTGCATCCTCGCTCTTCTGATTGTCCGCCGTCTCTGCTGGTATTTGCGGCGTCGGCTCGGGTTTGAGCTTTGGTTTGAGAGAATTGTACGGATCTTTGTCGGCTACAAGAGTCGGACTCCTGATTTCGATTGGAGCGACTTCGCTCAGGTCCACAGCGAGGGCAGCACGCGGCAAATCACTGGAAGAAAACTCGCGAGCGAGACGTGCGCGCGGTTCACCATGCACATTACAAGGTTCAGTGGGCGCTTGCGATGGTGTCGCAATCTCCGGGTAACTGGTGCGCCGTTGAACCGCGTCGCCGTTGGCCGTGTTTACAGCGTCATAACATTTGTCGCTCGCCAGCAAGCCGGACCTCGAACAAATCTCAATCTGCTTGAGTCCGCTTGGCTCTTTAATTTCTCGCGGTGGATAACTCTTGGCGGCGGTATTCATAACATCGACCCAAATCGGCAGCGCGAGCTCGCACCCGAACGCACCGCGATAAATCTTTTGCGGCTTGTCAAAGCCTGCCCAGACGGCGCAAGTGAAATTGGAATCGTATCCGGCAAACAACGCGTCAGTGAAATCGTAAGCGGTGCCGGTTTTACCCGCTGCGGGCATTTTTTTGAGCCCAAAGTGTGTAAAAGCAGCTTTGCCCGTTCCGGATTGAAGTGCGTCCACTAAACAGGAATGCACTTCGTAGGCGGTCTCGGGCTTGATTACTAATTTCCGGATGCTCTCCTGCTTTCCATCCCAAACCAGCGTTCCATCCTTTTCTTCAATCCGCCCTAAAATGTGCGGTGTATTTGGCCGCCATCCGCCATTTGGAAAGATCGTGTATGCGAGTGCGAGTTCGGCCAGGGTCACCTCGCTGCTTCCCAGAAATGTCGCCGGATAAGGACGAAGCGTGGAATGAACGCCCGCCGCGGAGCAAAGCTGCAACACTGCATCGACTCCTGCGTTCATTCCGATGCGGACGGTTGCGCCGTTTTTTGATTTGGCCAGCGCCTGCCTCGCCGTCATTGTGCCTTCGTAACGGTTCTGAGCGCTTTCCGGGCCCCACTCGCCGAGAATTCCCGTTGTCCCGCCGATCATGACTGCGCGATTATCCAGCGGCGAATCCTCCACCAACGATCCGGGATACATTCCTTTCTCAAAAGCTGCTGCATAAACAAGCGGCAACATTGCAGTCCCAGCGGGCCGCCGGGATTGCAGCGCGCGGTTGTACTGGTTGTGCTCGAAATCCCGCCCGCCTACGAGCACCAAAATGTCTCCGGTTGCATTGTCGAGGCCAATGACTGCGCCCTGCAGATACTCGGGCGCAGGCTGATCAGACATTGTGCCGTTTGTTTTGGCCTTTCGGAATGAGGCAGCGTACGTGGAGTAAGTCTGATGATTATAATCGGGGCGCTGCTCGACCGTTTCGAGATGAGCCCGGAGAGAATCCTCCGCGACCTTCTGTAAATCGACATCGATGGTCGTGTGAATGCGAAAGCCTTCGTTCATTGCGCGGTCCCATCCCACCGCTGCGATGACCTGCTGACGGATATAATCGACTGCGTAGGTTTGTCCCTGCGCGTTTTGCCGACTGCCGATGACAATCTGTTCCGCTCGCGCAGCGGCGCATCGTTCGCGGCTGATAAAGCCGAGATCGCGCATCCGATCGAGCGCGTAGTCGCGCACCTCACGCGAATTAGCGCGATCGCTCCATGGCGACAATCTATTCGGGCTCTTGATCAGACCGGCGAGCGTGGCGCATTCCGCCAGCGACATATCACGCGCCGACTTGCCAAAGTACCCTCGCGCCGCCGCTTCCGCCCCGTATAGCCCGCCACCGAAATAGATCCGGTTAAGATACAGCTCCATGATTTTTTGTTTCCCGAACTGCTCTTCGATTCGTTGCGCCAGAAAAATCTCCAGCAGCTTTCGGCGGAAGGTTCTTTCCTTGAGCGAGAAACTGTTGCGCGCCAATTGTTGCGTGATCGTGCTTGCACCCTGGCGCACGTGGCCGGCCGTCACGTTTTTCAACGCTGCGCGAATGATGCCGAGCAAATCATACCCGTGATGCTGATAAAATTTCGCGTCTTCGACCGCAACGACTGCGTTGATGAGATCAGGAGACAACTGCTCGTAAGGAACCGTCTCGCGGTTCTCCACGTAAATTTGGCCAAAGATCTTGCCGTTCCGATCCAAAATGACGCTGGCCGATTCCATCTGTTCGAGCTTGTTTAGATCGAACGTTCTGGCCTGCGCTTTGAGATCGGCGATGAGACTGGAAACGAAAACAGCTAAAGCAACGATCAGCACCGCAACGATGCCGACGGGAACATAAAACCACGGCTTCAAATACCACGGCCGCCGAAAGCGGTACCCCGGCGGCGGTCTCAAATATGTCGTGGTCGGTTTCAAACGATAAGCCGAGATTGGTTGCCCAATCTAGGGGGCAAACGCCCAACGCTCAACGTCCAATGCCAGGTTTGGCACCGAGCGTTTCCCTTGGGTACTCCGAGAATCTTGGTTTCTGAGCCACGGCCGGATTGGTTCACTGTTTCAATCTCGTGTGACGTGGGAGCGCATATGTACTGGGTCACAGCCTGCATCGAATGTCTGTTCATTCCGTTCGGCAATTCTCGGAGTTCTTACCGTTGTTTTGCTTTCGCGTGAGTGTGAGGGATTGGTCAATTGGAAGCTCCAGCACCAGCTGGGTGGGGGTCCCACCGGGTAACCCAAACAGCAACATAGAAAGTACGTTTTTCCTTTCGCACGGTTTTTTTGGAAACTTCACCGTTGAGTTGCCGTAAGAAGTGCTTGTGTACGGTAGATCATTCGACACAGCCACTCGTTGGGGCCGCTATACTCAACCGCAATTGCGAAAGCGCCGTGTTGAACATTCAGTTCCGATGTTAAGGACCAGCGGATGCAGCCCTTCCGATGTCGGTTTCAACGCATCGATCGCGAAAAACAGGTTCGCTGCCTAACCGGCGTCGGCGTGTTCATAAACGTCCGAGCGCGTGCGCAACTTCATCCTTCCGCCGGTGTTTAGTACGTCGTGTCGACGATCACGTCGCGTTCGCTGAACATCCGGGCGACCGCCCCTTCGGAAGTTGCCCCGATTTCTGCGGCATCCATATTGGTGTTACAGCGCGATCAATATTCGTGGCCATGCTCCTAAATGCTTGCCTAACAACGCACAGCACGTTAGGTGCAATTGCCGGGGTCCATCTAAACTATAGGAGAATTTAATTGTGGGAGACTTATCTGTAATCTTTCCAGCATTCAATGAAGAAGGAAACATCAGATGCACGGTTGAAACGATGATTCGGGTGCTCCCGAAGGTCGCGACGAGCTGGGAGATCATTGTTGTGGACGATGGCAGCAGCGACGCGACCGCTCTGATCTGCCAAGAGTTGAAAGCTCAATACCCTGAAGTTGAGGTGATTTGCCACGGACACAACAGGGGATACGGCGCAGCGCTCAAAAGCGGAATAATGTCAGCGAAATATGACCTAATCTTTTTCTCGGATTCTGACGGGCAGTTTGATTTCCGCGACCTAGAGCAACTAATTTGTTGGTCAGAGGATTATGACATTGTCGCGGGTTACCGCGCAAAGCGACAGGATCCGCTTTACCGCCGTATGAATGCGCTGGGGTGGAACGTGCTGGTGCGACTAGTGCTTCGCATCAAAGTTCGAGATATCGATTGTGCTTTCAAAGTGTTCCGACGTTCAGTCTTCAACCACGTCCAAATTAGGTGCGTTGGCGCAATGGTTAACACTGAAATTCTTGCTCAGGCAACACAGCTTGGCATGCGCATACGCGAGGTCGAAGTGACTCATCTCCCGCGGCGTCACGGGAGACAGTCTGGGGCAAACCTCCGTGTTATACTTAAGGCATTTGGTGAACTTTGTCGGCTTTGGCGGAAACTTCGGCGTGTGGCGCTGAACCAGTCCGGGCTTTATCCGGTCGATAACGAAGCGCCGCCCCCCGCAATTTTAGCAGACCGTGCGAACAAGCGTTCCTCGGAGCAGACCTGTTTAGATGATGAGGCAATAACCTGCGTTTGTCGCAGGACAGAATCGTAATTTGAATAGTTTGCCTTCTCCCGAATCCATCCACGCTGCTTCCGGACAAGCGCGACGACGAGTAATCCTCATAGGGCTCGACTGCGCGGCCCCAGAGTTGGTTTTTGATCGTTGGCTTGAGGATTTGCCAAATTTAAAGCGTCTCTGCCGAAACGGTTTTCACGGACCGCTTCGGTCGTGCGACCCACCTATCACGGTGCCGGCATGGTCGGTAATGATGTCATCCAAGAGCCCGGGCACACTTGGAGTTTACGGCTTTCGAAACCGAGCTGATCACTCATACGACCAATACTCGATCGCAAATTCACTCGCTATAAAAGAGGACCGCGTTTGGGACATCCTTTCGCGAAGTGGGAAGCACTCGATTGTCATCGGCGTACCCGGAACCTATCCGCCCCAACCACTCAATGGATTGTTGATCGGAGATTTTCTGACTCCCGATATCACTTGCAATTACACACATCCGCCCGAGCTCAAAGACGAAATTGCGAGTCTCGTCGGCGAATACGTTGTGGACGTACGCGATTTTCGCTCCGGCAATAAGACCAAGGTGCTGGCTGACATTTACGAGATGACCCGTAAGCGGTTCCAAGTTGCCCGCCATCTTCTTGCGAAGGAAGAGTGGGATTTTTTTATGATAGTGGAAATGGGCGTCGACCGAATTCACCATGCGTTTTGGGACGATATGGATCCAGCGCATCGCTTCTACAAGGCAGGCAATGAATTCGAGAATGCAATTCATGACTATTATCAGGAAGTGGATCGTGAAATTGGCGAGCTGCTTGCGTTCGCCGATGACGGAACGGGTGTGCTCGTGGTGTCCGATCACGGCGCCAAACGCATGGATGGCGGCATCTGCATTAACGAATGGTTGATTGCAAACGGCTACCTTCGGTTAGCCGAAAAGCCTGCCAGCCCCACACCTCTTTCAAAAGCCAAGGTTGATTGGTCGCGAACAAAAGCGTGGGGCGATGGCGGTTATTACGCGCGCGTTTTTCTCAATGTTGCAGGCCGTGAGCCGAACGGAACCATTGCACCAAACGATTACGAAAAAGTGCGGGAGGAAATCGCATCGGGACTGCAAAGCATTCCCGATGAAAACGGACAGGAAATCGGCACTCAAGTTTTTCGACCGGAGGAACTGTATAAAGAAGTGCGCGGCGTCGCGCCGGACCTGATTGTTTATTTTGGCGACTTGTACTGGCGATCTGTCGGCACTGTTGGAAACGGACAAATACACACGTTCGAGAACAACACCGGCCCCGACGGCGCTAACCATGCGGAGAATGGAATTTTCGTTTTTCGCCCCGGGGGAGACGGGATCCCGGGTGGCCGCCAAATCGACGGTCTGCGAATCACAGACATCGCGCCAACGATCTTGCAATTATTTGGCTTACCAGTTCCGCAAGATATGGAGGGCAGGGCTTTGGCATGTTCTTTTGCGGATTCTTTCGGCGAGATTGACTCATTGGCGGCCAATACCGATTTGGCCGCTGCGATCACAACCCTCACTGCAAAGTGAAGAAACACCCAAAAGTAGTCATCATCGGTCTGGATGCGGCGACGTGGACACTCATCCGTCCCTGGATTGCCGAAGGCGGCATGCCGAATCTAACAAAGTTGATGAATGCGGGCGTGTCCGGCCCTCTCCAGTCGGTTCTTCCGCCAATTACTCCGCCTGCTTGGACATCATTCATGACTGGCAAGAATCCTGGCAAGCACGGCGTCTTTCATTTTGTCGAAACCGAACCAGACGGTTACGAGATGAATTACGCCAACGGCGCTTCACGCCGCTCACCTACCATCTGGAAGCTACTCAATACTGCTGGGTTTTCCGTGGGCACTATGAATATTCCGTTTACGTATCCGCCTGAGGCGTTGAACGGGTTCCAAATCTCCGGTTTGGATACACCCTCTGCGAACAGTCCGTTCGTCCATCCGCCCTCACTTAAAGGCGAACTGGTCGATCATTTCGGCAAAATTAATCACGACGTCCGCTTCCTCGGGTTCATGTCTACGGACCGGCGCCGCGCTCAAGTGCTCGCCGAAATGAAAAAAATCGACCAGCAATGGGCGGCGATCGCTCTTTACCTTCTGGAACACCATCCACAAGACGTGATGATGTTCGTTTTCATGTCGATCGATACCGTCCAACACTATTTCTGGCAGTACATGGATCGCAGTCATTTTCTTCATGACCCAAAAGCCGAAGCTCGTTTTGGAAATGCAGTGCGTGAGGTGTACGAACGACTCGATGCGGTGACCGGCCAGATAATAGCGAAGCTTCCGGCAGATACGACTGTTTTGGTTGTTTCCGATCACGGTGGCGGCCCGGTCGTTGATCGCACGCTGTTCCTAAATCGTTACCTGCACCAACTCGGCCTCCTGTACTACTGCAAGAGCGGAACCCGCGGCAAACAAGAAAAATTTCTGCGCAGGATTGGCGCGACCGCTCTGCGAGGGGGATTTTCGTATCTGCGCAAGTCGCTCTCGTCGCGCCAGAAGACGCTTCTTGCGGAACTGTTTCCTTCGCTCAGAAAGAAAGCGGAACTCGCTTACACGTCATTTCAACATATCGATTGGAACCGCACCAAAGCATATTGCAGCGAAGTGCTCGCCTCGCCACCGAGCATCTGGATCAATCTAAAAGGAATAAAGACCCAAGGCATTGTGGAACCGGCGGAGTATGGCACTCTAACGGAATTCATCATTGAGAAATTGGCCGAGCTGAAAGATCCGCGCACGGGCAAGCCGATAATCGCCCGCGTGTATCGCCGTGATGAGATTTTTCATGGACCATTTTCCGAGGAAGGCGCCGATCTGATCCTCGACTGGTGGAGCGAAGATAGCCTTTTCTCGACGCAGCCAAGTTTTAGAAAGGACAGGCGCAAACCGCCACTTATCATTCGTGAGCATCGTCCGTCAGAAGATAGCGAATGGGGCGGGACGCACAGGCTTCACGGAATTTTAATCGGCCGCGGCCCTGTTTTGAAAACCGGTGTGGAGATTGAAAGCGCCCAGCTCATCGATATTGCTCCCACGCTTCTGTACCTGCTCGATGTGCCTGTGCCGGAAGACATGGACGGCAAAGTCCTGACGACGATTTTCCGATCGGACTTCATTGCCGCGCATCCGCTTCAAGCCGGCAACGCTTCTGGCGTTTCGGAGACGTATAGCACCAGGGGTTACACGAATGAGGAATCAGCCAAAGTTGAAGAGCGCCTTCGGGCCCTGGGATACCTCGAATAACTGATCCGCTAAGAAATATGTTTGAAATCGAAGCTTCAAACGGATCCGAAGTAAGAACTGCGTTACGTCCGCGGAGCGGAGCGGGGCGCTACTCGATCGCCATGGTGGCGGCGTGTCCATTCCCTGCTAATCATGGGTCGGCGGCGAGCATCCGAGAAATGTCCGATACGCTTTCGCAGATGGGACACGCCGTGCACATCGTAACTTACCAGACGGGCCAGAAGGAAATCGCCGTTGGACATGCCAAGGTTCACAGGACGGGCCCATTCCGGCCTGAGACGAACGCCAGGGTCGGGCCCTCACCAGAGAAGTTTTTGGAGGATTTAGCGCTTTGCCGGTTGCTCCGCCGCGTCATTCAGCGCGAACAGATCGATATCATTCACGCGCACAATTATGAAGGCGCGCTGACCGGCGTGATGGCAAAATGGATCACCGGCCGTCCACTACTTTACAATGCCGTGAACTTGATGTCTGACGAGCTGGCGGGATATCATTTCATTCGTCCGGCCTGGCTTGCCCGCGCAATTGCGCGCGGACTAGATTGGTTTGTCCCAATTTTCCCGGATCGCATCACAGCAGTTTCTCCCGAATTGAAGCAGTGGTTTGTGAAGCGCGGAATTGCCGAGCGAAAACTCGATATGATTCCGGCGGGGATCGTGCCGCAAATGTTCGATAACACAGATCCAGAAAAGATCCGTCGTCGTCATGGAATTCATGGCCGCCCGATCGTGATGTATACGGGAGTGTTGAACGGCTTCCAGAGGATCGACTACTTGCTTCGCGCGTTCGCAGTCGTTTCAAAGCAGCTACCAGATGTTCTGCTGGTGATGGTAAGTCCGCTCGTGTCCGAGTCCCATGAAAAGGAACACAAGAAGTTAGCAGAGCGGCTCGGCATTTCTGATTCCATCATGTGGATCGCGCCCCATTCGCTCGAGGATTTGCCGAGCTATCTCGCGCTCGCTAACGTGACGGTGATTTCACGCCCGGAATGCCCGGGGCATCCGGTCAAACTCTTGAACTACATGCTGGCAGGAAAGCCAATTGTCTGCTTTGAAGGCGCGGCCAAAGGGGTGCGCCACTTGCACGACGCCTTCATTGTCCCTGATCACGATTGTGAAGCGCTCGGCAGTGGGATTGTGACATTGCTGCAGGATCGCGAGCTCGCTGCCAGGCTTGGAGCGAACGCCCGCGCGACCGTCCTTGCCAATTTTGATTGGCGAATAATTTGCCAGCGGATCGAGCGCATTTACGATGGCCTGCTCGGCAAGCCAGAGTCCGCCGACATTCAAAAAGAACACCATGCGTTTGCGCGGCTGCCATCCTGAGCCTTTTTATCCCGTGGCTTCGCCAGTAGCACACAGTATCGCCGGGTTTTGGACATTCATGCTTTGGGCCGCCCGTTCCAAGGTGCATCTCATCAGTGCTTGCCGCCGATATTTGCCGCAGTTGATCTTACTGGTGCTGCTTGCGAATCTGGCTGACATCGATGTCCTCTTCGGTCTTGGCGTCGGCACAAATGCGGACGCCTTCCATCGTGGGTTTACGCACAGCTTCGTAGCAGCATTTCTTGTCGCGCTTGCTGTCAGCTGCGTGTGGCGGATAGCTGGGAGTTTTCGGCGGAGCTTCACTCTTTATTTTTTAGCATACAGCTCGCATCTGCTGATCGACTTGTGCACTGGGACGAAGCTAGGCTGGAATTCGACTGCTTCTGGCATTCCTCTATTCTGGCCGTGGAAGAAGGACTTCAGCTCGCCACTGGTACTCATCGTCGGGGTCAAACATAAGGACCTTCCCATGCTGTTCAGTATGCAAAATCTCCAGTCGAGCCTTTATGAGCTTTTCATCTTCGGCGTATTCACGGCAGCGCTGCTGGCGTTATGGGTACGACATCAGAAAAATCAGGCCATGCCTCACGAGCGGGAAACGCCGGCGCGCGCTGTCTACAACTCCAACTCGATGCAATCCAATGAAAGAATCCCCTGAAATACCGGCACGCCCTATCGGCCACAGCGTACAAAATCCGGAGCGCGATGCGCTCTCTACCAGGCGCCAGGAATTCACTGTTGGTAAGCCGAAACTTTCCCACTGGATAATCTTCCTGGTCGTCTGCTGCGTGCTTGGTCTGTTGGTGTTCAAGACCGCTCTGCACCTGATTCACACTGATTCTAAAAAGGCTCGTATCGTGCATGCACCGTCGCCCGTGGAAACCATTCCGGTACGCAGACAAACGCTTGAAGAAGTCATCGGAGGAAGCGGCACGGTGCAGCAATTTTACTCGGTCCTCCTTACCACACAGATCGCTGCTCGAGTCCTCGAGGTCCCTGTGTGGATTGGCGATATCGTTAAAAAGGGAGACCTCCTTGTTCGCTGGGACGATCGGTTAATTCAGGCAACACTCGATGCTAATCGCCAGTTTGTTGAAACGAGTAATATCAAAATCAAAAACGAAACGCGCCAAGTCGAACGCTACACAGCTCTCGAAAAACAGCATATGGGCACGCCACTCGATTTGGAGAAAGCAGAGATTGCACTTGCCGATGCGTACGAACAGCTGGCCAAGGCAACCATGGGCCTCCGCGAGGCGGAGATCGCGCTTGAACGCGTCCAGATGAGAGCTCCCATTGAAGGCATCGTGCTCGAGCGGCTCGTAAATCCGGATGAGATCACGCATAATGATCAGATTGTGATGAAACTTGGAGCAATCGATACGGTCTTGATGGCGGCCAAGGTTACGGAAGAGAAAATTCATTCGGTGCAGCTGGGTCTTCCAGCCGAAGTCACTTTCCCGGCCTTTCCGGCTGAAACCTTTCAGGGCAACGTCTTTAAGATCGATCCGAACATCGATCCTGTGACGCGCACTTTCACTGTCTACATACAAATTGAAAATCGCCCGTACATCAGGGCTGCTTACGAAGTGCCTTTAACGCTGCATGCCGAAGATTATCGCTTGAAGCCCGGGTTATCGGGGTTCGCGCACATCCGCCGCACTGCCAAAGATGTGACCGCCATACCGAGCGTTGCAATAATGAGCCCGTCGGGCGATCAAGCCTCGGTTTTTGTTGTTGACCGCAGCGGCCGTGCGACTCCGCGGAAGGTAAATTTAGGGATTGTCGCCAATGGCATGACCGAAGTAACATCCGGACTAAACGAAGCGGAAAAGGTCGTGACAGTTGGTCAACTCTACCTGAAAGAAAATGACAAAGTTCAATCCACATCGAAATCTATTTTTGGGAAGTAGCCTGATCGGTTGGGTGGCAATCCTGTTGTTAATCCCCCCGCCGGGATCACCAGCAGGAGAAGTAAGGACTCACAATCTGATTCTTCCCCGACATCCTCTAACACTTCGAGATTGTATTGCTATCGCATTGGGAGAAAGTCCAAAACTGGAAGCCAGCGGCTTCGATTTGCTGGCAGCGGGTTGGGAGATTCGCGCCGCCCGAGCCTTGCTTTGGCCAAACCTGACGGGATCAGCTACTGGGGAGGGGTTTTCCGGCGAATCGACCGGCAAGTTCGGCATTGTCAATACGACAAGTCCCAGTGGAGGCGGGGTCAACACGTCGCGGAATGTGGATTTCGCCGGGATAGGACTTTTTGGCGGTAAGTTGATCTACCCCGTTTTCAAGGACGGAAGCATTTTTGGATTCAACGACGCACCAGCGGTGGAGATCAAGAGAGCGCAAAAGGACGCCCTCGAGTGGACAACGCATCTTACCCGAGAGGATGTCATCTATCGCGTAACCGAAGTCTTCATCGACACCGTTTCAGCGCAGAATCGGGTAGAACCCATCGACCGCAGACTCGCTCTGCTCGAGCGATCCGTCGATATCCACAAGGAAGAGCAGCAGAAAGGATTGCTCCTGCCGGCCGATGTCGAGGTTGTCACAAAACAGCTCGGCAGCGCCCGATCGCTTTCAACAATCATTCACCAGCAAGCCGATGCAGGATACCTCGGGCTGCTCCGGCTTCTCGGCCTGCAATCCTCGGATCACATTCGCCTGAACAACACACTTCCGGGCCCGCCTTCACCGCCGGACGCGGCACAGTTATTTCACACGATGCTAGCCCGGCATCCATCCCTGCTGGTACAACTCGCAAACGTCAATAAGGCAAAGCAGGATTATCGGCTGGAAAATTATCGCCTCTATCCATCTGTGGCTCTGCATGGTTCCGGGCTGTATGTCACCGATTTTGACACTGACGCTCATGACCTGGTCGGCGGAGTCACTGTCAGCATCCCGATTTGGGACTTCGGAGCGCAACTCAACACTGTGCGCGCACGCAGGGATACTTATGCCGCGGAACAGGCTCGCCTGGGCGCTGTTGGCAATGACCTCGCGAGTGATCTCGTCAAAGCCTACCGGGAAATCTATGAAACGAGCGAAAGCATCCTCAGGCACGAGGGAGAAGCGGGGAAACTCGACCGCGATCTCCGTGTGGCTCAGTCTCAACAGCAGCAGGGCATCGCGCCGCCATTGACTGCGATTGACGCGGAGCTCGCACTTGTCAGTAAGCAGGAGGAGCTCGCGATAGAGCGAGCGAGGCTGCTCCTGCGTTACGCAGAGTTGCAGAAGGCCATGGGTGGCACGTGGAAGTGGATTCCATGAAGCAGTCGCAGCGGATTGTAAAAAACGCTTTTTTCGGAATCGGCGGTTCAGTGATTGGTGGCCTCGTCTACCTGGCCACAGTCCTGATCATCGCTCACGCGGTAAGCGTTAGAGAATTCGGTAAGTATTCCTTTGTTCTGGCCTTCGCCATGCTCGTCAATAACGTCGCCGATTCCGGATTGCCGCGGATGCTGGTCCGTGAAGTGGCTAAGGACCGCGAAGGTTTCGTGCCGATAGCCGGCGCCACCTTTTCGCTTATCTGGGTCATCTCGGGCGCGATGTGCCTTCTGGTCTGCCTTATCGTGTCTTTTTTACATTTTGGCACCGATGTCAAAATAAGCGTGATCGTCATGAGTTTCGCTACCCTGGCGACCTTTCATGGAGCCGGTTATGCAGCTGTGCTACGTGCCTTTGAAGATAACGAGCTGGTGCATTTCGGGTTTGTCCTCCACAAAGTTTTTCTGTTTGGCTTCGTATACCTTAGCATCAAGCTGCACTTTGAATTGTTGGGCTTTGTCGTTGCCCATCTTATTGCAAGCGTGTTCCTCTGGAATTTTTATCATCTGATGGTCTCACGCTTTTGCGCCCGCGTGCCGCTCTACTTCAATATACCGCTTTGGAAAATGCTTGTCCGCTCGTCGCTGCCGCTGGGTGGAGGCGTAATGCTTCGTCAGCTTGCTTTCCAGCTCGATATTTTGGTTCTCACCTGGATGACCAATCTCACGGCCGTCGGCTTATTCAGCGGGCCTTATAGAATTAGCATGGCTCTGCGGATCATCCCACAAACCCTCTCGATTCCTCTTTTCCCGCTTTATTCTCGCACTGCGCATTTATCGCCCACCCGATTTGAAGAAGTTTACCGGATGAGCCTCAAATTCTTTCTGCTCATCAGCATTCCTGTGGCCTCGTTTTTCATGGCATGGTCCGAACCGATCCTTAAAATAGCACTGGGACCAAAATACTTGCCGGCCATTCCAGCGATGCAGCTTCTTGGCCTGGGCCTCATCCCATTCTTTCTTTCGACACTCTTTCAATATCTTTTCGCCGCGCTTGATGAACAGAAGCGCTTTCTCGCCAGCACTTGTGTTGGATCGGGTCTGCGCCTTCTCCTTTTATTTCTTCTCATACCATCCTTCGGATTCATCGGTCCGGCGATTGCATTTCTTTGTGCTGAAACCGTGATCGTCAGTATCTGGATATTCCAACTGGCGCGACTCGGCTTTGCCGCACACATAGCGAGCACTATGTGGCGGCCGTTTTTGGCTGGGGTAATCATGTGTGCTATTCTTTTTCTGGGGCATGAGACGCAGCTCATCATCACACGTATAGGTATCGCTGCACTTGCGATCGGGGCTTATCTCCTGGTGCTTTTCGCTCTTAGGACTTTTTCGAGCAAAGAGCTCCATCACGTCCGCGAAGGAATAGGCTTTGTCTCTCCTTTTATTGAATCTTGGACGAAGAAGCTCAGAGGCGATACATGAAACTGACAAGCCGTGCACTACTTTTGGCAGATGGCGCAGCGCGGTTTTTGATGGCGCATTGGCTCTTGATCGTGGGTAGTATCCTGATTTTTGCTGCGGCCGCGTTGAAGTGGATCTATTTCGCTTTCAGCCGTCACCCTGTTGGCTATCAGCTGCCCTTACTGGCAAAACTGGGGCATATCCCACATTTTTCTATTCTTTCCTATGGAGTAGTTGGAATCGCTCTTCTTACGCTGGTTCTTTTCTTTATCTGGCGTTCTGCCACATACCTCGCGCTCAGCGCAGTCGCTGTCCTCATCGCTCTATGGATCGCAGCGCCATGCCAAATTGCCTTTACACAGCCGAGTTTACTTAGCCGGCTCGTTGTCGAGCCTCAAGAGCTTTCAATCATCAGAGATTTCTCAAAAACTTATCTTCCGACGGATTATGGGCCCACTGAAGAGTATCCGAGAAAATTTGAGCTTAACACACTTTGGGACCGTTTTCTCACTGCGTATTCTTTCTTCGGCCTTGGGTGGTATTGTTTTGGCATTGGATCGTTGTTGATCGCGATCCACTTGGTAGCGCGATTGCCTGCTAAGGAAAGGATGAACGCATTGAAGCTCAGTGCAGTTCCAGTCGGGGTAGTTATCATTCTGTTAATGCCCTCGTTAATCGGACAATACTATTTTACTAAGGCGTGCATTGCGCAGGCGCAAGGCGCCAAAGAAAAGGCAATCACGTTTTATCGCAGGGCAATGTGGTTCGATCGATGGCGCGCTGAGGATGTCAATATATACGCGGCTATTGGAGATCTTAAAAGAGTGTCACCCTCAAGCAAGGATTCGCCGGAAGCGCACATCAGCAAGGCTCGGGAACTTAAAGAAGCAACGCAATATGACCTCGCACTTTTCGAGCTTGCCCGTGCTGCGGAGTGGGGCGGCGCCGTCGCATCAGTCGCGAAACGTGAGTCGGCACGTACTCGCGTGGAGTTTGGCACGGCGCTCTACCGTGGGGGAGGTATCGGTGCAGCTGTGACGCAGTGGGAGCAAGCCCTCGCGGAGGATCCGCTGCAACCGCATGAAGTTAGCTTTCTCATCGGCCGGGGAAATTATGATCTCGGTCGCTATCAAGCTGCGCTCGACGCGCTTGAGGACGCGCTTCGGTTCAGCGCTGATAGGCCGACTCGGGCGAACGCTTATTCCATCGCAGGGGATTGTTACGCCAGGCTTGGGCGGGACGAAGAGGCCAGAAGTAATTACAACCGTTCGCTCAAGGAGCAGATGTTAGTGAACTTCTGGGCAATGAGCCAACTAACCGGTAACTAGCCTGACATGAATTCTTTCTTTGAGCCACTCCGAGAGTTATCACCGCGCGCTTTACGGTGGTCGTTGGTGTTGGTACTGGTTTGCGGAAGCATGCTCGGTTACTTTGTGCTTTGCACCTTTGCCAGGCCATTGCATCGGCAGTATCAATTGGACTTCGGGACCGCCCAATGGATAGAGCCTGCCGAATTTGCTCCCGTAGCTCATTTTCGAAGAGACATCTTTCTGAACACGGCGCCCGAACAGGCTTGGCTGGAAGTCGCGGGTACAGACTACTTCGAGCTTATTATTAACGGTAAGACAATCGGGTCTGAAAGTAATCCGAAGACGCGAATAGCACAGATCTATGACATCAAGAAATTCTTAAAGCCTGGCACAAACGTCATCGCAATTTCGGTTAGTCGTGTTTCGTATCCAGGTTCCGCGCAGCTTCTTGTTTGTGGCAGTTTTAAAGAACCCTCAAATAAACCTACCTTCTTTGTTTCGGACGAACGTTGGCGAGTCACTCCAAAGACTGGCATTGTTCAAGGTACAGAGGAATGGGTGTCACCGCTGGTGCAGGAAGAGGTTTGGCCGAGAGCGCGCCGGGCTAATACGGAACGCCCGGTCCACATCACCTGGGTGGATACGAATCCGCTTTTGTTTCGGCTGCCGCTCTCGGGCAAATGGATCACAAGCGCAAACGCATCGAGGGAAGCAATCTTTTCCACGACTGTGAATGCAGACCGATCTCATGCGGAGACGTGGATCCAGGTGGCCAGCTCCGGAAGCCTCGATCTGCTCGTGAATGGCAAACTCATCACTGCTGCTGCCATTTCTGAGGTTAAACAACCAAAGATTCCCCCCTTGCCGAAACTGGCGATTGAGCGTTCGGAGACGGAGAAAATCCAAACAGCGAGTCCACCGCCCACAATCGTTAGGCCGCCGCAGAACGATAAGCAGCTGGCTTCGCCTAGTCCAACCGCGTCTCCTAGCGCAACGCCCAACGCCACGGCCACACGTCCGCAGAGCGCCGTCGTCGAGTCAACTTCGCCTTCGTTAGAGGAGCCCACGCTTGACGCTTATGACATTAGCTATTGGATCAAAAAGGGACGTAATACGATTGTGGCGGCGGTCCGCAACAATCAGGGACCAGCAAGCTTTCTGGCCAGCGGATTCATTGTTCGAAAAGATGGTAGCATTACGGGATTTGAGAGTAACACCGACTGGCGAGTAGGCGCCTCTCCGAGTGGGCAAGCACAGCGCGCTGTAGAAACTGGCAGCAATGGAGACGCACCCTGGGGATATCTTAAGCAAAAGCTGGGCGATCCCCCAATTCTGTCTGACTTTGATACCGTAGCTAAACCCGTCCTCGTTATTTTGCTAACAATCGTCGGAACCATAGCGCTTTGGCTGCTGGCTTGCCGATTTGTGGCCGCTGCCAGAAAAGAACCGATTCGATATACGCTCGCTCGAGATGCCGTATTTCATGCGCTGATTATTGTGGGTTTGCTGTTTCTGCTCCTTACAAGGTATGACGTTCGATTTCCGGTGGAGTGGCCATTTAATCCGGCATTTGTTGGATTGGCAGTTCTAGGGCTTCTGGCGGCGCGCTGGCTTCACTTTGTCCCGGGCTGGCGGGCGGCAGCAGATCTGGGCGCACGAATTCGGCAAATCAAAACTGCCGTGGCTGGCGATGTCGTGCCTTATCTGCTTCTGGCGGCGATCATCGGATTGGGATTTGCGTTCCGCTACAATGATTTCGGAGCCATGTCGTTCGACCATGACGAATACGGCCTGGTTTTAAAATCGAAGGGTGTTTTGGAACTCGGCTTTCCCTTCAATTGGCTGGCGGGAGAGATCAGACCGGCCACGACCTATGAGTTATCAATGTATCCCATAGCCATTGCCAGATTGTTCTTTGGCGATTCAGAGTGGGCGATGCGATTACACTCTCTCATTATGGGAACCCTGTGTATCGGTCTGATCGCAGTGATGGGCCGCCGCCTTTTTAACTGGAAAACCGGCTTGATCGCAGCACTCATTTACGCCTGCCTCCCCCTGAATATCCGATGGGCACAGAATGCCTTTTACCCACAGCAATGCCAGTTCATGGCGATGCTTACCTTTTGGTTATTTTACGAAGGCATACGAGTTCGTCCGTTGAATCACAGATTTTTGACGGCAGCTACGGTCACCTTTTGCGCAACTTATCTGTCATGGGAGGGGAGCGCATTCATTATTCCTGCGTTGTTCCTCGCCTTGCTCGTTGTGCGTTGGGGGGAATGGTGGTGGTTAAAGGACTGGCATCTTTACCGTTGCACGTTCTTTATGGCTGCCTTGATCATCGCACAGCTCTGCTGGCGCTCGCTCGCTTCGTCCAGATATTTGCAGATAGGCTTTAGTAACGCCAATCTCGCCGGCCCTTCACTCTTTTTTCTACAGTATGGATGGCAGCCGATGTATTACGTCAATCAGCTGCTACTGTCGGAGAACCATGTGTTTTTCACCCTCATGACTCTGATCGGAATACCATTCTACTGGCGCCAACCAGCGTTCCGATACGTCGTGACGCTAATTGGTGCCTTGCTCTTCTGCCATACAAACCTGATTGCAGCCCTATCGCCGCGCTACTGCCTCTACTACCAACCGCTTGTGATTCTCTCCGGAGTTGCTGCGGCAGTTGGTCTTTATGATCGCGTGCTGGTGTTTGCCCGTCACGAAAGTGACTCCGCCGTTGCCCGTGCCGTCGCGCACTCCGCTGGAATAGGCCTGATTCTTCTGTTATTTATTCAAAGCAATGAGTCGTTGATGCGGCTTTACTCGCTCCACAGCCCGGATGCTTCCTTCGGCTTTATGACACGCCTGGGCGTATATCGCTACGATCATCGCGGCGCCGCGGAATACGTGGCGAGTCATTTCCAGCCAGGCGATATTATCATTGCAGGTATCCCGCACGTGTTTGAACGATACGCCAAGATAGAAGGTGATTACTATATCGACGGCGTTTTGGCGAAAAAGATAACTTACAACGAGAAATTCGGCGAGCCGCGCTTTATGGATAAGTTTCGTGGTTATCCGACAATCCGCAGCTTAAAGGAGTTGCGTGAGGTAACCAGCCGCGGCCGTCGTACGTGGCTTATTTTCGTGCCTTACGGCGGGTTCCGAAACTTAAACAGTCCGGAGATGCGTGTTTACATGAGACAACACGCGAAGGTTGTCTTTGAGTCCTACCGCGCCAAAGTTTTTTTGCTCGGCGGAGAGAACGAGTCCACGAATTTGGCTGCTCGCTATAACGCCGAATAAGCTCTATTAACCGCTTTGCGTGCAGCTGCCCTCATCGAAAACAGCGACGCGCGTAGTGGTTCTTTGATTCGGGCTGCTTCCAGTTGCCGAAGGACGCCAGCGACTTCAGACGCTCTGTTGTCAATCGCCTGCGCAAAGAGTTTGGCGGCGCATTCATAGAGCTCGATATCGAAGCGATTGCGCTCGGCAATTAGATCCAGAGTTGATTGCAGTAGATCGCGCGTCTTCGGTCGGGTGCGAGTAACATTAAAGCTGGAGTAAGATTCGAGCTGCCAACCAAAACGCAGTTTCATTAGTGCCAGGCTTTCCTCAAATCGCTCGGTAAGACCCACCACACTGAAGCGTTGAAGATTTTCCTTTGCTTTCGCAAGGATCTCTTCCGTGCAGGGAGCGTCGTAGTCAGCTCCGGCGATCATTTTGGTTTGCACGTTTTCTCTTGGCGAACGCCGCACGAAGTCCTCCAGCGTCCAACCTTCGCGTCGGAATTTCCAATAATTAGGGTGCAACACGTAGTTCTTCATGAAGAAATAGGCGGAAATGACTCGTTCCACAGGCCCGCGCATTACAGTAATATAAGTGGCAGATTGTGGAAGCACCTCATGCAGCCCAAAGGGCATGTGACCCTTGAAAACACGAAACCTCTTTAAGCGCCGCTGAGGCAGGCGCCAGAGGCGGGCCCTCGACCACCGGAAAAAAACCGGATCGACCGAGTACATCTCGAACAGAGGATATTCCCATTCGATAAGCCGATTGAGCGTCGTGCCTGCGCTCTTCGGCACATGAAGAAAGATCAGCGCCTCGGCGGGCGCCATCACGAGGAAGCTGGTGATGCTTTTTTGATACTTTAATGGAACGCTTTTTACGGGATAGAGTCAAAGAAAATAATCGCTGCGCGATGCGGAGTGCAGGGCGTGGAGAGGCGATGCGGCGAAGGGGGGAACATAGCGTCGGCCTGACCTCTTCGCCGACGAATTAGCGTTAGGCCGGAGCAAGGGCATGATGCACATGCTGCAATCACAAGGGGGATTCATCGACTGTGAGGTGATCAGAGCGCGGTGTCTCTTCGTTACTTCATCGCGGCACATCTCCCGCCAAAAACCTAAAAACCCTAAGAAAAAAACCTAAAAAAACCTAGGAAAATTTTTGACAGGGTTTGTGAATAACTGTTAGTAATTCGCTTTTGCATCCACGACAAAGGAATTATTAATGGAAAACGCCCTCAAAACCGTCGGTATTTTGGCCGCGCTTGCCGCGACCACGCTGGCTTTCCCTCACCCTGCTGCCGCAAAACCATTCCCCGCAGGGATCGTTAATCTAATGCCTATCGGGCACATTTATGACCATCCGTGGCAGAATGTAAACGTGGATGGAATGCGGATCAGGATGGGCTGGGAAGACATCGAAACGCAGGACGGCGTTTATAATTGGCAGCTGATCGACGACTGTTTAGCTCTTGCCGCCACTAACGGCAAGTTTATCGGTTTGAGCGTGGTTGCTGGAATCAAATCCCCACCGTGGTTGATGGGCGGTGACACTTTCACGGACGGCTCGACCACGCTTAATGTGGCAACACTTAGCTCCCCAACCGCCAACTTTGTTGCCGCCGATGTTGGCAGGGTGATTGATTGCGAGAAATTTCCACCGGGCACTACCATCATTTCAAGAACTAGCTCAGTTGCGACTTTGTCCGCACCGGCGACCGCAACCAAGAGCGGCCATCTCACCTTTTCGATTCTGGCGCGCCATTCAGGAGTCCCATTTCGTGTGCTGACCGCGCCGGATGAGGGCGTGATGCCGGTGCCGTGGAATCCGGTTGTATTGGCTAAATGGAGGGTATTCGTTGCCGCTCTCGGCGCGAGATATGACGGAAATCCCAAACTGCGCTACGTCCCAATGGGGGGCTTTAGTCAGACAGGTGAGTCCTATCTCGCCACTCAACAGGCCGATGTTGATCACTTTAACGCCAGCGCGGTTGCAGCAGGTTATACCGCAACGGTGGATTTCTCCGCTGGAATGGTGGCCTGGCAGGCGGTGACGAAGACAATCATCAATACTTATATGACCGCATTCCCGACAACGCCGCCTTTTATTACTGTGGCAAGACCATTTCCAGTGGATCAAGGCGGAGTTAGGGCGGTGAATGCAATCGTAGCTTGGGGTGTAGACAGGTATCCCGGCAGATTTGGAATTATGAATTCCCAGCTACATGCGACTTCTGCCCCTGGTTATTTCGCAACTGACGCGATTTACAATAATCGGCAGACTCAACCTACTGGCGCCCAGTTTCTCTGTTCTAGCGGCTCAGCCGACAATGTTGCCCGCCTAAGCAATTCCCCACCTTGGGGCTCCAACCCGCTTCTTTCGCCTTACCACGCCATAAATAATTCATTTACGGCGGCGCTGAATATCGGTTGTAGATATGTTGAGACCTATGAGGCGGATGTCACAAACTCGGCGTATCAAACGTTACTGGCGACTCAGGGAGCGGCTTTGAAATCGAGGTAGGCTCCTTAGCCTCCGACAAATCTGCACATACTTAAGTTTTCTTTCCTTCCAGCTTCTGGCCAATAGATTCCAGATAATGTCATTTGCGAGGGCAAGCGCGCTGGAATTTCGGATCGAAATGGATCCCCCCTTGTTTCGAATAGCTCTGTTATTCGCCGCCGCGGAGGTAAAACACTAGGAGCGACGATTTGCGATGCTGAACGGCCATCATCCCGTCAACATAAATGTCAACAGAGGCGGAACGGCCTCGCGTAGACCGCACCGAAAATGCCGGAAACATGGCGGAGAACATTCTCCGTGGGCCAAATCGGGAAGCTGCAACCCCGGCTCAGCTCGTCGAGAGATTGCTTAAAGGAAGCCCGATAACGACCAACGAACTCAACCCTATGCAAATCACAAACCTTAAAAACATCGCAAAAACCTCTTTCATGGCGACGGTTGTTGGAATCGCTTGTTTCCCGATATGGGGATTCGCGGATTCTCAAGCGGATGAGAAAATTTCGGGCCCGATGAAGGGTCTCTTTTGGAGAGTGGATTGGAGCTATATGAAAGAAAAACGAACCGATGGGGCTTATCTGGAAGACATGAAAAAGAATCTTTCATCCGTCTGGATGGCCGGCGGTTTACGGATTTAATTCAGGGGAGATTACGGAAAGTGTCGTTGCAAGAGTAAAGTTGCCTCTCCCATTTCCAAGGAGGATTGAGATGGTGCCATCGGTTCGGTTGGTAACAGCCAAATCTAGGTGGCCGTTGTTGTTAAAATCGGCGGTAATGACGGTGTGAGGTTCTTGTCCAACCGTTACAGATGGGCCTGCCACCAAGTTTCCGGCTCCGTCGCCAAAGAAAATCAGAACAGTTGTGCTATGGGTGCCCGATATGTCTCCGGTGACAGGGTACGCCACGTCCAGAATACCGTCCTCATTGAAGTCACCTAGAGCTATCTCGCCTTTTAAGTTCCCCTCGCCCAAATTAATTGTTTGCTTGAGAGCAAAGTTACCCATGCCGTCGCCGAGGAACGTGGAAACGAAATTGCCTTCGGTATTATGTGGTTCTGCTCCCGCCACCACGAAGTCTAATTTAGTATCGCCGTTAAGGTCGCCAACCGCCACACTACTTGGCCTACTGGTAACTCCCAAAAACGCGCTCTGGCTGAATCCTCCATTACCATCTCCTAACAAGATAGCGACGTGGGCCGTCCCTGGATTGATGCCGGTACGAGTGGTGGTAACGATGTCCAGATTGTTATCGCCGTTAAAGTCCCCGGCGGCGAGACCGAAGGGATGTGGGTAGTCCTCTAGCTCCGTGGACGGAACAGCAAAATTCCCTTTCCCATCGCCAAAATAGAGGATTATTTTTCCTTCGTCGGGGGCGTTCACTGCTATATCTGGGTGCCCATCTCTGTTGAAATCTCGTAAAACCAGACGCGTGGGCTCGCCATCGCCCTTAAGTTCGTTAGCGGAATTGAATCCACCTAAACCGTCGCCTAAAAGAAGCCGCATAGTGTAGCCCCAGGTAGTACATGACACCAAGTCAGCATGTCCGTCCTCATTCATGTCACCCGCCCCGAGTCCTTTTGGTAACGTATCGAGCTGAACGTGCCCCTGTAACCTGAATTCGCCGTGTCCATTTCCAAGGAAGATGGCCGCCATGTCGAATCCGGTAACATTGACTGCGAGATCCAAGTTGCCGTCGCCGTCAAAATCGCCGGCCACGAGTAATTCTGGCAGTGCAAGCTTGCCGGTTCGGTGGTTGCCGAACACCGATGGAAGGAACATTACCGAAAGGACGATGGAAGCCAGGATCGAGAATCGCCTTGTTTTCATAATGTTTTGCTCCACTACTTAACTTCGATCTGGCCAATCTGGAGATGCGTTTCAACATCTCCGCCTGGGTCAAGCAGATCTGCGTTTTCAAAGGGAACACCAATCACAGGCTCGGGAATCCCATCGCCATTGAAATCTCCGGTAGCTACGCTGTAACCAAAACCGGCAAAAGCCTGCGGCGTTGTGCTAGTGATGGCCCTAAACCGAGAACCGTTGCCACGAAAAATAAAAACTTGTCCCGCCTTTAGCTCGCCCCTTGCATTTTGTTCGGGGGCGCCGACCAGAATGTCTGGTCGCCCGTCGCCGGTAACATCGCTGCTTAAAAATATCGAAGCGCCGAATCTCGCAAACGCCTGTGAGTCGGGAGAGCGTAATGTGCGTTGCAGACTTCCATCTATCCCGCTGAAAATAAAAACAACACCGTGAAGATTGTTCAGGAGCGGAGCGCCGATAGCGAAGTCGGGAGTCCCATCTCCACTGAGATCTTTACCCGCTGCAACCGCGAAACCAAAAGAAGGTTGTCTCTCCGTAATGGGGCTATGTATTGTGAATTTGAGTGCGCCCGTCGCGGCGTTAAAGACGAACGCGCGACCTCGTCTGGGCGCGCCGATGAGAACCTTGTGCTGACCAGCGTTGGCCACGGCCGCGCCGAAATTGGCGCCTGCATCTGATGGGCCTGGAGAAGGAAACTTTAACGAACGAATTACGCTGCCATTCCTGCCACTGAAGACGTAAGCGATTCCTACCTGTGAATCCTCTACGTCTGGCGTGTCCTTACCCGGAGCGCCAACAAGCAAGTCGGGAATTCCATCCGAGTCCACGTCTTCCAAACCAGCAACAGCAAAACCCAATCTCGCGCCTTCTTGGGGAATCGGATCGTCAAGAGTACGGAGCACATTGCCGTTGTTGCCACTGAAGACGAACGCTCTGCCGGCATTAACTACGTCTTCTTCTCCTCCTTGTCCTAGGACGATATGGTGCGGTACTCCAACGAGAATGTCGGGAACACCGTCGCCGTTAACATCTCCCGCTGCAGCTACGGAAAAGCCGAGCTGACCACCGAATTTCTGGGGCTGAACCATCTCAAATTCCGGATCTTTGAGTTTCCCTATTACGGCGAGAGTGCGGCTGCTGATAAGGAAAACCTTTCCGACGTTCTGAGGCGGACCGAACCCAGGTGCACCAGGAAAATCTCCGTCCTGAAACGGGGCTCCGACGGCGAGGTCGGCAACTCCGTCACCGTCGATATCGCCGACGACTGCGACGGAGTAGCCAAAGAGTGTGGAGGAATGTTCCGGCTGCGGGTCGAGCAATGTACTCGCCCGAAGTGTTGCGACCAAAAATGGTGAAAGCATCAGAGTGAGCATCACCAGGCGTGCACACCAACGTATGATAAATGCACCCGGTAATTTGCTTAGCGTTCCCGTTTCTTTTCCGAATCGAAAATCCATTAATCCCTCCCTAAATTCAGATCGCTTTCCGAGATTGAAGACTAAATACGTGCAATGCAAGAAAAATGGTATTTCTTTTTAAGGTGGGGGCTTTTCTTTGCCTTTTTCCTTGCGCAGCCCTTCAAGATGCCCGCACGGAGTTCCGCATCTGTGCCGCGAGCGGGATCTCTTGCAGCAAACAGGGGGAGGTCGTTTCTCATGACATGGGCGGACATATTGCCGCCGCCGTCATAGACGAGCAAGCCGGACACATTTTCGCCCAATGGGTACTGAACCCGACCCTCCGAATCCCGCGCTTCATACGACACCAGTCGCCAGGTTCCGAGCAGACTCGGTCCGGATTGGCACTGAGCGAAGTTTGGAGGCGCCATCATCGCTCCCCAACGCCTTTAGCGATTGCCTTCATTTGTGAGCCCCAACCTGATCTTATCTTTCGCCTAACGAGAACAAGCTGAGCGACCGCCGCTGAGAACGAGCGCAGCTGCGATTGAAACTCTTTTAATCATTGAAAAGATGAACACGCGCCAGGCGGCGGATTTGCTGGAGCTGACTTTCAGACGCGTGACGTGACCTGAGCGGTCCAAACGGAATGAAAACTTCACGGAGCCGCGTAGTAGCTCGACGTGTTTTGCGAGCTCAGGGACTACTGCCCTCAACTACCCTAAT
>Ga0209156_10000764_pt1 | contig 27154 bp, 25 predicted proteins | sample GraSoiAngelo_124_FD_185881 | JGI IMG/M metagenome (GOLD analysis project Ga0209156, IMG submission 185881) | Grasslands soil microbial communities from the Angelo Coastal Reserve, California, USA - 14_0927_05_20cm (SPAdes) (version 2) | ecosystem: Environmental > Terrestrial > Soil > Grasslands... | reverse complement strand
GGCGGTACGATCGATGCCGGCGGGCTCTTCACCGCGGGCGGCAACGCCGGCGGCCCCTTCACCGTCACCGCGACCGATTCCGGCTCGAGCCTCCAGGGAACGGCCTCCGTGACGATCGGCAACAGCGCGCCGACGGTCTCCGTCGGTGCCGCAGCTTCCCCCAACCCGGTCACCGCCGGCACGACGACCGATCTCACCGTCCTCGGCGCCGACGACGGCGGCGAGGCACACCTCACCTACACCTGGGCCGTCACCTCGGGTCCGAGCGGCGTCACGTTCAGCGCCAACGGGACCAACGCCGCCAAGAGCAGCACGGCGACGTTCACGCAGGCCGGGACGTACACCTTCCAGGTCACGATCTCCGATCAGGACGGGCTCACCGTCACGAGCCAGGTCACGGTCGTCGTGCAGCAGCACGTGAGCACGATCAGCGTGAACCCGCCCTCGGCAACCGTATCGCTCAACGGGACGGCGAACTTCACCGCCACGGCGTACGATCAGTTCGGTCACGCCTTCACGAGCCCGCCGACGTTTACCTGGACGGTCGCGGGCGGCGGGACGATCGATGCGGCGGGAACCTTCCACGCCGGCGGCACGGTGGGTTCCTTCACCGTGACGGCATCGGTCGGTGCGGTCCACAGCACCGCGACCGTCAGGGTCAAGGACATGCCGCCGTTCCTCGTGACGCCGCCGACGGCATCACCCAACCCCTCGCGCGGCCCGACGACCACCCTCGACGTGCTCGCGGACGACGACGGCGGCGAGGAGAAGGTCACCTACACCTGGTCCGCCAGCGGGCCCGGCACCGTGAGCTTCGCGGAGAACGGCACCAACGCGGCCAGGACGACCACTGCCTCGTTCTCCGACCCCGGGGTCTACACCATCACGCTCACGCTGCGCGACGCGTCGGGAAACACGACGAAGGTCACGCTCGTCGTGAAGGTGCAGGAGGGTCTCACCGTCAGCGACGCCAACCTCTACGTCGGCAAGGCGACGTTCACGATCGCCTGGAATCGCCATCGGCGCGGGCAGGACCGGGACTCGTTCGCCCTCACCGGATTCATCAACCCGGCTGGGCTTCCCGTGTCGCTCGCCGGCACCACCATGGAGGCGACGGTCGACGGAGCCGTCCTCGCCTCGGGGGTGCTGTCCACGACGGGGACGTTCCGCGGCTCGTCCGGCACGGGGCCGCGGGTGAGCCTCAGCCTCTCGAACAAGAGCGGGAAGTACACGGTGCGCGTGAGCCGCGACGACCTCCGGCCGATGCTCGCGGTGGACAACGAGACGGGGAGCCGGCCGCTCGAGGTCCCGGTCACGCTCTTCGTGTCTCGCGCCAGGACCGCGATGGCGGAGAACCGGCTCGAGTTCAGTCTCGTGTCGACGCGGGGACGTCGGTCGCGCGGCTCGTGGCGTGGGCCGAAGCAGCGGCTCCTCGACGGGGCCTTCCAGACGTTACGGACGAAGGTGGTCTGCACCAAGGTCATCGGCGGCTATGTCATGCAGGCGAGCGGGGTCATCTATCCGATGGGCAGCGGGCCGGTGATGCCGACGGGCGACGTCACGGTACGGCTCGCGGACGGCGACCCGGTCGTGATACCGCTCGCGGCGCTCCGGCGCGGCGGCGCGTCGGAGGCGACGTCGACCTGGAAGTACACGGACAAGACCGCGCCCGTCTCCGCCTTCCTCCTGAAGAACACGAAGCGGGCGTTCACGCTGAAGACCGGGCTCATCCCGGTCGACGCCCTGGGCGGCCTTCCCCTGGGAAGGAGCGTCGGGACCCGAGGGGACGTTGCGATCCGGATCGACATCCCGACCGCACAGGGGACGATCGTCTTCCGGACCACCCCGGAGCTCGTACGCGCGGCCGGCCCTTACCGCTGGACACGACCGGCGCCGCTCCTCCGGTAGACATTGGACGCCGCGTCGTCGTGGGGCTACTCGCCGACCGACGCAAGCCACTCCACGAGGGGCACGGCCCGCTTCGCGTGCGCCACGAGCCAATCGATGAGCCTGCGCGCCACGAGCAGGCCGCGCGACGGCGCGGGGAAGGTCACGATGAGCCCCTTGCGCTTGAGGAGCTCGGCGCGCGCATGGCCGGGATCGAGACCCCGCGGCACGCGTTGCAGCACGTCGTGCGACCCGACCGTGAAGCCGGCGCGCGTGAGCTTTCGCAGGATCGTCACGAGCTCTCCGCCCTGACGGTCGTCGAGCACCGCCTCGCGAAAGCGCGCCAGCTGTCCCGGATCCATCATGTAGTGGCCGGCGGCGACGAGCACCTCCGTGGCGCCGAGGTGCACGTACAGCGCCGCCGGCGCCGACGGTCCCTGCCCCACGCCGTCGATCGCAACGTAGCCGCCGATGTGCGTCTTGTAGGGCGACTTGTCCTTCGAGAAGCGGACATCGCGGTGGATGCGGAAAACCTTCGGCTCCGCGAGCGGATGGTGCGGGAAGAGCGGATCGATGCGCTCCCGGACCTCGGCGAGGAGGGCCTTCATCGGCGCCAGCCATCCGTCCTCGTACTCCCGCCGGTGCGCCTCGAACCACTCGCGGCGTTGATTGCGGGCGAGCGCACGAAAGAAGCGGCCGTCGCGGTCGGCGAAGCCGGTGAATCGAGCCGATATCACACTCGCGGACTGCTTCATGGCGCTGCCTGATATAATGGTGGTGTTCAATATGTGGAACCGCGGGCTGCGACAAGGAGCCCGACGCGGCACGGTGGCGGGCACCGGCGGAACGGTCGCCGAAGCCCCGGTTGCACGGGCGGACTCACGACGGAGCCGTGGGGGATGACGAGCGCCGGGACCACGGAGCGAGACACGTCGTGAGCGAGGACCGGGACCGCCGCCGGTTCGACGCCATCGACGATGCCGACCGCCTGCACCGCCCCGCGGTGGTGCGGCGGATCACGTTCGAGGACCTGGCGCTGCCGGGCCCTGCGTACCGCGACACGCGCCATCTCGTCCCGATCGAAAGCGTACGCGCGGGTGACGAGCAGGTGTTTGCGGCGCGCGGCCGGCGCGGCTCCGGCGAGCCGGTCATCGACCTCGCCCCGCTCGCCGACCACCCGTCGGTCCGCTCCGTCGTCGCGTCGACCACCGTCCGGGCTCGCCGGCCCCTTCGCACGTCGACGAGCTGCTGCTTCTCGGTCAAACGGTCGTGCCGGACTCGGAGACGCTCCGCAGCCTTCCGGGCCTCGAGCGGCTGTGGGCCGGGTGGGCGCCGGGCGGACCCTTCGACGTGGCGGCGCTGCCGGAAGGGGTGCGCGCGCTGGGCGTCTGCCGCCACAACCTCCCCGCCGCCAGCGAGGCGGCGCCGCGCTTCGCGGAGCTGACGCGGTTCGCCGGTCTGCATCACCTGGCGCTCAACCACTGCTGGCCAGGGGACAGCGTGGCCCCGCTCGCCGGGCTGCCCGCGTTGGTTCGGCTCCGCGCCGACGCGCCGTCCGGCTGGTCGGCGCTCCGCGCCTGCCCCGCCCTGGAGGACGTGTCCGCGATCGGGCCGCGGATGGCCAACCTGCGGGCAATGCGCACGTGGACACGCCTGCGCACGCTCACCCTCACCGGCGGCGGCGTGCGCCCGCTCGCCGGGATGGAGGCGTTCGCCGCGCTCGAGCGGCTCAGGCTCGTGATGCTCACCGTCACGGACCTCGCGCCGCTCGCCGAGCTCCCGGCGCTCCGCCGCGTCGTGGCGTTCGGCGAGGTGTCGGACGCAGTGGCGGCGCTCCGGCGCGCGCGGCCGGACATCGACGTGACCTGGCACGGCGACGGGGCGCCGCCGGGGGAGCGCGTCGGCGCGGAGTTCCTGCGGCCGCCGCTCGACGGGATGCCACGCTGGTGGATCCGCGAGGACCTCACCGCGCTCTTCGGCGTGTCCACCAACGCGGCGGCGGAGGCGCGCCTGCGCGCCGCGCTCGCATCCGAGGACCGCGCCCTGCTCGCGCGCTTGAGCTTCGACACCGAGGCGGACGCCGTGCATGTCGACGGCGAGCGGGAGAACGACCTCCGCGCCGTGGCGCGGGCGATCGGGCGTCTCGCGCGCGCCGGCGCCGACGCGGCGCGCTGACCCGCCAGGAGCATCGTCTCCGCCATCCTAGCCAACCTGCAAGATCACTCGCGCCTCAGTCCGGTCGGTCCGGAGGTCCGTTGCCGAATCAGATTCGATCAGATATCGTCGCTCCATGAAAACCCTGTCGGTGACCGAGGTCGCCCGCAACTTCCGCGCCGTGCTGGATTCAATGGAGCGCGATCAGGAGGAGATCGTGCTCGTTCGGAATCGCCGGCAGATTGCGCGGCTCGTTCCGGAAGCGCCGCGTCTGGACGCGCTGGAAGTGTTTGGCGACTTGTATCGAACCCTCGATGAATCGACGGCCAGAGCATTGTCCGCCGCATTGTCTTCCACCCGCAAGGGCCGGCGGCGACGCGTGTCCGAGCTGAGAAACCCGTGGGCTGGTTGATTGACACCAGCATCTGGATCGCGGTCGAGCGCGGAAAGCTCGGAGCGGCGGACATTCACGCCATCACCCGGCAGGAACCGGTATATCTCTCGCCGGTGAACATCGCCGAGATTCAGTTCGGTCTGGAATTGCTGCGGGCTGGTGTTCTGAAGCAGCAAGCCACCGCGTCGCTGCGACGGTTGCGTCGTAAGCCGCAACTTCGGATCACCGTGGAAACGGCGGAGGTATTCGGATCCTTGGCTGCGAAGCTGAAGAAGGCTCGACGAGACCCGAACGTTCGCGTCAACGACCTTTGGCTCGCGGCGCAAGCGATTCAACGTGACTTCAAGCTGCTCACGTCGAACTCCAAGGACTTCAAGGATATCCCGGGCTTGCAGATGGTTGTCCTGCCATTACCGTAGCGTCTGCAGACCCGGAGCCCGTCGCGGCCCCGCGGACTCGGTCGCGGCAGGAAGCGCCCGATTCGGGACCGGCTACGCCGGCTCGAGCTCCAGCGGCAGGGCAGTCACTGCGCGGAAGACGAAGCTCGGGTGGAGCGGCAGCGGTGCGTCGTCGACGCGCCGGATGCTGCGCGTGCGGGCGAGGAGCACGCGGAGCGCCACCTGCGCCTCGAGCGTGGCCAGGCTCGCGCCGAGGCAGTAGTGGGGGCCGAACCCGAAGCCCAGGTGTCGGTTGTCACGGCGCGCGATGTCGAACTCGTCGGGCCGCTCGAAGACGGTCTCGTCGCGGTTGGCCGATCCGAGCCAGGAGAGCACGATCTGCCCGGTCTCGATGTGGTGCCCGCGGATCTCGGTGGCGCGGGCGGCGCGGCGGGGGTCCATCTGGATGGGTGACGAGAAGCGGAGCACCTCCTCCACGGCGTCGGGCAGCAGCTCGGGGCGGGCGCGCAGCGCGGCCAGCGCCGGCGGATGGGCCAGCAGCTCGAGGACGGCGTTGCCGATGAGCGTCGTCGTCGTCTCGTTGCCCGCCACGAGGATGAGGAGGAGCATCGCGAGCAGCTCGTCGAAGCTGAGCCGGGAGCCCTCGATCTCGGCCGCGACGAGCCCGCTCAGCAGGTCCTCGCGAGGCCGGCGCCGCCGCTCGTCCACGAGCCCCCGGAAGTAGTCCTGCATCTCGACGCGCACCCGCCGCTGGCGCGCGATCTTCTCCGGCGGCAGCGGGCCCATGAACACCGCCCCGAGGTTCTCGACGGCCGCGTCCGACCACACCTTGAACCGGGCGTGGTCCTCGGTGGGGATGCCGATGATCTCGGCGATGACGATGACGGGCAGCGGATAGGTGAGCGCCTCGACGAGGTCCACCCGGCCGCAGGCGAGCGCCGCATTCACCAGCTCCTCGGCGATCTCGTTCATGCGGGGCTCGAGGCGGCGGATCATGCGCGGGGTGAAGGCCTGGCTCACCAGGCCGCGCAGACGGGTGTGCGCGGGCGGGTCCGTGACCAGCATGCTCGGTGGCAGGTCCTCGGGCTCGAAGCCCGGGGGCGGCGGGAACGCGTTCGACCAGGTGGCCGGGTCGCGCAGCACGCCCTGGATGTCGTCGTAGCGGAAGATCGAGACGACCGGCGCGCCGTCGGGCGCCCACACCGGGTGCTCGCGCCGCGCCCGCGCGTAGAGCGGAAAGGGGTTGCGGCGGGTCGCGTCGTCGAACGGGTCGAAGCGAAAGGGGGCAGCGGCTTCCATGGCTACTCGAGCTCGCCCAGCACCCACGCCGCCGTGTCGGCGGGCAGCGCGGGCAGATAGCGGAGGAACTCGTCGACGTCCTCCCCGACGACGGCGCTGCCGAAGTTCTCGCGCAGGAAGCCGTGGAAGTGGCCCGCCACGCGCTCCGAGAGGAGCCCGCAGCGGCGCAGCGTCGGGATGACGAAGCCCTGCACCGGGCCGAGCCGCCGCCCCCTCGGCAGGTCGCGCGTGATGTCGCCCGCCTCCCGCTGGAGACAGCCGATCATCTCGACCGGATCGACGCCGGCCTCGGCCCAGATCTGGAGGAGGGTCGTGAAGAAGCCCTGCGCCTTCCGGTCGATCAGCGTGCGGGCGCACTCGAGCGCGAAGTCCTCGAGCTCCGCGCGCGCCTCGTCGCCGAGGCACGGCACGCAGCGCTCGATGTACTGGACGCCATAGGCGTGGTGGCGCGACTCGTCGCGCGCGACGTAGGTGAGGAGGTCCTTCAGGAGCGGCTCCTCGGTGAGGTTCCGCATGTCGCGGAAGGCGTACAGCGCGAGGCCCTCGACCACGATCTGCATCCCGACGAGCTTCTTCATCCAGTCGCCGGTCCCGAGCGTCGCATCGAGGATGCCCTTCAGCGACGGCGCGATCGGCTGGATGTGGTCGAGCTTCTCGATGTAGCGCGAGAAGGCCTCGACGTGCCGCGCCTCATCCATCGTCTGCGTCGCGGCGTAGAACTTCGCATCCGTGTGCGGCACCGCGGTCACGAGCTGGGCCGCCACCATGAGCGCGCCCTGCTCGCCGTGCAGGAACTGCGAGAGCCGGAAAGCCGCCGTGCGCCTCGTGAGCTCGACCAGCGTCGCCTCCGGAAGCGACCGCCAGTACGACGTCCGCTCGATCGGGATGCCGGCGCCGAGCGGCGTGCTCGCGAACCGTACCAGATCGATCGGGCGCTCCCAGTCGAGATCACGCTCCGCGATCCATTGCGCTTCGGCGGCCTTCACGTACAGGCGTCGCAGCTCCTCGACCTCGGGATCGTAGTTCCACTGGTAGACCACCTGCGTCGCGGTCGCGAGGCCGGGCTCCTGCGTGGGTGTGGTCAGCGTGAAGTCGTTCATCGGCTGGCTCCTCTGCTGCGGGGCTTGGCGCGACGCTGGTCGAGGTCGGCGCCGACGTCGCCCAGCACGGCGATCAGCCGTTGCAGCGCCGTCAGCGCCTCGGCGGGCCGCTTCCGGTCGAGGGCGTCGAGACAGGCGTCGATGCGGGAGACGAAGCGGCCGGGATCGCGGCGGAGCCGCGCGCGCGCGGCGGCGACCGGCGCCTGGCGGAGCAGGTTGCGGAGCCGCCGCGCCACCATCTGCCAGACCCGGTTGTGCGTCGCGTCGGCGAGCACGACCAGCAGGTCGTGCAGCGCCTCGAACCGCGCCTCGCGGTCCCCCGCCGCATCCGCGACGACGTCCCGGAGCACCCGGATGGCGGCGAGGTCCGAGGGCCCGCAGCGCTCGATCGCGAGCCGTCCCATCTCCAGGAGCATCGGCCGCATGACCTCCGTCATCTCGGCGACGAGTCCGAGGTCGATCCGGCCGCCGTGGAAGATCATCGGCCCGAGCAGCTCGAGCGAGGCGTCGACCACGGGGCGCACCGTCGCGCCGTCGCCCTGTCGAACGGTGACGAGGCCGAGCCCCTCGAGGACCTTGATCGCCTCGCGAATCGAGGTCCGGTTCACCCTGAACTCCTGCGCCAGCTCGCGCTCGGGCGGAAGCTTCTGGCCGGCCGGGAAGCGCGCATCGAGGATCGCGTCGCGCAGCTGCTCGGCGACCTCCTCGTGGAGGCGGCGCCGGGCAGGCGCGCGGAAGGCGACGACGGCCATGCCCGTCCACTTATCCGATGGTCCAACCAATCTCAAGGTCCGGGGTTCGCGACGCACTCGGCCGCGACGCTCTCGCAGCCACGAAGACCGCCCGCGGGCCGCAGTGCCACGAGGCACGCACGCAGCGGCTGTCCGGACGGCATCCTCCCCGCCCCTGTCGGAAGTCTTCCCCGGTCGGGGGTGAAAACCTGCGCGCCGGGAGGGGATTGCGTTTTTGTCGCCACCGCCCGATTGGATGCGCAAGCCAAGGCCTTCCCGGAGGTCGGGCGGGCGCGTCGCCCAGGCGAGCCAATGGTCGAGGAGGCCGCGCGCGGACGACCGGGCCCGGAACGCTTCTGCTGTGTCCGCGTCTCGCTCGTGTGCGAAATCGCCCCTGAGCAATCCGACTTGCCATTCTCGTCTGAACGTAACGGCTACTCGTCGCCGATTCTCACTTGACTAAAAATTAAATCTTACCACAACGAGGGTATTGCCGAGCGCACGTGCCGGGCGGATCGTGCGTTGGCCGTGGTACGTGTGCCGGATCGGCCAGGGAGAAGGGGCCTCACGATGCGATCGTTCGTCCGTCTCCTGTCGGCGCTCGTCCTGCTTCTTGCTCGCGCAGAGGCGAGCGTTGCGGCCTGCAGCGACCCGGCGGCCGCGGCTGCGGTGCGCGGACAATGCGACTGCGCCAGTGCCGCGAACCATGGCGCCTACGTCAGCTGCGTGGCCCATGCGACGAACGCCGCGGTGAAGGCCGGTACCCTCCCTGACGACTGCGCGAGTACGGTCATGAACTGCGCGTCCAACTCGACGTGCGGCAAGCCCGGCTTCGTCACCTGCTGCGAGACCGACGCCCGCGGGACCACGACGTGCAACGTCGTGAACGGGCCCGGCGCATGCACGGCGCCGAAGGGCGGGAGCGCCTGCGTCGGCACACAGCCGAGCTGCTGCGACGCGTGCGCGAACGGGGAGTGTGCAGGCGGAGGGACGACGACGAGCACGGTGGCCTCGACGACGAGCACGGTGGCGACGACGACGAGCACGGTGGGCTCGACCAGCAGCACGCTGGCCACGACCACGAGCACGGTGGGCTCGACCAGCACCACGCTGGCCACGACCACGAGCACGGTGGGCTCGACCAGCACCACAGTGGCCACGACCACGAGCACGGTGGGCTCGACCAGCACCACGCTGGCGACAACCACGAGTACGGTGGGCTCGACCAGCACCACGCTGGCGACGACCACGACCACGGTCGCCACGACCACCACGACGATCGCGACGACCACCACCACGGTCGCCACGACGACCACGACGATCGCGACCACCACCACGACGACCACCTCCAGCACGACCACGACGGTCGGGACGTGCGCGCCCATCGTCCCGAGCGCCGCGATCGCGAACACTTACCGGCTCAACGGCACCACCGGCGAGAAGCGGTGCGTGACCACCTCGGCGGCGAACCGCTTCGGCACCTGCACCACGGACGCCGACTGCGGCAACACCGCGGGCGGGTGCCTCCAGCTCCCGTGGGTCACGGCCGACGGGCAGGTGATGCCGTTCCCGACCGGGGTGCAGACGAACTTCACGGTGACACCGGGCACCTTCCCCACCTGCGAGCACAGCGCCTGCGTTCCGTGCGGGAACCCGCACGCGTCCTGCGCGGGGGTCCCGGGGTGCGAGGTGGCCGGTAACCCGAACGGCTGCGTCCCCCGCGGCACGCAGGGCTGCTGCGACCAGCCGGGCTTCATCGTGCCGACCTTCTTCGTGAACATCCTGGGCGGGCTCTGCTCGCGCGTGGACCAGATCGACTGCGGGGTGGGTGTCGTGAACACCTCCAACCCGCAGACGGGTGACAACGACGTGTTCAAGATGGCCGACACCAGCGATCCCGGCCCGGACTGCATCTACGGGACCGCCGATGACCCGGCGCACAAGGCGTGCACCGCCACCGGGGAGGGTAACGACCTGAACGGGAAGATCGTGCGCACGCTCGGGAACAACAGCCCGGATGCGAACGGCATCCAGTTCCGGCTCAACACGCCCGAGCTGTCGACGACCTGGACGGACGGCCAGAGCCCGCCGGGCACGTGCGCCAACGGCTCGACGTACGACGACGGGGAGCTGCTCGTCAGCCAGCTCGTCCTCAAGGCCGAGCCGACGTCGGCGGGGGCGTCGGGCGCCTTCGTCGACATGAACGGCGACGGATGCAGGCGGGCGGGGAGCGGCTTCATCGCTCCCACCAACCCGGACACGGACGGCCCCATCACCGTCCCCGGGGCACCGGCGGGGCCGCTCCGGCCGCAGTCCTACGACGGCACGGTGGGGGCGGTGACCGGGGCGGTGAGCGAGGTGTTCTCGGGCCCGAACTCCCCGATCAGGGACATCGGCTTCGTCGCCATCACACCCAACATGCCGGCGGTCGTCGTGCCGGCCGTTGCCTGCACCTGCACCCCGGTGGCCGGCTGCCCCGAATAGGAGGGCGCGCCGGCCGAGGCACCAAGGGAAGGAGTCTCACAATGCGATCGTTCGTACGACTTCTCTCGGCGTTCGTCCTTCTTCTTGGTGCCGCGGAGGCGAGCTTTGCGGCCTGCGGCGACAACCCCGGCGATGCGGAGGCGGTGGCCGCCACGCGTGCGCAGATCGCCCAGCAATGCCCCTGCTCCGGCTTCAACAGCCACGGGGCATACCAGAGGTGCGCGGCCCGCGTGACGAATCAGGCAGTCAAAGCCGGCACGCTCTCCAAGCAGTGCGCCGACGTGGTCATGAGCTGTGCGGGCAATTCGACGTGCGGGCGGTCCAGCGCCGTCACCTGCTGCCAGACGGACGCCACCGGGGCCACGACGTGCAGCGTCGTGAGCAGACCCGGCGCGTGCAAGGCACCCTCGGGCGGGAGCGCCTGCGTCGGCACGCAGTCGAGCTGCTGTGACGCGTGCGTGTCCGGAGGCTGTGCGGGCGGTGGCGGGACGACGACCACCACGGTCGCCACGACCACCACCACGGTCGCCACGACCACCACCACGGTCGCCACGACCACCACCACGGTCGCCACGACCACCACCACGGTCGCGTCGACCACCACTACGGTCGCGTCGACCACCACCACGGTCGCGTCCACCACCACCACGGTCGCGACGACCACCACCACGGTCGCGTCGACCACCACCACGGTCGCCTCGACCACCACCACGGCCGCCACCACCACCACCACGGTCGCCACGACCACCACTACGGTCGCGTCGACCACCACCACGGTCGCGTCGACCAGCACCACGGTCGCGTCCACCACCACCACGGTCGCCACGACCACCACCACGGTCGCCACGACCAGCACCACGATCGCCACGACCACCACCACGGTCGCCACGACCACTACGACGATCGCGACGACGACCACGTCGACGACCACCACCACGACCACGTCGACCACGACCACATCGACCACGACCTCCACCACGACCACCACGGTCGGGACGTGCGCGCCCATCGTCCCGAGCGCGGCGATCGCGAACACCTACCGCCTCAACGGAACCACCGGCGAGAAGCGCTGCACGACCAACTCGGCGGCGAACCGCTTCGGCACCTGCACCACGGACGCCGACTGCGGCAGCACCGCGGGCGCGTGCCTCCAGCTCCCGTGGGTCACGGCCGACGGGCAGGTGATGCCGTTCGCGACCGGGGTGCAGACGAACTTCACGGTGACGCCGGGCACCTTCCCCACCTGCGAGCACAGCGCGTGCGTCCCGTGCGGGAACCCGCACGCGTCGTGCGCGGGGGTTCCGGGGTGCGAGGTGGCGGGCAACCCGAACGGCTGCGTCCCCCGCGGCACGCAGGGGTGCTGCGACCAGCCGGGCTTCATCGTGCCGACCTTTTTCGTGAACATCCTGGGCGGGCTCTGCTCGCGCGTGGACCAGATCGACTGCGGGGTGGGCGTCGTGAACACCTCCAACCCGCAGACGGGCGACAACGACGTGATCAAGATGGCCGACACCAGCGATCCCGGCGCGGATTGCTGCTACAACGGCCATCCGGGCTCCGAGTGCCTGGGCGGCGTGAACACGAATGACGATCCGCCGGCGGCGCTTTGTACGCCCACGGGCGCCGGGAACGACTTCAAGGGGAAGATCGTGCGCACGCTCGGGAACGGCAGCCCCGACGCGAACGGTATCCAGTTCCGGCTCTCCACGCCCGAGCTGTCGACGACCTGGACGGACAGCCAGAGCCCGCAGGGCACGTGTGCCAACGGCTCGACGTACGACGACGGGGAGCTGCTCGTGAGCCAGATCGTCCTCAAGGCCGAGCCGACGTCGGCAGGGGCGTCAGGCGCCTTCGTCGACATGAACAACGACGGGTGCAGGCGGGCGGGGAGCGGCTTCATCGCTCCCACCAACCCGGACACCGACGGCCCCATCACCGTCCCCGGGGGGGCGGCGGGGCCGCTCCGGCCGCAGTCCTACGACGGCACGGTGGGGCCGGTGACCGGGGCGGTGAGCGAGGTGTTCTCGGGCCCGAGCTCCCCGATCAGGGACATCGGCTTCGTCGCCATCACGCCCAACCAGCCGGCGGTCGTCGTGCCTGCCGTAACCTGCAGCTGCACCCCGGTGGCCGGCTGCCCCGAGTAGGAGCGGCGCCGGCCTGGACACCAGGGCCGGCCCGCGGCGGTGTCGAGCCCCGCGGCCCGTAGAGTCGAGGTCCCTCCGGGGTGCTGCATCTCGTCGGCAGCATCGCTATAGCGAGGCCCACAGGAGACCGAGCATGGAGATCGCCGTCGTCACCGGCACCAGCACCGGCATCGGATTCGCAACCAGCGTGCGTCTGGCGCGTCACGGCTTCCGCGTCTTCGCCGGCATGCGCAATCTCGACAAGGCGGCGCCCCTGCGTGCCGCCGCGGCCGAAGCGAACCTGCCGCTCGAGGTGATCCCGCTCGACGTCACGTCGACGCCATCGGTCGGCCGCGCGTTCGAGACGGTGTCGGCGCATGGTCCCGTGGACGTGCTGGTCAACAATGCGGGCATCGGCGGGGCCACTCCGCTCGAGCTGACGCCCGAGGACGAGCACCGGCGCATGTTCGAGACCAACTACTTCGGCGCGATCCGATGCATCCAGGCGGTGCTGCCGGCGATGCGCGCGCGGCGGCGGGGGGCGATCGTGAACGTCTCCTCGATCGCCGGGCTGGTCGCCACCCCCAATCAGATCCCCTACTCCGCTTCGAAGTGGGCGCTCGAGTGCGCCGGCGAGGCGCTCGCCCACGAGGTGCGCCGCTTCGGCGTGCGCGTGGTCAACGTGGAGCCCGGAGTCGTCATGACGAGCATCTTCGAGAACTCCGCCGCGGCAACCCGCTACCAAAAGACGTCGCCATACCAACCCATCATGCGCCGCAACGGCAAGCTCTTCGCGGCGGGCTTCCGCGATCCCGCCCAGCCCGACGATGTGGCCGAGACCATCCTCGCCGCCATCACGAGCGAGGAGTACCGCCTTCGTTGGCCCGTCGGGCGGGACGCGCTCGGCCTGTTCCAAGGTCGCCGCAAGATCAGCGACGAGCAGTGGGTCGCGATGGGCGATGATCTTTCCGATCAGGACTACAACCAGCGCTTCCTCGACTATTTCGGGATCCGGCTGTAGGCGCCTCAACAGCTAGGATCCCGCCAACTCGATTCGGCCGCGCGGCGTATCGAGCACGGCGACGAGCCGGGCGCTGGACGCCGCGCGAACCGCAAGACGTACGTCGAGCGCCTTCAGCACGGCGCGCAGCGCCTCGGCTTGCGGCGTCTCGGCACGGAGCGTCTGGAGCCGCAGGCCCCTGGGGGCGTCGTCCGCGGGGTGCGATTCGCCGTTCCATTCGATGAAGAAGGGCACCAGCGTTCCGGCGCGGTGACCGGACACGAAGACGTTCTTCCAGCGCACGACCATGCCGTCGGGGCGGCGCCGGTGTCCCTCGATGACAGCCGCCTGATAGCCGGCCGCCTCCGCCCGCGCGACCGTGTCGGCGGCGCTCGGCGTGCGCGCGGCCCACATGATCAACGTGGGCATCTTCAAGCTGGCGAGCCGCCGGGCAAGCGCGCCGGGCTGCAGCGTCGGATCGGGAGCGATGATCTCCAGGAACCGCTTGCGGCCGAGCGCCGCAATCGCGTTGTGGGTCCCGAGGTCGGGATGCCGCCCACCCGGGGTGGCGCGAACCGCGGTGCGTTCGGCGAGCGCGGCGATCGCCTGGTCGAGATCCGCGGCGCCCCAGAGCAGATGATCGCAGATGGCCGCCAACGCCCGATCCATACGAGGCAACGAGCGCGGCGGCAACGTGTCACGGCTCTGCGACGAACGTCGCGAGCTCGTCTGGTCGGCTGACGGACCCGCGGCTCTCACGGAGCGCGCGGATCAGCGCGGGCCGCATCCTGCGCGGCTCGATGATCTCGTCCAGCGACCCCACCCGGCACGCGCGCTCGACGGTGTGGACGGCGTCGAACTCCGCAGCGACCGCCGCCTGTGCCGCGCCCGTCGCCTCGGCCAGCGTGAGCTCGTACTCGTCGCGTGCGGCGGGCGGCGACTCGGCGCGGAGCGCCTCGCCGGCACGCCGCACCGTCGGGTCGGCGGCCGCCCGCGCCCGCACCTCCCGCGTGAAGACGACCGCGGCGGCGGCGCTGCCGCCGATCACCGAGGCGTACGATCCGGTGAGCGCCATGGCGCGCAGCCGCGGATTGAGCGACTTGGAGAAGACGACGTACGCCCCGCCGTGGTAGCGCGAGACCACGAGGAAGAGCAGCGGCCCATCGAAGTGCACGACGGCGCGCGCGATCTCGGCACCGTGCTCGAGCTGCAGCTTGCGCAGCGACTCCGGGGAGCCGTCGAAGCCGGAGAGGTTGGCGAGGATGACGACCGGGCGGTTGCCGCTCGCCGCGTCGAGGGCGCGGGCCACCTTCCTGGACGAGAGGGGGAACAGCGTGCCGGCGTTCCACGCCGCCGGGCCATCGAGCGGTCGATTGCCGTCGCGCGGGACGTTCTGGCTCTCGATCCCGATCAGACAGATCGGCACACCGCCCAGGTGCGCGTCCCACACGATCGCCGACTCCGCGCCGGCCCACGAGCGCCACCGCTCGAGGTGGCCGCCGTCCTGGTCGATGAGCGCGCGCATGACCGCGCGCATGGCGAACGGCCGTTTCCGACCCGGGTTGGTGCCGTCGTCGAAGATCTCGCCCACGGTCGCGAACCCGTGGTCCTGCTCCGGCGGGTACGGATACTGCCGAATGTCCCGGCTGACGGGGTCCGTCGTCCGGTGCCGGCGGGGTCCCGCCTCGCCCGGCACCACGTACGTGTAGCGGTAGTGCTCGTCGAGCGTGTGCGCGGCGGCGGCGAGATCGCTCGCGTAGTAGTGCGCCTCGCCGTTCGGTCCCATGACTCGCTCGAAGCCGCCGATCGCCACCTCGTCCTCGGCCGCCACCCCGCCCGACGCCTCGAGGGCCGCGCGCCCGGTGAGCACCATGGACGCGCTGGGCGTCATGATGAGCGCGCCGCGCGTCCGGCCGACGATCGTCGCGAGCGCGTCCCAGTAGCTCTGCGCCCCGACGTTCACCCCGTACACGATCACGTGGATCACACCGCCGCCCTCCGTGAACGTGATGATGCGCCGGACGACTCGCGCCGTCGCGTCGAGGTTCTCGGTGCCGCTGTCGATGGCGATGCGCGCCCCGCTCGAGACCGGGATCCACTCGACGGGGAGCCGCAGGCGCTCGGCGAGGTCCAGCGCAGCGACGATGCGGTCGCACTCCGGTGCGGCGAGCGCCCCCATCTCCCGGGTGGGATCCGAGAGGATGAGCATCCGTCGCATGCCCTCGGGAACCTTCCGGGTGGGCGTGCTGACGATGCCGAAGACGACGGCGGCCCTGTTCTCGCCGTACGGGCGGTGGGCGACGCGTACCGCCCTCGGCCGATCGCTCCGCGGGTCGAGGTCGTACTCCTCGAACGTTCCCGCCGTCCCGGCGCCGTTGCCGCCCGTGAGCATCCGGATGATCTCGTAGGGGTAGACGAGCCGCCTCCGGCGGGCCTCGACGACCTTGCGCTCGTAGCGGGTCGCCGGCCCGAGCGGACCGGTCTCGGGCTGGCGGATCGCGATCTCCATGCCGCTCCCCGTGAGGTCGCTCACGACGAGGTCGACGGGGTCGCGGACGCGGTCGCCGAGCCGGAGCCTGACGACGACCTTCTCGAGGCCCAGGTGCCGTGTCGCCGGCGCGAGCCGGCGCGCGATGTCCTCGATGGCCCGCCTGTCCAGCGCGATCGCGGGGCCGACGGCGATCGCGATGCGGTTCCAGTGCAGGCGCCGGCGTGGGTCGCGCGCATTGCGCAGCGCGCGCAGCGCGCTCGTCGCCTGGTAGAAGCGTCGCTCGAACCCGGCGACGTGCCGGGCCGCATCGTCCGACTCGTCGGCGGTCCGACCGCGCACCTCGGCCAGCACGAACAGCCGCTCGTCCTCCGGCACCGCTCGGCTCCTTCCCCAGAAGCAGTACACGTCGTCGGCGCCCGGCAGCCGTTCGAGGGCGAAGCTTCGCAGTCGCGGGAAGCCGACCCGCGCCGCAGTCTCGGGATGCAGCCCGAGGAGGCTCCCGTCCTCGCGCACGCCGGTCGGCTCGCGAACGAGCGTGCGGTGCACGTCATCGGCGCCCGACCGGACGAAGGAGAGCGTGCAGCGCTCCGCCGGGAAGCTCGCCGCGCCGAGCGCGTCCGCCACGCGCGCCACGACGCCGTCGACGTCGTCGCGCGGCAGCACGACCTCGATGGCGTGCACGCTGGACCGTCCGGCGACGACGTCGCCCGCCGCGATCGCGCTGCAGACCTGCGTCACCGTGCGAGCCGCGTCCGCGCCGGTGCCGGTCACGCCGACCACGACCCGCCCGTCGGGCAGGTCGACACGCTGGCTCTCGACCGACCCGGAGCACGCGGTCAGCGCTAAGGGCTCGTCCGGCGCCAGCAGGCGGAGCAGGTAGGCCGAGAGCGCGAGGTGGCGGCGGCGCGCATCGGACTCGAAGAGCCACCGTCCCATGCGGTCGAACAGGTGTCGGGGCGTGGCCGCGAGGTCGAGCAGGACCGTCTGCGGCGGTGGGCTCGCGTCCGCGGCCGCGCGGGCGAGCCACGGCCCCAGCCGCTCGGCCGCGAGCTCGGCCTGCCGCTCGAGCCTGGGACCCTCGAAGATCACCGCATGCGCCTCGATGGCGGCGTCGGCCAGGGTGTCGGAAACGAGCGCCCGCATGGTCGCGATCCGGTCGAGCGCGTCCGCGAGCGCGGCGTCGTCGGCGAGCGGCACCCCCGCGCGCGCGAGCGCGGCGAGGCAGCCGAGCACGGCGCGCACGAGCTGCCGGCGCAGGTCCGGGACGTTCTGCGTCGCGAGCAGCCGGAGGAGCGCGCGCTCGAGGGCGTCGCCGTGCTCGAGCGACGCCAGGCCGTAGTGCCCGAGCGCCGTACCCAGCAGCGCGCGGAAGTCCTCCCCGATCCCCGCACCCCCCGCGCGCATGCGACGGAGATATCCGCGGAGACGCGCGGCATTCGAGGGCACCACCCCCCCGCCGGCAGCAGACCGTGGCGCGGTGAGGAAGAGCTGCTCGAGGTCGGCGAAGACGACGACCTCGTCTCTCAGCGCGGCGAGGTCGTCGGCGAGCGCTCTCGAAAGCGCGCCGCGATCCGCCGAGTCGAGAAGCGCAGCGAGCCTCCCAGCGCGCTCCGGATCGGCATCGTACCCGAGCAGGACGGTGCGGACCTCGTCGCGCAGCGCCGCGACCGCAGACCTTCGCTGGCGCGAGTCCCGCGCGTCCAGGGCCGAGAGATCGGGCGGGCCCCCGGCGCCCGTCGCCGGTTCGACGACGGGATCGACGTCCGGGCCGAGGGTCAGCCGCGCCCCCGCTGCGCCGCGGTCCGTCGCACGGCCGGCCTCGGGCTCGATGACGACGAGCAGGTCGCCTGCTGCGACGAGCTGCCCCTTCGTGGCGCGGATCTCCGCGACCACTCCCGCAATCGGCGCGCAGAAGGTGATCTCGACCTTCATCGCTTCGAGGAATCCGAGCACCTGTCCCGCGGCGACGCGCTCCCCGGGCGTCACCTGCACGCCGACGACCATCGCCGGCGTCGCGGCGCGCACGTGTCCCGTGGTCTCCCAGCCGAAGCCATAGGGGCGTCCATCCAGCTCGAGACGAAGCCCGACCTCACTCGCGTCATAGACGACGCGTCGCGTCCGGTCCGCGAACTCGAGCCGCGCCAGGTGCCGGTCGGCTTCCCGGAGCGTGACGGTGACGGCGCGGCCGTCGAGGCAGACGCGATAGCGCCAGGATCCGAGCGCGAACACCGCGAGCCGATAGCCCACGCCGCCGAACGAGAGGTCGACCTCCTGCCCCACCGACGGCGGCACGCGCATCGGCGACACATTGGTCGTGTCGGCGAAGAAGTTGAGCCGCGCGTCGCGGCGGCGGCGCTGGTAGGCGAGGATCGCGGCCCCGACGAGCGCATCGCTCGCGTCCCGGTCGGCCGGCGAGGTCGCCTCGCGGCGGCGACGGTCGATCCATCCGGTATCGACGCCACCCCTTCGGAACTCCGCGGCGTCGAGGACGTCGATGAGATACCCGGTGTTGGTCGCTCCGCCCTCGATCACGAGGTCGAGGTCGCCGAGCGCGCAGACGAGACGGCTCCGCGCCTCCTCCCGCGTCGTCCCCGTCGCGATCACCTTCGCGATCAGGGAGTCGAACGCCGGGGGGACGACGCTGCCGGCCGCGACGCCGGTGTCCACGCGGATGCCCGGCCCGAGCGCCGGATCGAAGCGCGCGATGCGGCCCGGCGCCGGCACGAAGGCGGCATCGGGGTCCTCGGCGCAGACGCGCGCCTCGATGGCGACGCCCCGCTCGCACGGATCGAGCCCAGCGAGGCTCTCCCCGCGAGCGATGCGGATCTGAAGCTCGACCAGGTCGATCCCGGTGATCGCCTCCGTGATGCCGTGCTCCACCTGCAGGCGCGGGTTCATCTCCAGGAAGTGCGCGTCGGCGCCGGCGACCAGGAACTCCACGGTGCCGAGGCCGACGTATCCGACCTCCCGCGCCAGCCGCACGGCGGCCGCCGCCAGCCGGGCGAGGAGCGACGGCTCGAGCCCCGGCGGTGGCGCCTCCTCGATCAGCTTCTGGTGGCGGCGCTGGACGGAGCAGTCCCGCGCGCCGAGGGCCAGCACATGGCCGTGCGTGTCGGCGGCGATCTGCACCTCGACGTGGCGTGCGCCCGAGACCTTGCGCTCGAGGAACAGGCGTCCGTCCCCGAAGGCCGCGCGGGCCTCGGCCGCCGCCGAGCGGAACGCCGCCGGCAGGGCCGCCGCGTCCTCGACGACCCGGATCCCGCGCCCGCCGCCGCCCGCGGCCGCTTTCACGACGAGGGGGTAACCGAGGCGCTCGGCGAAGCCGACGGCCACGGCCTCGTCGTCGACGACGCCGCCGCTCCACGGCGTCACGGGCACGCCGGCCCGTTCCGCGAGCTGCTTGGCGGCGACCTTGTCGCCGAGCGCCCGCATCGCGTCGCCCGACGGGCCGAGGAACCGCATGCCCTCCGTGACCACCCGGTCGGCGAACACGGGGTCCTCCGCCACGAATCCCCAGCCGGGCCAGACCGCGTCGGCGCCCGCGCGGCGGAGCGCCGCGATCACCCGGTCGTGGTCGAGATAGGCCCGGACCTCGCCCGCCAGCGCCGGCAGCCGCACCGCCCCGTCGGCGTGGCGCACGAAGGGGGCGTCGCGATCCACGTCGGTGTAGAGGACGACCGCCCGCAACCCGGACCCCTCGCGAGCGCGCAGCGTGCGCACGGCACGCACGCACCGCATGGCGGCCTCGCCGCGGTTCACGATGCCGAGACAGTGGATCGGATGCGTCACGGAAACCTGCAGGCGAAGGCCACGAACCGCCCGTGATGCGACAGGGACAGGTCGACGGGGCTCGGGCGACCGCGGAGCCAGAGCGCAGGGATGCGCCCCTCGCGACGGATGGCGAGCTCCTCGGGGGCGATGCCCAGAAGGCGCGAGAGCGTCGCGATGGCGAGCTGGCGGACCGCCTCGCTCCCCGTCGCCTGCTCCGGAAGCCTCGCGACGGCGCCGTGCGTGGTGGCCGGCGGATCGTCCGCCCCGCGCGCCACCGCGTGGAGGTGCTCCACACCCACGCCGACGTCGACGAGAAACCGGCGGTCGCCGAGGCTCACGGTCAGCCGCTCGTCGGCGTGCCGTTCGGCGTGGAAGCGCGACGGCGTGAAGACCGTCCGCGGATCCTCCTTCCGCGCGGCCTTGTAGGCGCTCTCCTTCGCGGCCCACAGGAGCCAGCGGATGCGCTCCGGCTGCCCGCTCGTCTCGATCAGCGCGCGTTCTGCTTCGTCGAAGACACGGCCGTCGAAGCGCGGGTGACGACCCTCGGCGCGGCATTCCGGATCGCCGAGGTCGACGACGTCATTGCCGATCATCGAAATGCCTCTGCTCGAGCTGCGCGAGCGTGCGCATGACCTGCTGCGCCAGGTCGCGGGCGCGGCGCATCCCCTTCTGGTCCGACATCGGCCGAACCGCCCCGAGCCGCACGTGGAAGCGCTCGCCCCGCGCCGGCAGGTCGCTGAACCCGTCCTGGTGCTCCCCACGGAGATACACGCAGAGGACCCGGCACCGCGGCAGCTCGCCGATCATCCGCCCCACCCCGTAGGTGGCGTTCTCGACGTCCACCCGGCCGCTGCGGCTCCGGCCGCCCTCGGGAAAAACGAGCACCGCGTCTCCGCGGCCCAGCAGGTGAACGAGGCGGCCGAGCGCGCCGGCCACCTCGGCGCGGTCCCCGCCGCGCGTCACCGGCACACATTTCATCAGGTAGACCAGGAGCCGCGACGCGAGCGACCCGCCGAAGTTCCGTCGCTCCGGCACGTTCCACGGCAGCGCCCGGTAGTGGGCGAGAAACCACCCGGGCGAGCCGAGCGCCCAGGCGATGAGTGCCGAGTCGATCATGGTGAGATGGTTCGCACACACGAGCAGCGGTCCGTCGCGAGCGTCCCAGAGACTCCGGTACTCCCGACGCGCCGCCGCCAGGCCCTCGATGCGCCAGCGCATCCCGAAGCGCATCAGCGCGACCGTCGCCGGGACCCACACCGGCGACAGCAGGCGCCCGACCGCACGCTGCACCGCAAGGCCGAGGCGGTCCCGCCGGCCGAGCTGCACCGGCCTCCCGGCTACGTGAGCTTCGACGAGATCAGCCGCACGGCGTCGCCGACCGTGTTGACGGCATCGACGTCGTCGTCCGCGATCTCGATGCCGAACTCGTCCTCGAACGCCAGCACCACGTCGACGAGGCGGGCCGAGTTCACCTTGAGATCGTCGAGGATGTGCGTCATCGGCCCGACGCGCGCCAGCGCCTCGCTGTTCTTCGCGTACGGGGTGAGAATCCCCACCACCTTGTTCATCACGTCGGTCTCACTCACGCGTCCTCTCCTTCCGTCAGGAGGTCCACTTCCCGAAGACCACGCAGGCGTTGACGTCGCCGAAGCCGAAGCCTGCCTTGGTCAGCACGCGCAGGTCGGGCATCGGCCGCAGCCGGTGCGGAATCGCCGCCGCGAACGGCGTGATCTCGGGGTGCAGATCCTCGCAGTTGATTGTCGGATGCAGGAATCCGCCCTGCACCATGACGACGCTCGCCACGCACTCGATCCCGCCGGCGGCGCCCAGCGCGTGACCGATGAGCGACTTCGTTGCGGTGATCGGCGGGAACGTCGACGGCGACCGCTCGAGCGCCGCGGCCCATGCCTGCACCTCGCGCGGGTCGGCGCCGGTGGCGGTGAGGTGGCCGTTGATCGCGTCGACCTCCCGCGGCGTGATGCCCGCGTCGTCGAGGGCGGCGCGAATGCAGCGACGAACCCCGTCCGGATTGGGCGCGGTCATGCTGCCGCCCGCCCGTTGCCCGCCGCAGTTCACCGCGCCGCCGAGCACCTCGGCGCGGATCGGCGCACCCCGCTCGAGGGCGCTCTCCAGGCTCTCGAGCAGGAGCACGCCGGCTCCCGCCGCCGGCACGAAGCCCGCGGCCGAGGCGCTCATCGGCCGGGAGGCCCGCTCGGGCGCGTCGTTCGACGCGCGCATGAGGACGCGCATGGCGTCGAACCCCGCCCAGATGTAGTGGCTCGCGCCCTCCGATCCCCCACACAGCATGCGCTCGGCACGGCCGCTGCGGATGCGCTCGAGGCCCTCGACGATCGCCTCGGTGCCGGTGCTGCACGCGCTCGAGTTGGTGGTGACCTGGTTGCCGAGCGCGAGCAGGCCCCCGATGCGCGCGGAGATGCCGCTCGCCATCACCTGCTCGACGGTCGTGCTGCCGAGCCGGCGCAGCTTGCCGCCGTCGGTGAACGGCACGACCCGTTCGCCGATCGTGTCCATGCCACCGATCCCCGTGCCGAGGATGGTGCCCGTGGCCCAGTCGACGGCGCCGTCCTCGCGCGCGGGGCGCCGCAGCCCCGCGTCGTCCCAGGCTTCCACGGCGGCCAGGCACGCGAAGCGGTGGTTCGAGTTCATCGCCAGCAGCTCGTCCGCATCGAACGCGGCGCCGGCGCGCTCGTCCGCGCCGTCGGGGATTCCGGCCACCTGACAGCCGAAGCCGAGCTCGCGGAGCTTCCCGATCGCCCGCACCCCGGAGCGGCCCTCGCGGAGCGCCGTCTCGAACGCGGTCACGCCGATGCCGTTCGGCGCGACGACGCCGATGCCCGTCACGACCACGCGCCGCCTCACGCCGGCACTCCCATGCCCGAGAGCGTGCCGGAGCAGACGACGGTGCCGTCCTCGAGGGTCATCTCTACCACCGACCGCAGCAGACGGCGGCGGAAGACGAGCTTCCGTCCGCGGATCAGCACGCGCTGCCCGGGCCGCACCATGCCGGTGAACTCGACGGTGGCATCGGTGAACAGCGTGAGCAGCGGTGGGCCGCCGGGGGCGTCGCGGCCGACCAGGTAGATGCCGTGCGCCACCACCCCCGCCTGCGCCATCGCCTCGAGGAGCAGGACGCCGGGCGTGACCGGGTTGCCGGGAAAGTGCCCGCGGTAGAAGTCCGCGTCGGCCGGAAAACGATAGGCGGCGACGATGTGCTCGTCGTCGAGCTCGAGGATCTCGTCGATGAAGCGGAACAGCGGCCGATGGGGCATGGCGTCCAGCACCGCGGCGGGTGTCGCCTCACCCGCCATAGAGCCCTCCGTTCACGTGGACGACCGTCCCGTGCACGTAGTCGGCACGCGTGGCGAGGAAGACGACGACGTCCGCCACCTCTGCCGGCGTTCCCATCCGGCCGAGTGGCACGCGCGACAGGATCCCGTCGCGGGCGGCCTCCGGGAGCGTCGCGGTCATGTCGGTCGCGATGAACCCCGGCGCCACCGAGTTGACGAGGATCGATCGTCCCGCGAGCTCCTGCGCGAGCGACTTGGTGAGCGCGTCGAGGCCCGCCTTGGCCATCGTGTACGGCACCTGTCCCTGGTTGCCGGTGTGGCCGACGACGCTCGTGATGTTGATGATGCGTCCACTTCCCTGCCGGAGCATGAAACGCCGCAGGACGAGCTTCGTGAGGTACCACGTCCCTCGTGCGATCGTCGTGACGGCGTCGTAGTCGTCGAGCGTCATCGTCGGTGTCGGGCGGTTGCGGTTCTGACCGGCGTTGTTGACGAGGACGTCGAGCCGGCCGGCGCGCTCCTTGATCGCCGCGACCAGCGCCTCCACGTCGGCGGGCTCGGCGAGATCCGCGCGCACCGTGAAGGCGCCCTCGAGCTCCCGGGCCACCGCCTGCGCCGCGGCTTCGCTGCCGCGGTAGTGGACCACGACGCGGAAGCCCGCGGCGGCGAGCACCCGGCAGCACGCCGCGCCGATTCCCGTCCCGCCGCCCGTCACGAGCGCGACGCGTGCATCCGTCATGTTGCCCGCCCCCCGCGACCGCGAGCCGACACCGCCGGATAGTCGGCGTAGATGAGGTCGCGGAACAGGCCCGTCCGCGCGCCCTTGAGGGTGTAGATCGGCGTGCCGTCGACCAGCACGGTGGCGTTGCCGATGGCGAGGGTTGCGCCGGTGTCGGGGAACGTGGCGCACCGCCGGACGTCGAGCTCGTAGCGCACGGTTCGGTCGTGCGGGCGGATCTGCCCCTCGAATGCGATCTCGCCGCACCCGAGCGCCCGACCGACTCCGAGACCGCCGCACCAGGCGCAGAAGAAGCCGAGCAGCTGCCACACCGCGTCCACGCCGAGGCAGCCCGGCTGGACGGGGTCGCCGAGGAAGTGGCACTGGAAGAACCAGTCGTCGAGGTGCACGTCGCGCTCGGCGACGAGCCGTCCGCGTGCGCCGTCGCGCCCGATGTCGGCGATGCGGTCGACCATGAGGAGCGGGGGAAGCGGCAGGCGCGCCTCGAAGCCGGCCGGCGGGTCCTCGACCAGCCGCCCGTGCGCGAACGCGAGCAGCTCCGCCTTGGCGAAGCTCGTCTGCCCCCGGAATTCCGCGTACGTCATCGATATCCTTCGCTCGCGCTCACGTCGAGCCCTCGAAGCGGAGGAGATAGCTGGCCCAGGTGAGCCCCGCGCCCACCCCCACGACGGCGACGTCGTCGTCCGCCGTCCAGTCGTCCCAGCGCATCGAGAGGACCGAGGGGGCCCCGGCCCCGGCGGTGTTGCCGTACCACTCGACGTTCGCGTGATGGCGGTCACCGGGGACGCTGCACTGCCGGCAGACCGCCTCGAGCATGCGCAGGTTCGCCTGGTGACCGACGAAGTGGAAGCGGCGGCCGTCGTGCGCGTGCGCCTCCTGGAGCTGCGCCAGGAGCTGCGCCGTCTTCCTGATGGCGAACATCTGCACGACGCGTCCGTCCTGGCGGAAGTGGCCGGTGCGCGGCACCACGACGCGATCCGCGCCCTCGGGGCTCGACGCCAGGGTGGTCGCCACGATCCGGGCGCGCCCCGGCACGCGGGTCGACACGACCGCCGCGACGCTCCCGTCGCCCCACAGCACGGCTGAAGTGCGATCGGCGTAGTCGACCGCCCGCGTCACCGCCTCCGACACGACGAGGAGCACGAAGGGCGGGAGCGCGTCGGGCCGCATGAGCGAGACGAGGTGGAGCTGGGCGAAGAAGCTCGTGCAGGCCGAGTTCACGTCAAGCGCCGGCGCCTCGATGCCGAGCGCGCGCGCGATGTTGCAGGCCTCGGCCGGCGTCGCGGTGTCCATCACCGAGGAGCCTGCGACGACCATACCGACATCCGCGACGGTGATCCCGGCCCGCGCGAGCGCCATCGCCGCCGCGCGCCGGCCCGCCTCCGCGTGCGTGTAGAGCGTCGCCTCCTGCGCGGCGCGCGGGTCGCGGTTGCGGGTTGTCCGGATGTAGTCGAGCGGCAGCGTCGTGCGGCGCGAGCGGATGCCGACCCGCTCCATGATCCACGCCTCCGTCGTTCCGATGTCGAGCGCCTCGAGGAAGGCGTTTGTGACCTCGTTCTCGGGATGGAAGTGGCCGAGGCCGTGCAGGAAGAAGGTCACGCGACCGTTCCCGCAACGTGCTCGCCCCCGTCCACGCGGACGAGGGCACCGTTGATCCACGCCGCCTCGTCGGTGGACAGGAGGTAGATCACGTTGGCCACGTCGCGCGGCGTGGTGAGGCGGCGAAACGGGTTGCGCAGCCGCGCCTGGCCCGCGAGGTGCTCGTGGCCGGGGATGGCGCGGAGCGCCGGCGTGTCGGTGACGCCCGCCTGGATGATGTTCGAACGCACGCCGTAGGGCGCGAACTCGACCGCCATGGCGCGGGAGATCGACTCGAGCGCCACCTTCGCGGCCGCCACGGCCGCATAGCCCCTCCAGGCGACCGTGTTGCCCTCGCTCGTGAGCCCGAAGACGCGGGCGTCATCCGCGAACAGCTGGCGGTCGAGGAGCGCGCGCGCCCACGTGAGCAGGCTCGTCCCCATAGCGTGGATCGTGCGCGCGAAGTCCTCCTCATCGAGGAAGGCACCCGAGGGGTAGGCGGGCGGATCGGCCAGCGGCGCGAGCGCGGCGAAGCCCTCGCCGAAGAGGCGGTTCGCTGCGGCCGCAAGCGGCGCCGCGTCGATACCGAGGGCCCGCGCGAGCTCACCGATGGCAGGCCGCTCGGGCGCCCGTTCGGGGAGCAGCAGCTTCAGATTTCCGAAGGCGATCGAGTGGAGGAGGACTCGGACCCGCCCGCCGGCGCCGAGCGCGTGGGCGAGGCGGGCGAGGCACTCCTCGCGCGCCGCCGGATCGAGGGCGTCGACGTTCATGGTCACCAGCGAGACGCCCTGGCGCCGGATCTGCTCGAACTCGGGCTCGATGCGAGCCATCGCGCCACGCCGGTCCCGATGCACGAGGAAGCAGTTCATGCCGTGCTCGGCGAGCTTCTGGGCGCTGGCGAGTCCGAAGCCGCTCGACCCGCCCAGGATCACGGCCCAGTAGTGCGAGGGGAAGGTCATCGAACTCCTTCGCTCGCGCTCATCGAACTCCTTCGCTCGCGCTCACGCGCCCTGCCCTGCGTGTCGAGGACGTGCTCGGCCGAGCGGACGTCCGTGATCGACTCGACCGAGACGCCGATCGCCTTGAAGAATCCCCGCAGCGGACGCCCCGGTCCGATCTCGATGACGCGCGTCGGCCGTTCGGAAAGGGCATGCATGTTGCTGCGCCAGCGAACGGTGCCGCTGATCTGTTGGACGAGTCGGCTGCGGAGGGCTGTCACGTCCGCATCGTGGAACCCACCGGTCAGGTTCGAAGTCACGAGCGCCGCGCGGGAGGCGTTCCACCGCGCGCTTGCGGGCTCGAGCACCGCGGCGAAGGCCGGCTCGATCGGCGCCATGAGGGGAGAGTGGAACGGCGCGCTCACGTCGAGCGGGACGAGCCGCAGGATGGCGCTGCCGGCGCCGTCGGCGAGGCGGCGCTCGGCCGCGCGGACATCGTCCCCGAGGCCGGAGAGCACCAGCTGCTCCGGGGAGTTGTCGTTCGCGACCGTCACGGCGAGCCCCTCGAGCACGCGCGCGATCATCTCGCCATCCAGACGTTCCCCGATGACCGCGACCATCCGTCCGAGACCCGCGGGAACCGCTTCCTGCATGAGACGGCCGCGCTCACGGACGATGCGCACGGCGTCGCCGAGCGGGATCACGCCCGCGGCCACCAGCGCCGTGTACTCACCGAGGCTGTGGCCGCCGAAGCGTCGA
>Ga0209156_10000763_pt1 | contig 27210 bp, 31 predicted proteins | sample GraSoiAngelo_124_FD_185881 | JGI IMG/M metagenome (GOLD analysis project Ga0209156, IMG submission 185881) | Grasslands soil microbial communities from the Angelo Coastal Reserve, California, USA - 14_0927_05_20cm (SPAdes) (version 2) | ecosystem: Environmental > Terrestrial > Soil > Grasslands... | reverse complement strand
GATTAGGAGCAGGAGCAAGAGCATGAGCACGAGATTAAATCATGATCCGATAATGCCGCGAGCGTTCGTCCATGCGCGTCAGCAGCGCTTCTGCTTTCGGATAAATCACCGGCTTCCCTTCGTCCACGCCGGCGAATTCCTTCACCGCATTCATTGAATGAAATCTCAACAACGTCACGAACTCCACTTCGTCTCCATCTTCGTTGATGAACAACTCCGCGCCGCGATACCCTTTGATGTTGCGTGCCGCTATCGAGGGAAAAATTTCGTCGCGCAACATATCTTCGTACGCCTTCGCGTTTTCCGGCTTCGTCCAACCGTGCCAAACGCGTGCGATCATAGGGAGCAAGACTGAGAGGTAGAGGAAGAGGACGAGCGGATCACATGCCCATGATTTGGTAACCGCCATCGACGTAAATGACCTGACCAGTGATCGCCGCAGCACCGTCGCTTGCCAGGAAAACTCCGGTCGCCCCCAACTCGGCGGGATCGCAACTGCGTTTCAATGGCGCGCGTTCCTGATAATGTTTCAACATGGCCGTAAACCCGCTGATGCCGCGAGCTGCGAGGGTCTGAACGGGTCCGGCCGAAATGCAATTCACGCGAATTTTTTTCGGCCCCAGATCGTACGCAAGATAACGCACACTGGCTTCTAGGCTCGCCTTGGCCACGCCCATCACATTGTAATGCGGCACGACTTTTTCCGAACCGTAATAGGTCATCGCCACGATGCTGCCTCCATCGGTCATCAACGGCGCGGCTTCCCGCACCAGCGCCACCAGCGAGTATGCGCTGATATCATGTGCGACACGGAATGCTTCGCGCGTTGTACTCACAAAATCGCCTTCCAACGCTTCGCGCGGAGCAAAAGCCAGCGAGTGAAGCATCAAATCGACCCGGTCGGTTTCGCTACGCACTTTTTCAAAAAACGATCTGATCTCATTGTCGCTGGAAACATCGCAAGGAAATAGCGGAGTTTGCTCTCCAAACTCGCCGACCAATTCCTCCACGTTTTCTTTTAACCGCTCGCCTTGATAGTTAAAAATCAGACGCGCACCGGCGGCGGCCCACGCCTTGGCGATTGCCCATGCGATGCTGCGCTTGTTCGCCACTCCAAACACCACGCCAATTTTTCCCGCCAACACCTGCTGCGTCATAGGCTATGCATGATACGCGCATTTGAGACATCGCAAAGCTGCCGGTCTTCGTTACACTTTCCTGCTGTGACTGCACCACTTTTAACCTTTCGCACAACGAAGACGAAACTAGCATTCCATCTCGATCCCGCCGAAGGCATCCGGTCGCAGTGAGGTTCAGTTCATGCCCGCAATCGGAATCACTGGCGGAATTTCCACAGGTAAAAGCACGTTCTGCGAGTGCGTCCGTGGAACCCTTTCCACAGCGAAATTATTCAATGCAGACCAAGCAGCGCACGCTCTCGTTGAGTTTCCGGAGGTGCAGCAAGAGATTCGTGCCGAATTTGGCAGCGGCGTTTTTTCAAGAGATGGCGACTTGAATCGAGAGAAACTCCGGGCAATAATATTTGGCGACGCGATCAAGAGACGTGCGCTTGAGCGAATCCTCCATCCGCGAATTCGACGCCAATGGAGGGCTGAGGCGAAAAGGCATCGCAATTCTCCCGATTTTTTCTTTGCTGATATCCCACTCCTTTATGAAACCGGCGGTGAAACGTTGTGCGACCGGGTGGTCGTGGTGGCCTGTTCGCATCAGGTGCAGGTAGCACGGCTGGCACAACGAATGTCGATCAATGACACGGAAGCTGAACAAATGATCAGGTCACAAATGCCACTCGACGAAAAGATCGCGCGAGCGGACCACGTGGTTTGGAATGACGGCAGCCGTGCGGCGCTGATGGAGCAGACACGCTTTCTTGTCGCGCTTTGGCAACTGCAATCATGGACGAGAAGATAGCGGGCCAGACAACGCGGCAAGTTGATCTGGCCGCGGAAGAAAACAAGGAAGAGCGATCTCCAAATCGCCCCGGCGGCTTGGAAGGCGCCCCTTCTTCCGAGAACGTGACAGCACCGCGCTCACTTGAGTTAAATGAGCTGCAAGAGCTTTCGGAGAAGAAACTAAGAGCGTTGGCGCGTGATTTGGATTTGTTTTTGCATCCCGCCCGCTCTCGCCATCAACACATCCTCGATATTGTCCGTGCTGCATTAGCCGGCGGCGCAAGCGTTACTGCGGAAGGTTTCCTGGATCAGGTCAGCGACTCCTTTGCGATGTTGCGCTGGCCAAAATTGAATTTTTTGCCTCTCGCCGAGGACGTGTCAGTTCCGCGCGCCCTTGTTGAACAATACCAGCTGCGCCCAGGGCAAAGGATTGCGGGGACGGTTCGATTGCCAGCGCAACGTGAGAAGTTCCTCTCCCTCGACGAACTTATAGACATTGAAGGCCAACCGGCCGGGGAGTGGACGCAACCGGCGCACTTTGACAAGCTAACGCCGCAGTTTCCGCAGGGCAGGATCATTTTGGAAAATCCAAAGACGAACTCCATCAGCGCGCGCGCGGTGGATTTGCTTACGCCACTTGGGCGGGGGCAACGCGGTCTCATCGTGGCGCCGCCGCGAGTGGGCAAGACGATCGTGCTCAAGGAAATCGCGAAAGCCATTCGGGTAAATCATCCGGAGATCGTGCTCATCCTGCTTTTAGTGGACGAGCGACCGGAAGAAGTGACGGATTTGGAGCGCGAAATCGATTGCCAGATTTATCACTCGAACTTTGACGAAAGCGTGCAGCGGCATGTGCAGGTAGCGGAGATGGTGTTGGAGCGCGCCAAACGCCTTGTGGAAATGAAGCACGATGTAGTGCTCCTGCTCGACAGCCTTACACGGCTGTCGCGCGGATACAATAATCTGGAGCCTGGCAGGGGACGGATCATGTCCGGCGGCGTCGAAGCGAAGGCACTCATTAAGCCGAAGAAATTTTTCGGGTCGGCCCGAAATGCGGAAGAAGGCGGCAGCCTGACGGTGTTGGCGACGGCGTTAACCGAAACCGGCAGCCGAATGGACGAATTAATTTTCGAAGAATTCAAGGGCACAGGAAACATGGAGTTGCATCTCGATCGCGGGTTGCAGGAGAAGCGACTTTATCCGGCGATCCATCCGTTGCTCTCGGCTACGAGACGCGAGGAGTTGCTTTATCATCCCGATGAATGGGAACGCGTGCTGATGTTACGCAAAACCATGGCAGCGCTTCCGCCTCTCGAAGCGATGGAAAAACTCATTGACAATCTGCATGCAACGAAGACCAACGCGGAGCTGTTGTTGAGTGGGTTGCGGTGAGGGAATGACAAGGAGCCCAAATGATCAAATGGCGAAGCAGCTCTTGAAGCGAACTCATCATCGTTCGGATTTCGTCATCCCTTCGTCATTAGACATTCGTCATTCGTCATTGCAATCGCGTCTCATTGCGACCGATGCCCAGTTAACGGAGTTGCTCAAGAAGATCGATGTCGCCGATCGTGTCGCTATCGACACTGAGGCAGACAGCCTGCACTGCTATCGGGAGAAACTTTGTCTGCTCCAGATCAGTGTGCCAGCCGCAGCCGGCGTCGTTGAGGCCGGCCGGGATTTGGAAACTGCCTCTGGCAACCGTGATCAGCGATCCTGGCTACAGCACGACGCGATTGTCGACCCGCTAGCTGATCTCGATCTCGAGCCACTGCGCCAGGTACTCGAAACCAGAGAGATTGTCCTGCACGGCGCTGATTACGATCTGCGAATGCTGCGGCGCGGCTTGAATCTCATCGCGCACCAGATCTTTGACACGATGATTGCAGCACGTCTGCTCGGTATTCGCGAGTTTAGTCTAGCCGCGCTGGTGAAACGCCATTTTGGTTTGGAACTCCCGAAGGGTTCGCAGAAAGCGAATTGGGCGAAACGGCCTTTGCCGGCTCGAATGGCAGAATATGCAATTAACGATGTGCGTTATCTGTTGCCACTTGCCGAAAAGTTGGAAGCCGAGCTGGATCGTTATCAGCGCCGGGATTGGCTGCGCCAATCATGTCAACGCGTGGTTGAGCAGGCGGCGGTCACGCGTGTTCGAAAGCAGGATGAATTTTGGCGTATCCGCGGATCTGGCTTGCTTCGCGGGCGTGCCGCAGCAGTGCTTCGCGCACTTTGGCAATGGCGGGAAAGAGAAGCGGAAATGGCGGATCGGCCGCCATTTCACATTTTGCAGAACGAAAAGCTTCTAAGCGCGGCAGTAGGTTTCGCCTCAGGGAGCGTGCCTGATTACAAACATTTTTCGTCTCGGCGACGTCAGGCATTTCGTGAAGCAGCGCGAATTGCGTTGACGGCGCCTGAATCGGACTGGCCGGTGTTGCCTCGGCGATTTGGAACTCGGCCAACTGCTGAGATGGTCCGGTGCATGGAAGAGCTGCGGCAGCGACGCGACGACGCGGCCGAAGAGCTTGGCTTGGAGCCATCATTCATCGCGCCGCGTGGCACGCTCGAGGCCATCGCGACAGATCACACGCGAGCAGCGCCGTTGCTGGTACCATGGCAACGCGAATTGCTGGGAATAACGACATGAAGTTGGTGATAGGGGCGCCACGCCCCGGCCTCCGGACGGTGCGCCGTGGCCTCTCTACTGCCTTGCCCTACGGAATAACCAGGGTTTGACCAACCGTCAGCTTTTTCGGGTTGCGGATATTTTTTTCGTTCGCGTCGAGAATCTCTTTCCAATGCTTGGTTGACTTATAAAATTTTCGCGAAATAGAGAAGAGAGTGTCCCCCGATTGCACAACATAGGTTCGATCACCATTCTTCGACGCAATTTTTTTTGAGCTTCCGCTAGTTACCGCCGATTTCTCCGACACGATCCGTGAAGAGGCTGTGCGCGCTTCGGGCTCTTTACGTAGATTCAAGTTCTCGTTTCGCAGCCGCGCCACTTCCGACCTGGTAATGACCGAATCTCCAGACAATGCTGTAAGCGCTGCAATTTCGTCATGTTTCACCGAGTTTTTGACCTCGTTTGCGTGAGGACCGTTTGGACTTAACGCGAGATAGCGTTTGAAATGGTGCAGTGCACTGACCGGGTCGTTCAGCTTGTCGTCATAGAGGACGGCAAGTTTGTAGTGGATCTCAGCGCACCGTGGACTGTCGTCGAGTGCGGCTTCGTACAAGTTGATGGCGCGCTCAAAATCTCCCTGAGCTGATTTGCTATCTGCATCCTGCGTCAACTGGGAATAACGCGAACCCCCCACGCGATCACACGCAGTCAAACCACAAAGAACGATCCATAAGCACGCACCGGCCACCATCGCCGATCCGCGCAAGGGAGAAAGTGAACAAGATGAGACAGGCCAGAGATTGTTAGCGCACGACATCGTCGGCAATTTGCTTACTTGTGAACCTGCGCGCACTTCAATTCTTTTTGGTTATAGCGATAGCGCCTTTTATTAACGCTGCGCTTTTGTCGGGCGCACTTTCAAGCGGAGCGATCTATTCGCTCGATTTCGTCGATATCGATGGCAACAAGCTGTCCACGGCCGATGGACACGTCACCGTCCTGGTGCTCACCACGACCGCTGAGAGAGAAAAGGTCCACGTCATAGGTGAGCGTGTGCCCGATTTTTGTCTGGGCAATCCGAATTACAGAATGATTACAATTGTCCGTTTCACCAGCAGGCACACCGCAATCGGCCGCAGGATTGCGACCGGCTTGGTGAAGCACCGGGTTAATGAAGCAGCGAGGCGGCTTCAAGGTCGATACGATGCGAACAAGATTTCGCGTGACGCGCGGAAAGATATCTTCACGGTACTTGATTTCGATGGAAGCGCGTCATCACAGCTCGACGACTCGGCACAGGCGGCGCCCTTTCGCGTCCTCGTGTTCGCGCGAGACGGGAAGCTGTTAGCTCAGTGGACTGACGTTCCCAGCGCCAAACAACTCGCTGATGTACTGAAGGAATCGCGTTAGCGCCGCGGCTTTCGCGCAGTCATATTTGTGATCAATATTTTGGTACGGTCGGATCGATCTGGTCCGACCACGCATCGATCCCGCCCTCGAGATTGTAAACGTTGCTAAAACCGCGCTGCTGCAGCAAACGGACGGCTTGGGCGCTGCGCTTGCCACTGTGGCAATGCACGACGATCGGCTGCTCGCGTTGCAACTCGTCCGTCCGATCGGCGATTTCTCCTAACGGGATTAACTTCGCGCCATCGATCCTTGCGATTTCGTATTCGAATGGTTCCCGCACATCAATTAACTCAAATGCTTCGCGCGTCTCGGTCTTTCGTTTTAGTTCGTGGACGGATATCGCCGGCACGGTGTCATCGGCGGGTGCTCCGCAAAATTGATCGTAATCAATCGGTGCAAAGATTGTTCGATTCTCACCGCAAACCGGACATTCAGAGTCGCGCCGCAGATTGAGCTCCCGAAATTTTACTTTCAGCGCGTCGAAGTGAAGCAGGCGCCCAATGAGTGGTTCCCCGATGCCGACGACCAGTTTGATCGTCTCAATCGCTTGCAACATTCCGATTATGCCGGGCAAAACGCCGAGCACACCCGCTTGCGCGCAGTTCGGAACCGACTCCGGGGGAGGTGGCTCCGGAAAAAGGCAGCGGTAACATGGCCCACCCAGATGAGGCGCAAACACGGTAGTTTGCCCCTCGAATCGGAACACCGAGCCATACACATTTGGCTTTTGCTCGAAAACGCAGACGTCGTTGGACAGGTAACGAGTGGCGAAATTATCTGACCCATCCACCACGATGTCGTATTTAGAGACAATCTCCGAGGCGTTTTCGCTGGACAACCGGCATTGATACAATTCGATCTCGATCTTCGGATTGATGTCGCGGAGCCGGTCGTGGGCCGATTCCAGTTTGCCGCGGCCAACGTCCTTTGTTCCATGAAGTATCTGCCGCTGAAGATTCGAAAGATCGACGTCGTCGAAATCGACAATGCCGATTGTCCCGACGCCGGCGGCCGTGAGATAAAGCGCAGCAGGAGATCCGAGTCCGCCGGCGCCGATGCACAAAACGCGCGCTGCCTTTAGGCGGCGCTGCCCATCAGCTGTGACTTCAGGCATGATAAGATGGCGCGAGTAACGCTGCAGTTCCTCAGCGCCCAATTGCACCGCGCTGGTACGTTGATCATCGATAATGCTTCGGTTCATGCCGTTGGATCATTCTAGCACAAACTCTTGGAGCTATCTCTGCAGGTGGAAGCTGACAGCGTCCCCTACAGCATTACTCTGTGACCGTCACGGGCGTGCCGACGGAAGCCTTTTCAAAAAACCTTATCGCCATTTGACCCGGCAAGCGGATGCAACCGTGCGACGCGGCAAAGGGTGGAACGTACCCCTGATGCATTGCATAACCGCCTCTGAAGAACATGGCATATGGCATCCGGGCGCCATCAAAATGGGTCCCTTTCGGGCGGGAATCCTTTCGTGAATCGACGTTCGATTTAACCACGTTTCCGTAATCGTCCACGTAATCGCCAAAGACGGTCGAGACATGACCAGCGTCCTTCGAGACAACCGTATAGTGCCCTGGGGGGGTCGAAAAGCCGGGCTTGCCTGTGGAGACAGTGGTTTCGCCAACCAGACGTTTGCCCTTGTAAAAGTAAGCTTTCTGTTCGCCGACATGCACGACGATTTTCGACGAGCCGGAGGCGCCCTCATCATCCCACCAACCTGCCGGAGCGGCCCGGGGATACATGCCGGGCGCATAAGGTGGATACTCCTCGCAACTGAAAAGGATCAACGCGATGAAGACGATTCCTGCAATTTGAAAAAGCCGGCCACTTTTCACAGAGCGGCGGATAGTATCTATCGTCTGCCAATGATTCAACTGTTAATCTTCGATTCTGAGCCGGCTGACGGTCGGTTTATTTAGTTATGATCGTATCCGCTGATACTCAGCTCGATCGCGGACGAGATCGGAAAATTTATGGCCGCCCAGGGTATCGCGACGCTGAAGTCGACCGGCGCGAACAGGTAATAAGTAATCGTCATCTCTCGGACAGCGCGCTGGCGAACTAGCGCCTCGGTTTGACGGTGCGCGCATGCCAAATACGCTCTTGGGCATGACGACTGTGCAACCGCCGATTGACCTGAAAAAATGGATCGACCAAAACTCCGACAAATTTCAACCGCCGGTGAGCAATCGCTATTTGTACGACGGACGCGATTTTTTTGTGATGGTCATTAAGGGACCGAACGCACGGAACGATTTTCATCTTGTGGATTCGGAGGAGTACTTCTACCAGCTCAAGGGCAACATTAAGGTGCGCACTCGCGAAGGCGATCGCATCGTGGATCACATCATCAGAGAAGGCGAGACATTCTTCATTCCACCAAATGTTCCGCATTCGCCGCAGCGACCGCCGGAGACAATCGGTGTGGTAGTCGAGCGGCGCCGCCCACCTGGAGAAAAGGAACACGTCATTTTCTACTGTGAAAATTGCGGCGCACTGGTGGAAGACATTCACTTCGATTGCGCGGATATCGTCGAGCATTTCAGCCAGGCGATGCTCGATTTCTGGAATGACAACGCGCGCCGCACTTGCAAGAAATGCGGCAAGAAAGTCGAGAAACCGCAGCCGATGAAATCGTTGTAGGGCGTCTGTCAGACGCCGCCGGATTGGCGTTTTACCGAAGCGCCCTACAATTCCGCGAGTGAAAATCGACATTCACACTCACATTTTGCCGCGCGAGTGGCCTGACCTCGATGCGAAATACGGCTACAGCGGCTTTGTGAGACTGGAGCATTACAAGCCATGTTGTGCGCGGATGATGATCGGTGATCGCGTATTTCGCGAAATCACCGACAACGTGTGGAACCCGGAGCAACGTATCGAGGAGTGTGATCGCGACGGCGTTTCGATACAGGTGCTTTCCACCGTGCCCGTGATGTTCAGCTATTGGGCCAAAGCAGCTGACGCCCTGGATCTCTCACGCCGACTAAACGACCACATCGCCGAGATCATTCGCGATCATCCAAAGCGGTTCGCGGGACTTGCGACCATTCCCATGCAAGATCCCGATCTGGCCGCAGTCGAACTGGAACGATGCGTGCGGGACTTGGGAATGCGTGGCGCGCAGATCGGCACACATGTGGATGCGAATCCCCATTCTGGTCGCATCGATATTTTGAATCTCGACAACGCGTCTCTGCAGCCTGTGTGGAGCGCCGCTGAGGAATTGGACGCCGCGGTCTTTGTTCATCCCTGGGACATGCTGGGCAAGGAGCGCATGCGGAAATATTGGTTGCCGTGGCTGGTCGGTATGCCGGCTGAAACATCTCTTGCGATCTGTTCCATGATTTTCGGCGGTGTCTTTGAAAGATTCCCTAACCTCCGTGTTGGATTCGCTCATGGCGGCGGTGCATTCCCGATTACCATTGGCCGCGTCGAACGCGCGTTTCATGTGCGACCGGACCTGGTCGCGGCGGAGAACAACACGAATCCCCGTAGCTATCTCGCTCATGAGAACAAACCGGCGCGCTTCTACGTGGATTCACTCGTGCACGATGCCTACGCGCTGGCGCTGTTGCTCAAGCTCTTTGGCGCGCAACGCGTCGCGCTAGGCTCCGATTATCCTTTTCCCTTAGGCGAAACGAAACCGGGCCAATTGATCGAGTCGATGAAAGTTTCCGCTAAACAAAAAGCGCAACTGCTCTCCGGCACTGCCCGCGAATTTCTTCGGCTCTGAGTTCGGCGTTGGATCTGGGGCGTTGTGCGTTCGGCGTTTTTCTGATGCTTGTTACAATTCGTGCCGGATTGCCCACAAATCATGGAAGACAGGCCTGAACAGCGATTCCTTCAGGAACGGGACGCCGGGTGACCCGCCGGTGCCTTTTTTTGCGCCGATCGTTCGCTCGACCAGTTTGATGTGTCGATAACGCCATTCCTGCAATCCCTCATCGAAATCGGTCATCAATTCGAACAGGATCGAGCACTCGGGCGAATTCTTGTAGAGGCGAAGGATTTCCTTCTGTAGACGCTCGTCTGGGCCATTCGATTGCGTGATGTCACGGTTCTTGAGCTCTGTGGGAATTTGTGCCCCGCGAGTGGCAAGAAAATCATAGAAATGGTCGACGACACTGCGTTCGTGCAGCAACTGTTGCAGGCGATCGTAGCCGGGAAAGTCCGGCTTTAGATACCCAACAGTCGATGGCCGTTTATATCCGAGCGAGAATTCAATTTCCCGAAACTGCACAGATTGAAATCCAGACGCGGTCTCGAGCCGGTCGCGAAAACTTGAGAACGACGATGGCGTCATTGTTTCGAGAATGTCCACCTGCGCCACCAGCACCTTCATGATTGTGCGCACGCGCTTAAAGGTGTGGATCGCACCGAAAAGATCGCCCCCGGAAAAGTCTCGCTTTATTTTTTCAAACTCGTGCAGGAGCTGCTTGAACCAAAGCTCGTAGGTTTGATGAATGATGATGAATAGTGTCTCATCGTGTTCCGGCGGACTTGAGCGCGGTTTCTGAAGCGAAAGGAGTTTCTCCAGGTCCAAGTAACTGGCGTACGTAAGCGGCGGCATAGAGTTCATGCTCGCTTCAAGCCTCCGAGGTTTCAACGATTTAACGCTTTAACGCGGCGGAGTCGTTCACGACTGAGGGATTGATCGCGACCGTCGAAACGCCTACGCTCTTCGCTGTCTCGACGATTTGGTCCTATGAAAAACAACCTTATTATCGCCGCGCTTCTTTGCGTTGTTGTTTATTCCGTTGCAGCCGGAGATAAGATCGATGTATCAGCGGTTGTCACCAAGGCCGACGCCGAGGCAATTCTGGGCGTTCCGGTCAAAGATCCGAAGGGAAGAAACAAGGAAGGCAGCGATGGATTCTATGATTCCGAGTGGAGTTACTATGCCGTGAAAGGCGACAAGGCGCTTGTGTTCGATGTGCTCTACGCGGGGCGAGAAGCCCCGCCGCATCTCACTCAGACAATGTTTTCCGTGCTCGGTCCGGAGCGCGGCAAGCCAACCCCCGTCGATGGGTTCGGCGACAAGGCCATCTTCTACTACGACAAGAGTGGCCTCGAGATGCTGAACATCCTGAAGGGTAACGTCTTGATCACCATCGGAATGCACGGCGTGCCGGCCAAGACCGTGCTCGAGCAGGAGAAATTACTCGCGAAGAAAATTCTCCCGAAGTGTAGAAGGCCTGTACGTGCGCTATGTCAGCGCACCTGGCGAAGATAATATTCGTCCCAGATCGCCGGAATACTTTCCCGCGAAGAGTACGGTCCCGGTTGATACGCGCGCGAGGAAATACCTTGCTGACTCAGCTCGCACACGTGCCAATCCTGTTTGTTGGTCATGTCCCAAAACTCAATCGCGTCCTCCGGCCGGAAATCTTTTCGGCTGAACGCGTCTGGATGAAAAAGCCAATCGCACACAATCAGCGTCCGCTCTGGCGACTGCGGCCAGAGTTGATGCACCATCACGTATTCGGGATGCAGGCTGAGCAGCATGTTCGGGAAGATCGAATAATAAAAAACCTGCTGAAGATTCTCGATCTTGCCGACGAACGCAGCGCACGCGTTTCCGCTCATGGTCAGGCTCTTGCCGGGATTGATCTTCATGAATCCGCCGAGGAACGGCCCTTCGCGCAGATCGTTCTCCGCCGAATCGTAGGGTGAAATTTTCTGCAACTGCGGATGGACGCCGGGGCAGTGATAGCACTCCGAATAATTTTCGAACATCAACTTCCAGTTCGCGCGCACGTCGTACTCGATCCGTTTCGCCGGTTGCAAGATCGACATGTTCCAATGCGAAAATTTTCCGTTCAACGGCGCGAACCAATCTTCTAACGAAACGAATCCGTCCTGCTTTCGCCTCTCGCTCTGGGAGAGGACTGAGGTGAGGGAACTCGAATCTGTCAGATTCACAAAAATGAATCCTTCCCAAAGCCCGAGATTCACTCGATGCAACGGATAATCCGCCTTATCGAATCCAGGCACGTCATCCATATGTGGCGCGCCAATCAGTCGGCCGTCGAGCCCGTAGGTCCACGCATGATACGGACACTGAATCGCGGACGTGTGTCCGCATGTGTCCTCTTTCAGTCGCGTGCCGCGATGCCGACAAACATTGTAAAACGCTCTGATCTCTGACTTCTGGTCTCTGACCACGATTAGGCTCTCCTTTGTCGCGCCGTAGCCTTGCGAAGGCGGAGCCGGCACCTCGATCACAAAAAAATCTCCTGACTTTTTCAATTGGCCCTTATGTCCGACGAGCAGCCAATTCCGTGAAAAAATCTCGGACTGCTCCTGCGCAAAAATTTCCAGCGAAACAAAATACCGCTGCGGCAGCGCCTTTGCCCTGGCCTGAAAAGTTTCAGCCGCTTTTCGAAATGTGGGTGCGTCTTTCGTTTGCATCAGAGGCATCTTGAAAACTCCATGGCCGTTATGCCTACGTCAATCTGCGAAGCGGTTGACAGGCGTTCGCCTCGTCGGCAGGCTAATCGCAAATCCTTGTAGTGGCGGTCTACGACCGCCGAAACGAACTTATACCAGGACCGCTCGGTGAAACTCGTACCAATCGTCGAGATTGTTTAGGCTCACCCCGTCTTTTGGAGCGGAAGCGTCGTCGGTGATGCCGCACGCGCTCAGAATGCCATTGCGCGTTTCGTCGTCGTGATTATAGCCGCGCAAAGCAGCGTTATGCTTTTCGATCGCGGCTCGATTTACTGACTTGCCATTCTTTTTCACCCAGGTTTCGAATTCGGGATAAGTCGGCTTGTTCTGCTTGATGTAATCCCGCACTGCTTGTTCTTCGAGTCCGAGCGCAGCGAGGGTCATTGCATCGAAACCTTTGCCGACGCCGGGATAGCCGGAAGCAAGTTTACCCTTTTCCTCCAGAGAGACCTTCTGCCAAAGGCGCGGGAGATGGACAACGCCAAGTGGTCCGGCAACCCCGGAACTGATCATTGGAACGTATGTGTCGCTCATATTATTGATTTTGTTAATCCGGCTCAGGCGAATTGCAAGTTGCTACGGCTCGCGAAGCCAAGCTATTCGCTCTCAAATATCAGGCTAAAGAGTTAGCGGGCGACAAACCAAACTGTTGTGCTAACCAGCACCGCGACAATAACAATCAAGCTCACGTAAACCAATAAATCCTGCACCCGGGCGCGTCTCGCTGCGACGGCATAAGGCAATCGTGTAAAGGTAACCATCGTATAAAGCGGAAGATAAATTCCCGGGAGCGCCGCTTCGAGCAGGTGATCGAGCTTCTTCTTCGCACGAAACGTTTTCGACGCGGTTTTGTCGCGCATCTCGATAAAATTGCCAATTGCGAGAGCGGCAAGTGCATCGGCGTTTTCTTTGCGCCGCGAGAAATATTCAGCGAACGCGCGCTTGCGGTTATTCGGAAATCTTTCCAAGCATTCGTCCATTACGACGCAATCCTCGAATGCGGCGTTCATGCCCTGGCCGTAAAACGGAACAACGGCATGTGCCGCGTCGCCGAGAAGGCAAACCTTGTCACCATAAAACCAGGGCGCGCATCGAATCGTCACCAGTGATCCGGTAGGGTTATGACGGAAATCTTCCAGCAATGTGGGCATAAGCGGCACCGCGTCGGGAAATTCTTCTTCGAAAAATCGGCGGACATCTTCATCAGTTTTCGTTGTGGCGAAACTGCGCGCTCCTTCAAATTCCCAAAAGAGTGTGCAGGTAAATGAGCCATCGGGATTCGGCAGCGCGATCATCATGAAACTTTTCCGCGGCCAGATGTGGAGTGCGTTCTTCTCCATGCGGCATGAACCATCAGGGCCGGGCAGAATGGTCAGTTCTTTGTAGCCGTGTGCGAGATAACTCTCGTCGTACTCGAACCGATTGATCTGCATCTGCATCGATTGTCTGACAGCGGAAAACGCGCCATCGACGCCTATCACCGCGTCACCGTGCGCGGAGATGATTTGACTGTCGGAATTCGCAGGCGACACGCCTGCCGCTACAGCAGAAGTTTCCAAATGGGCGGTCGCAGAGTCGAGATCGACATCGACACATTTGTGATTGAAATGCACGCGCACGTTCGGGTAACGCTGCGCCGCTTCGATGACCGTGGTGTTAAGTGCGGCGCGTCCGATCGAGTTGATGCACTTTTGGGGATCGACATCGTAGGGCGAGAAATGCAGCACGCCGGATTTATCGTGAATCATCCGGCCGCGCATCGGGATGGCGTGTTGCAACGCTTCATCAGCGATGCCGATGCGTTCGAGCGCATGAATTCCCCGGGTCGAAATCGCCAGATTGATCGAACGCCCGCCGACTATGTTGCCTTCGCGTGGATCAGCGCGTCGCTCGTAAAGGTCAACATCATATCCTCGCCGGCCCAGGTACGCTGCGAGCAACCCGCCCGCCAGTCCGCTGCCGACCAAAACAAATTTAGAATTCAAGTGAACAAATCTCGCATAAAGTCTGCCAAGGACGCAACGTAACTCACCACGATATGAAGCACCGATTCTACCAACTATTCGTGTTGCTCGTTTGCATTTGCGCGATGAGCCATCCGGTCGACGCGCAGGCTCAGCAACCTGGCAAGCCGAAAGAGTTTATCTATTTGCTAAGACTCGTGCCGCGTTTGTACGACGACAAGAACTGGACGAAAGAAGACAACGGAGTGCTTGAGCGACATTTCGCTCGATTTCAGGAAGCGATAAAATCCGGTCAGTTAATCCTGGCTGGACGCACAAAAGAGCCGGGTGACAAGACATTTGGTATTGCGATTTTCAGGGCGTCTGATGAAGCGGCCGCGCGAGCGTTCATGGAAGCCGATCCCGCCGTCTCGGCCGGATTAATGACTGCAGAGTTGCATCCCTTCGCTGTGGCGCTCGAACACAAGAATCCCTAGCGCTTATCCGCAGGCCAGCCAACTAGCGCAAAGTTCCCGCTTGTGAGCGCGGCTTGTTGCTCAACGTGATGCGGTGGCTGTTTTCGGCTTCTCTTCGGTCGACTGATATTCCTGCAGCCACGCGCTCCATTTCATGTTCTCTCTCCACATTGTGATTCCAGAGTGGCCGTAGTGCTGTTCGGCTTCATATTCGTCGTCTTTTTTGACCTGACACCAGAATAACCGGCCAGCCCTGCGCCAGCCGTCGAGGATGATTCCGTCTTCGAAGCGCTGGTTCTGCGCAGTCACTACCAGGGCATTGTTCTCGCTCGTTGTATTAGGATAAGCTTCACCCCAGTGGAGCACGAGCGTCTTGAGCTTGAGCTCTTTCAACTCTGCACCGATATCTTGTGCCCAATGCCCGCACCAGCCGCGTTTTCTCATACCGATGTTGTACAGGAACACCGTAAACTCCGGGTTAAGAACCACCCGGTATTCTTTTTTGAGACTGCGCGCCTTCGTGTGTGCCGTCACCGACAACGCTTGCGCTTCAGCCGGATCGACGTCGGCCGCAAGCGCAGTCAAAGCTTTGGCCAAGTCTTTAATCGATCTCTCGTCCCCGGCCGTGGCTGCGTGAATTAAAAATAGAAAAGCAATTATGAAATAAGTCGTCCGGATCACTTTGCCATTCCTCCTACCGTTCCCATCATGTCGCACTCGAAATCTTGCACGAACAAACGCGACATTATCGAGAAGTGCTGATCAAAGCAATCTGAGTTGTGGCTTCGCGTTTTTCAGGCGAACGCGACTACAACGAGCCTAGTCTTTGTGGCGAATCGAACCGGCGCCGGTGATGTGTTTTTCAATCGTTGGAGGCTTGCCGGAGTACTTAACCGTGCCCGCCCCAGTGATGACCACTTTCAGCGTCTCAGCGACTGCCACCTCCGCATCTCCCGCGCCGGTAGTAGAGATTTCAGCAGTCTTGGTTTGCAATTCATTCGCCGCTAGCTCGCTTGCGCCGGTCATGTCTGCCAGAAGTTCCTCAACTTTTCCTTCGAGTGACACGCGCGCCGCGCCGCGCGATTCCAATGCAAATTTTGACCCGCTTAGCTGCTTCGCAGCAAGCTTGACCGCGCCACTGATCCTGGCCCCTGCTCGCGTTGGACTTGAGATGACCACCCGGATTCCATGCGTTGGCCGGATCTGCTCGCGCGTGCGCAAATGAAGGGTGTCGCCGGAAACGTTGCTGTCGACGTAAGGAAGCAAATTTTCGTCCGTGGTGATACTCAGGCTGGGCGCTCCGCTTTGCCAGTCGACTGTGAAGGCGCCTCTTATGTCGATGTTGGCGAACGCGCTGACTGGGCGTTCATCCGTCTTGATATGGCCGTTACCGTGAACTCCGACCCAGTGGCATCCAGTAGTCGACACGACGCACGCCGCCAGAAAAACAATCGTAATCTTCTTCATGGAAAGTTCGTTTCTCCAGTTACGATGCGGCGGTGGGTTGTTTTGGATTCAGGAAAATGTTCTGTCGCATCTTGAGGTTTCATTGAACGGGTGGAGCGACAAGGCAACGTCAATCCACAATCTTTAGCTTCACCGCTTCCACTAGGACGCCATCGAGGTAGAATTCCACGCGGTAATCACCAGGCGCCCAGCCATCTTCGGGTCGCGCCATCGTAAACGCGCCGTGCGCCCTCGGACTCTCAGCGACAGCTGAGGCTTCGTCTATCTTGTAATCTCGAGGAAAGTCTTCGCCGATATTCTCTGCAATCCACACAGCTTTCACCTTTGCGCCTTGCCTTAACCGCTGCCCCTGCCAACGCGCGTAGATCTCTGCTGTGCTCGACGAGAAAGTCGTCACCGGTTTTCCGAACCGCTCCTTTGCAAGGCTCACTGAAAGCTGCTTGGGGATCGCGTCAGATTTCACTTCAGGTCGCTCGACAATTTTTGGTCGTTCCGCTAGCTCCAGCGAAATGCGCTCCAGCAAGTCGCCATTCGCGGCGCGCATCGTTGTCACATCCTTCACGATGCCAACGCCGCTTGCGAACCAGCGGTCTATTACCATCCGGCTCGGCGACGTTTGCTCTCCATGGATATGGACCGCGTGAAATTTGCCCGCCGGCACCTCGATATCTTCCTCCCCACCTACGTCGTAGCGCTGATGCACTGTTAGTTCGCCCGCCTGTCCGTTGAAATCCCAGCGGGCACCCTTACGGAGCGGGCTGGCGATCATTGTTTGTGGCGGATTAAACTTGACCAGTTGGCCATCCAGATTAATCCGCGCCGAGCAAATAATTCCGTGTTGATCAATAGTAAGAAGGTCCGTGTTCGTGACGACGCCGGCGCGGTGCATTTCGAACTTTAGGAGGTCTTTCCCATCAACGTTCTCCGTCCCATCGATGCGATACAAAACAGGGAGACGAATCTTGCCATCGGCATCTGTCTTTGTGTTGCGAATATCGAGGCCCTTGCCGATCTCTTCTGTCATGTTGTATCGCCAACTGGTTCCATCGGCAGTCGGAATCAGTTCGCCGCCATAGACGACAGCGAGCGGCAGTGCCGTGAGTATTAGGGTCGCGAGTCTCATTTTGCGCTTGGGAAAATCCGAAAATTCTCGCAGCGTTAGCGTGGTCTCCACCTGACACGCATTCTGACACGACATGGAAACTTTCGTTCAACCGTCCTGCGCTTCACTAACGCGCCGCTGCGTCCGTCTACTTCTTCAATTCTCAATAGCAGTCGCAAGTGTGTGCTGGTTTTGCGCTCTTGTGTGCGGGGCGCAACCCGCAAATCAACCGCGCCGCGTGGTTGTCGTCGTTTGGGACGGGATGCGGCCGGATTTTGTCAGCGAACACAATACGCCGGCGCTTTGGAAGCTTTCGCGCGATGGAGTCACTTTTCGTAATCACCACGCCGTTTATCCCAGTGCGACCATGGTGAATGGCACGGCGCTAGTCACCGGTGTTTATCCCGGGAAGAACGGACTTATCGCAAACCATGTCTATCGTCCGGACATTGATCTTCATCACATCGTTGACGTCGAGCTCCCACCAGTGGTGAAGAAAGGGGATGAAGTCTCCGGTGGAAAATACATTTCCGTTCCCACGCTTGCCGAGCTCGTTCAGCGCGCGGGAGGACGCACGATAATTGCGACTGCTAAGACCGTCGGACTCTTGCTAGATCGACAGATTGGCGGCAGCTCTACCGCCGTGAATGCGTCCGCCTCTCCCGTTGCCGAAGGGGAGAGGATGAAGGTTAGGGGATCGCGTAGCGTGACACTTTTTGCAGGCAACGCGTTGCCGAGCGGCGCGCTTGCTCCCATCACTGCCGCGCTTGGTCCCCTTCCACTTGGTCATTTACAACATGACTCCTGGACAACGCAAGCATTGACCGATTGTTTGTGGAAAGACGGTGTGCCGACTCTTTCGATTCTTTGGCTGGGGGAACCGGACCTTACCCAACATGAATCCGCGCCGGGCGCGCCAGCGGCGCTCGCTGCGATCAAATCCGCCGATGAAAATCTCGCGGCTGTTCTTTCGGAGCTAGATCAACGAAAAGCGCGTGAAACGACAGATGTCTTTGTCGTTTCCGATCATGGTTTCTCCACGATAGAGCGGTCGGTTGATTTGCGAAAAATTCTTAGGGACGCCGGTTTCACCGCGAAGACCGAATTCAACGCTGACCCCAAACCCGGCGAGATTATGTTGGCGGGAAACGGCGGTAGCGTTCTTTTTTATGTCATCGGACATTATGAGAAGCTTGTCCGCCGTCTGGTGGAATTCTTGCAGCAATCAGATTTTGCTGGTGTGATTTTTACCAACGAACCAATGGAAGGGACGTTTGGTTTTTCGGAAGCAACAATTCAAAGTGATCGTGTTCCGGATGTAGTCATGGCGTTCCGCTGGAACGACTCAAAAAATCAATTCGGTGTTCCGGGAACGATCGATGCCGATTGGCAAAGAGCAGCAGGAAAGGGGACTCACGCCACGCTGAGCCAGTTCGACATGCACAATATGTTGATCGGAACCGGACCGGACTTTCGCCACGGCGAGGTGGACGGTTTGCCGACAGGTAATGTCGATCTTGGTCCGACGATCTTGCACATCCTGGGAATCAAACCGCCGCAGCAACTAAATGGCAGGGTTTTGTCCGAAGCGATGGTAAATGGCAATCCGCCGACTGCAGACCTGAAAGCTCAAACAAAAGCAGTGGAAGCCACCAAAGATTTCCCGACAGGAATGTGGCGGCAGTCGCTCAAAAGCTCGCGCGTCGGCGCAACTCTTTATCTTGACGAAGGCAACGGCCAATTTCAGAAAAGATAAGGTAATGCAGTGCGCTGTCCGCGTGCTGATTCATGTTACGGATTTGCGGATAACACCGGTTATCCTGCGATCGTATTAGTATCCCTCCACCTTTCGCGCGGCTTCGGTGCGGCATGCAACGAGGCCGGTACCTAAGATGTTATTTTGTGGCTTGCTGTATCGCAGCCGGATCGTCGAGCAAAAGCCATTCGATGACCGAAATTGGCAGGCTGCCGTTCTTAACTAAATCATCGTGGAACTGACCGAGCCGAAAATTTTCACCCTGCCGATCTTTGTAACGACCAAGCAGATTCATGATCTGCCATTTGCCGGTGATGTAGCTGATTTTTTGCGTGGGACTTGAAGCTGCCCCGGCTGCTTCGCCTTCGGCTGCTTCACGATCGAGTCCGCCCGCGTCCATGAAATATTTGACGGCTTGCTCGAAACTCCATCGGCCGGTGTGCAGATTTACGTCCACGCCGATCCGCGCGGCACGATACCGCGACAGGCGCAGGATTTGTCCCTGTGCGGGCGAGTTATTCGGGTAAAGGCCGGTTCGCATCAACATCTCTTCGCCGTAAAGCGCCCAGCCTTCCACAAAAACGCTGTCCTCGTGCTGACGCCGGATTTCGTCGCTCAAATGATTTGCGATTGAGAGCTGGAGAAAATGCCCGGGGATACCCTCGTGCCCGAGGATTGGCCGGGGATCTTCAATCGCCGCGCGAATGTAAAAATTCTTCGACTCTGGGTTGTAGGTGGGAATGAAAAAGAAACCAGTTGGATCTTTGTCGTAAACACCGGGAGGATTCATGAAGCCGCCCGGGCTGGTAGGCTTGAACGCATCCGGCAACTGTCGAATTTGAAACGGCCCAAGATAACCCGGCAAGGTTATAAGATTGTGCTCCTTCAAGAAGCTGATCATTTCTGCCTCGCGACTTTCGTACGCTTTCAGGAATAATTCCTGGTCGGGCGGGATGTGCGCGGCGCGTTTTGGATCGGGGTCGGCCAATTTTGGATCGGGGAGAAGAGCCTCGAGCGCGCGGTAACGCGCGAGCTCGGCGCGTCCAATCGTCTCCACCTCCGAGCCATTGAGCGGCAAAAGCAGAACATGCTTGAGATAATAATTGTAATTCGCTTCGCCCATTGGCGAGAAGTCGACCATCTGCGGCAGACGTTTCTCCAGTTCGTCGGCGTAGCTGTGCAAAGAAGCCAACGCCGCATCGCGCGCTTTGATCAAGTCTTCGTGCTCGTTAGGCGCAAGATCCACGTCGAGAGCCATCAAGCTCTTATTCAAAAGCGGGTCGATAGAGCGCGCCGACTGGATTGCGAGCTGAGCGTAAAGCTTTACCGGGCTTTGCAAGTTGCTCGGCCCTTGCTTTAACAGGCTCGGCATCTTCTTCAGACGCGCGGTGGCAGCCAGCGCGCGTTTTCTCGGGGTATCGTATTCCTTCTTCAACAGCGAAAAGATCGCGTTCGTGCATTCACCGGTATAAACTTGCGGATTCGTGTGCTCGAATTTCAGGATGCGATTACCGAAATCGACATCTTCCAATTGTGCGCGGAAAAGCATCCAATCGATGCGCGCGTCCTTCGGCCAGCTATCGGTCTTCATCGCGCGTACCTTCTCTAACAGCGACCGCACATGGTGTGCGCGCTCGGCGATTTTTGCCGACGAATAGTCTGTCAGCCGGTCGTCCCAGGTGTGTAGTCCGGCGCCGCTGCTGCGGACAGGGTAATTTTCATTCCGCCACGCATAGTAATCGTCTGCCATTTTGCGCAGAGCGGCCGCTGCCGCGGCTGCACTCTGATTCTTGAAGACATTCGCGTCTATGCTGGGCGTTGACTTCGTGATCAGCGCCTTGTTCGACACATCGGGATTCCGCGGCGCAGGCGACTGCGCCGCCATGCTACTTGTAACAAGGGCGAACAAGACAAAATGGACAACGAAAGAAATAATCGATTTCACCGTGCTGATTCTATTGCGTTCCGCAGAATGTGAAAGCCGCGAAGTATTGCCGCACTCTAAAACATGGCCGCGGTTGTAATCGCAAATTTCTCGCTTGCGTTTTGGAGTGCCGCGCTGCTCCGCCGCCTTTGGTTTCCTCACTTGTCTTCTTGCAGGTCCTTGAGCAATTGCTGTCTTAGATGGCGGCGCGCTGCCTTCTTAATTGCACGTCGCTGTGCTGCTACCGCTTCCTTCTCCGCCTGGCGTTGTCGCCGTGTTCGTGGCTCAGTGGCCTGCGGCAGGTGTCTGATCCTTGGCCGATGTGCGCCCACTTTTCGCTCTTTTGGTTTTGCGTACGGGTCCATTAGAAATTTTACCGCCTTTTGTTCGCGATAAAAAAGACCGGAAGTGCGGCAAGTTGAAGGCTGACTGAAAATATCGCGACCGCGAGAATCGATTTGTCGTAAAGCAATCCCATTACCGCGCTGCCGACAAACCACGCGATTCCATATCCGGTATCAAACAGTCCAAATGCCGTACTCCGTTTTTGTGGCGGAATCACTCCGGTGAGCATCGCTTGAAGCAGAGAACCCTGCGCGGCCATTCCTATTCCCCAAAAAATCATCCCGATCAATGCGGCGATGGATGTGCCTAGAAAAACAAAAGGCGCAGCCGCGGCGGAAATTAGAAATGCGAACAGGGAAATATTTGGACCGAACCTGTCAAACAATCGCCCCAACGGGATTGAAGCGAGCGCGCTGCTCGCCATTGCAACTGCATAAAAGACGGGAATCATGTTTGCGGGCACCGTGTTGGCCTTGTGAAAGTGAAAACCGATCAGCGCGAAGTCTGCGAAACCAGCGGCGATTAGCGAGCCGGCTGCGAGATAAATCCAATAGGGGCACGTCAGATTCGTTGTCGCGAATGTGTGCCCGGTGCCTTCCTCCAACTCGTGTGGTCGTGGATGCAGCAACCTTGCCGCGACCAAGATCGCGAGGCAAAGCAAAGCCGGAACGAGCAGCACACCGAATCCAGTTCGAAAGCCGCCATTAAGATAAAGAATCAGCGCCACGAGCAATGGACCAACAGTCGCGCCCGCCTGGTCTAGCGCTTCGTTCAGTCCAAAAACCCATCCGGCACCGATCGATTTGCCGGCGTACGAAAGCATGGCTTCCACAGTCGGTTTGCGGATGCCTCGCCCGACGCGTTCTGCCACGACCAGACTTGCTGCCATCGGCCAGCGTCCGGCCAGCGCGAGTACGGGAACGGCGAGCATGTTGACGGCATACCCCGCAAATGCGAACCCCCAATGCCGACGGGATTTGTCGGCGAAATATCCCGAGACCGAACGCAATCCATAACCCATGAGCTCGCCGAGACCTGCGACAAACCCGACGATTGCAGCGCTCGCGCCTAACGAGCCGAGAAAGGGACCAACGATTCCCCGCGCACCTTCATAGGTGAAATCGGCGAAGAAGTTCGCGATGCCGATAATGACAACAAACTGAAGCGCCGATCTGCTTTTCATTTAACCACGAATCGACACGAATTAACACGAATAGGCAGGGCGCGTCACTCCGTGCGCGCAGCCGCTTCAACGACAAAACGTGGCAAAGCCATTCGCTATTCGTATTCGTCATTTGGTTAATCGGTGTCTAATTCGTGGTTACCAAATGAAGACTCTTGGAATCATCGGTGGCCTCGGCCCCGAGAGCACGATCGATTATTATCAAAAGATCATCGCGCTTTACCGAGAGCGAACGCGCAACGGGAGTTATCCGGAATTTATCGTCGCGAGTGTCAACTTGAGGAAGGGACTCGATTTCATGGACGCGAATGACCTTGCTGGGATGGCCGATTATTTGCTCCAGGGAATCGGCAAACTTGTGCGCGCTGGTGCAGATTTTGGGCTGATCTCAGCAAATACGCCGCATATCGTCTTCGACGACGTCGCTTCCAAGTCGCCGATTCCTTTGATCAGTATCGTCGAAGCAACCTGTGCTGCTGCCAAAACGCGGAACCTGAAGCGGCTTGCCTTGTTTGGGACAGCCTACACGATGCAGGGAACCTTTTATGCGAAAGTTTTCTCGCGCGAAGGCATCGAGCTTCTCGTGCCGGAACCGAACGATCAGGACTACATTCATGATAAATACATGAACGAATTGGTTCCCGGGAAATTTCTGGCCGAGACCCGTTCCGGTTTGCTTGCCATTGTCGATCGCATGAAAGCAAAGAGCGACATCGAGGGTGTGATTCTCGCCGGAACGGAATTGCCGCTGATCCTACGCGACCCTGCCCACAACCGGATTCCGTTTCTCAACACGACCAAGATTCATGTCGAAGCGGCCGTGACTGAAATGCTCTCATGAGTGGCGGCTTTAGTGCATGAACTGAAGATGACTGGTAATTCGAACAGGTTGGTGACCCTGGTTCTTCTTGGCTGGGTATGCTTTGCGGTCGCGTTGACTGGTTCGTTCCACAGTACCAGCGCTCCAGCGGTAGCAGCAACAGTGTGGACCTTGACCGCGCTCGCGTTGATCGCGTGCTGGAAGATCGGCCCCATCAGAGCATGGGCACTGAATGTCGATGTTCGCTGGCTGGTGTTATTTCATCTGACACGATTGTTTGCCGGCCTTTACTTTCTGATGCTCTGCCATCGCGGCGAATTGTCCTGCGCATTCGCATTTCCCGCGGCCTGGGGCGACATCATCGTGGCCGTCCTGGCATTGCCTCTGGTCGCCGCGATGCGCACTCCATTAGCGAAGACCCTTCTGGTTGTTTGGAACACGATCGGACTGATCGACATCGTTTTTGTTGTCTTCAGCGCGCTGCGATTCGGATTAAGAGACTGGCAGTCGATGCATGCGTTGCGGGAACTTCCGCTCAGTCTTTTACCTATGTTCCTGGTGCCGCTAATTATCGCATCTCACGTTTTGATTTTCTTCCGAGTTGCACAAGCGAGGGGTACAAGCTGAAAAATTCGCGATGCTGACGCCCGCACGCGCACCAGTCGAACATCGCAAATCTAGAAACTTGTCCTGAGCGAAGTCGAACGGACCGAAAATGAACATGGGCGGTGAGGGTTTCGAACCCCCGACCCTCTCGGTGTAAACGAGATGCTCTACCACTGAGCTAACCGCCCGCCTCCGCCAAGGCTACGGCGTGGCAAGCCCGTTTCAAGGCAGGTGATAAGTGATTAGTGAACGGTGATCAGTCAAGCAAAGCATTTTTCGTAGCTTGAACACGAATGAACCGAACCTGTTGACGCGCATCGCGGTGACGGAAAGCGCTTCGTTGTGCACGCCGATGAAAAGTTGACTGCGTTTCTGGAACTAGAATCTGCGATTCGTGCTCGCGGCCAGTTTCATTAAGGAAATCGAGGAGCCGATGGCGGTGCGTAGGCCAGTGTCCTACATGATAATTTAGGGGATGTCCTACACATAAATAACTCGACGTTTGCTAGGCAAGCGTCTAAAAGCGACGCCATTTGCGTCACATCCAGATTTCAATGCTCGTCAAATTTTTTCGAGAACTTCGCCCGGCGAATCTCGGAGAAGAATGCTACCGGAATTGTGTTGGTGGCGTCAGTCCGACCGCATAACCCCAGTGATTCGGACCGACATGATAGAAATCCCATGGCCACCATACGTGGCGGAATAATTGGCTGCTACAAAAACTGCATCCTCACCAGACGCCTCACCTGAACCGCGCAGCCTTGTGCCGTTATATGAGAACTCCACTCGGACTGGAAATGAATTTGAGTTTGTGAAGCGCGCGACTCGGGAGCTGCCCGAACTCTCGTACGAAACTGTTACACCGCCTTTTCTGTTTTGCCCTGTTACAACAGCCACTTGTAACATCAACATGAAAACAGAAACAAAGAAAATGTATCGACCCGTTGTTTGGGGAATGGTCATAGCACTTTCAACAACAAACTGATTGCCTATGTCAATACCGGAGGACGTAGAATGCAGCGTGGCACGGAAAATGCCAAGATGACGAGGAAACTATTCACCGGATTCTCGAAAAGCATGAACACGGCGATTCAAATGTGACGGGCAGGCGAAGTTGCCGCTGCCGTACCGCAAAGGAACGCAATCGCGGCAATGATGAGTGTTGTAGTCCGCGTCATTGCGCCCTGTTCATATCATTTTGTCGTTGCCGTGTAGAGAGCAAAAGAGGCAGAATCCGCCACGTGAAATACTGGGAAATAGTTGCCCGACAAGATGTCCATTGAGACGCAAGCTAAATCTCACCACTCCTTAAAATCGCCTCTGTGCTTGTGCGTCTCGATCACGTTGCCAGCGTTATCGTAAAGGCTAGTCACAGCGCAGTCGAACGGATCGACATATGGCAAAGTTGCTCGCCGCGGCGTTAGGAAAACCGCCGCGCAGAGGAATAGGAACACTGCCACCGCACCCGTCCATTCCCAAAAGCCCAAGTGCCAGAACACGGAATGTCGTAGCGCACTGTGGATCGGCGTGGCCCAAGAGGGTTCCAGTCGCGTAAGGAGCAACAAAGATTCGCTAAAGAAAATTCCAACCAACGGCAACAGCGTCACTAACGACCAGATCCAAAACAACTGCGCTGCAAACCGGTTGCGTCCGCGGCCTTTCCACGCACACCAACAGCTGCATAACATTCCCATTGCCAGAAAACCTGCGGCGGAGCGGCCAAGAAGCTCATGGAGTCGGCGAACACCCAAGACATCATGAGTGTGCTGCGGAACGACGAAGCAGGCGCAAATCAGCGCGATAATTCCCGCCGTAAAAGTTCCAGCGCCAATATTTGCGGTGCGAGGCGCGATCACTCCCAAATGCCGCCGCAAATATCCGGCGAACGGCAGCATCAACAATCCTGTCAACGCCAGGCCGCCGGCAGCCATCCAATAATGACTGGGATTATCGCGCGGCGAAAGCAAGTTGGAGATGACGCGGTATCGCCAGTCGTAATTTTTGGGGAACATCCACGCGCTCGCAGTGAGCGTTCCGAAAAACGAAAAGAAAATCAGCGCCAGCAAGACAGCCAGAGTTGATTTCCGATAAAGCAGCATTTAGGAGACTCGCATGGAACAAAGCCCTCGCAATTTATCGGCGTATGAGACGGCTACTAAGCCTGCCGCTATATCAAAGAAATTGATCAGTAGGAGCGCTCTTCCTGGAATCCAATCTCCGTTTTCTGTTTGCGCGGAATGTGGGCCGCAATCGCGAAAACGAAAACAAAGACAAGCTCCGCCCCCAATTTGCGTGGCCACACGTAATGAATTCCTCCGTCGCAATGCGCGGGCCACTCGCTTCGGGAACTTGGATTTGGCGCCGTCAGCATGCACGCTGGCATCACGGCTATTACCGAACTCGCCGTTAAAAGCGGCCTGACAAATCGGTTGCCTCCGGACAACGCTAAACAATCCTCTTTCCTGGCGCTATCCCGCTCCCCAAACGCCGACAGTTCGGCTTGCTCTCGCGCGCCCAAAAGACCTTTGCGAAACCCCCGGTCATCGCGGAAATCGCCAGTGTACTCGTGCGTCTCGATCACGTTGCCAGCCTCATCGTAAACCCGGATCACGGCGTCCTGTGAGCGGGAGAAAAACACAAGCCCCAAAGCAAACGTCAGGCCGGGAGCGACTTTCCCGTCCCGACCTTTGCGTTGCCCCGAAATGTCACATTCTCATCAACCATCAGCCGGGGCGCTTCGATGTCACCATGCAGTGTGCAACCCGCCTGAAGCTCGCAGCCTTCAGTCACGAAAATATTGCCCTCCACCGTCCCTCGCAGCTTCACCGATTTCGTCCTGATCTCACCGCGTATGCGCGCGTGCTCCCCGATCGTGAGCGTTCCGGTGGAATCGATTGTGCCCTCCACGTCGCCGTCGATGAGCAGCTCGTTCAGGAATTTGACCGAGCCTTTGATCGAAACTCCTCGGGAAAGAATAGCACCAGATTGCGTTGGCATGAACGTGCTGTTGGATGGTCCTGGGACGACAGATGGGTCTGGCTGATTCGTTTGCGGGGGTTCGGTGCCCCTGCGAGGAGAAAAGCGGGTAAAAGTGTGCATGGCCGAGAATTGTGCTCAATCATTCGGCATTTAGGAAGCGGAATCGTGGCGGTCTCTCTGCTCGGCGATCACCACTCTTTGAAA
>Ga0209156_10000760_pt1 | contig 27271 bp, 28 predicted proteins | sample GraSoiAngelo_124_FD_185881 | JGI IMG/M metagenome (GOLD analysis project Ga0209156, IMG submission 185881) | Grasslands soil microbial communities from the Angelo Coastal Reserve, California, USA - 14_0927_05_20cm (SPAdes) (version 2) | ecosystem: Environmental > Terrestrial > Soil > Grasslands... | reverse complement strand
CGTGACGTGGTCAGCGCGCAAGTCATACTGCAACGCGCCCGGATCGGGCGTTCGCGGCATAACGTAGAGGATGTCGCCTCATGCGTGCCGCGAGAAGCCGTCGCCTTTCAGGCGACGGAGTGATCACGAACCTCGAAGCGGAATCGATTGCCGGGGCCAACGATGGCAGTGGTCAAAGATTTCTGCCAAGACCGGCTAAACTCGCCCGTGTAAGTCGTCTCCTCTACGTATTCAAGCCGGTAAACAGTTGCGTGGCGATACAAATCGAATACCTCGGTCAGGAGCGCGAGGGCATCGGGATTTGATGGCGCCACATCTTTGGACCCGGACGCCGTCTGAGCACTCACCGGAGTAAAGGGCGGGAGGAAACAGGCGACAACAAGAGCCGCGAAGAGGATCACGGACAACTTGATTTGGCGAATCATGTCCATTTCTGGAGTGACTCCTGGACCTCCCCACAAATCGCAAGCACCAACATACTCACCCAATAACGGTCGATTTTGCCACAAGTCATGTCGACTCTCACCTCAAAGGTGAGCGCTGACCTGGCCTAGTACGGTAACAGAGCGAATGATCGTTCGACGCTGTTTGCAATCTAGAGCGACAGTTCGTATGCTCTAGTTCGAGCATGAAAATAGCTCTCGCGCAGTTCAATCCCACTGTCGGCGATTTTGCAGGGAATTCGGCTCGCATTCTGAGCCTTTCGGCGCAAGCCTACGAACGCGGCGCCGGGCTCGTGGTGTTCTCCGAACTCTGCCTGTGCGGCTATTTTCCGCTGGACCTTCTCGAACGCCCTGCTTTCATCGAGCGAAATCACCGGGAATTGAAACAACTCGCGGCCAAGATTCCGGTGCCGTCGATTGTGGGTTACGTAGGACGCGTGAAAAACGGGACGGGGAAGTCCATCGCCAACAAGGCTGCGTTGATTTGCGCGGGGCGCGTAGTCTTCGAGCAGAGCAAAATGCTGCTGCCCACGTACGACGTCTTCGACGAAACGCGTTACTTCCAGCCGGCGGACCGCCAGTACGTATTTGGTTTGGATGGCGAGCAACTGGGCATCACAATCTGCGAAGACGTGTGGAACGACAAGAACTTCTGGGCCAAGCAACTGTACGAGCGCGACCCGGTCAGCGAAATTGTGCGGCAGGGAAGTACGGTGTTGCTGAATCTTTCCGGATCGCCCTATTCGCTCGACAAACGCGCACTGCGCTTTGAGATGTTGCGTTCCATCGCGCTGACCCACAAACGGCCGGTCGTCTACGTGAATCAGGTTGGGGGAGATGACAGCCTGGTTTTCGATGGCGCGAGCATTGCGCTGACGGCGGACGGGAAGGTTGCCGCGCAAGCCAAGGCCTTTGAGGAAGACCTGGTCATTTTCGATACCGCCACCGGAAAAGGCGAAATCCAAGAGCAGCCACGAGAGGAGATTGCTTATGCTTATCGCGCCTTGGTTACCGGGACGCGCGATTATGTTCGCAAATGCGGTTTCAAAAAGGTGCTCGTTGGGCTAAGTGGCGGCATTGATTCTGCGGTGGTTGCGACCATCGCCGTGGACGCATTGAGCGCGGAGAATGTGCTCGGGGTGTCGATGCCGGGACCATTTTCCTCGCCAGGAAGCAAGGCGGACGCACAAACGCTGGCAAAAAACCTGGGGATTCAGTTTCTTACTTTGCCGATCACGGAGGTATTCGAGGCGTACAAGACCGCGCTCAAGCCTGCGTTCGGGACCCGACCCGCGGATGTCACGGAGGAAAACATTCAGGCGCGCATTCGCGGCAATTACCTGATGGCGCTCTCTAACAAATTCGGCTCGATGGTTCTCAGCACGGGAAACAAATCGGAAAACGCAGTAGGGTATTGCACGCTTTATGGGGACATGGCCGGCGGCTTGGCGGTGATTTCGGACGTGCCGAAATTGATGGTGTACGAGCTGGCGCGATGGGTTAACCGCGAAAGGGAAGTGATTCCCCTTTCGACCATTGAAAAGTCCCCTTCGGCGGAACTGCGGCCAAACCAGAAAGATGAGGACAGTCTGCCTCCCTACGAAGTACTGGACCGCATTCTCAAGGCGTATATCGAGGACTTGCGCAGCCCGGAAGAAATTGCGGAGCACTACGGGTTCGACTTGAAGCTGGTGCAAGACATTGCCTTGCGCGTCGATCGCAACGAATACAAGCGCAAGCAGGCAGCTCCCGGGCTGAAAATTACTTCGCGGGCGTTTGGATTTGGGAGACCATTCCCGATTGCGCAGAAATTTATTCCGTAAGAGAGTTGAAAGTCGAAGGTTGAAAGTTGAAAGAGGAAACAGAAGAAGCAGCGCAGGACAATGAGTTGCATCAGGCGCTAGGAGCTAGGAGGCTCGCGTTAGGCCAGGCCGCAACCCGCCCGCGGGCCGACCGCGCTACAAAAATGAGATGAGGTCCTTTGTGAAGACACTCCTGAAACTGAATGTGATTCTGACAATGTTCCTAGCCGGTGCTACGGCACACGCGCAGCAGCCGAAACCAGTCACGGGCACGGCAGCATCGGCTTCCACGGCACCATCGCAGACACAGAAGAACATCGAAGCGTACCTGCGCAACCTTTATGCCTTCGCCCCGGAGGTGAAGCTCATTGTCGGGCCCTTGAAGGAGTCACCCGTCGAGGGAGTTTTCGAGACTGACATTGACGTGACTATGGGCGAGAATAAGCAAGCGGCCAAATTCTATGTAAGTAAGGACGGGCGATATTTGTTTCGCGGCGAACTGTCCGACATGACCAAGGACCCGCTAGCGGAGAACCTGGCACAGATCCGGACGAGCGACGCGCCGTCGCTCGGTGACCCCAAGGCACCGGTAACCATCGTGGAGTATTCCGACTTTCAGTGCCCAGTTTGCCGGAGCCTGCATGACACCCTGCGAGGCATCTTGCCCAACTACGGCGGCAAAGTCCGGGTCATTTTTAAGGATTTTCCCCTCGAGCAGCTGCACCCCTGGGCGCGTACCGCGGCCATCGCCGCGCGCTGCGCCTACCAGCAAAAGCCCGAGGCCTTCTGGAAGATGTACGACCTCATTTATGACAACCAGGAAGTCATCTCCGCCGAAAACGCCTGGACCAAAATGACGGACTATGCCGCTCAGTCCGGCTTAGACCCCGAGGCTCTTAAGGGCTGTATGGCCGGCCCCGAAGCCGCAGCCGCCGTCAACGCCAGCCACGCCAACGGCGAAAAGCTGGAGGTCAACAGCACCCCCACCGTCTTCGTCAACGGGCGGCGCATGGTCGGAGCAGATCCGCACTTGCTCGAGCAATTCATCAACTACGAACTCGCCAAACTAAAAGCCGCCACGCTAGCGGAAAAAAAGTAACCGCAAGAGAAAGAGGGAACTGGGAAGCAAATGGGCCCGACGGCCTGGCTCGCCCAGGAGACCCATCGTCCGCCCGATTTCTTAGTTAACATAATATTACTTATCGGACCCTATTTGTCGGGCCCTTTCTTTGCGTTTCCCGCAACTTTCTGGGGCTTTTAGGCCTCATAACGGGTCGAGCTAGCGGGCCGCTTGAAGCCCCAGGACCCCCTATGTTTCAGAGGACAGCTTGGTGGCGAGGTGGCGATGGCTGGCGCCTCCCGCCCCCCCCGCGCCAGCCATCGTGTTTGGAGGCGTCGGCACTCCATAAGCAATGCTTTTGCAAGCGGAAGGAGAAGGTGTCGCGTCCAGCCAATTTTCGGACGCCTGGCGTCGCGGATTTAACGGTTTGCTCTCAAGCATTGGAGTGAAACGCCCGAACGATCTACCACTTCCCTTCCGGTTGTATATGGCCACGCCGCCTGGGCGATCTGGACGGCATAGCCGGGGCACGACATTTGACGACAAGAGGTATGGCAAGGCGTTCGTCGCTCCTTGTCGCTTGAAGGATGCTTTGAAGCGTCCGATGCTTCGGGGGTCGTGGGAATTGGGTTCGTTGCAAAAAGGAGCACATGGAAGGTGGTCAACCTGGCGACCAACTCGGTTGTCAACTCGATCCCTACGGGAGCGAACCCCCGCGGAATCGCGCTGACATCGGACGGCACGCGAGCCTACGTGACGGACTGGTTCTCCAACACGGTGGAAGTAATTGACGTGGCGGCACAGGTTAATCTCAACACGGCGATCACGGTGGACGCGAATCCCTGGGGCATGGCCATAACCCCGGGCGGGAAAGCGTACACTGCCAACTTCGGCGGCGGCACGATTTCGGTCATCGATACTTCGACGAATTCGGTGGCGGCCACTTTGCCCGCGCGCGTCTTTCCCGAAGACGTGACCGTGAGCACGACGGCGCGGCCGCGCATACTGAACTACTCGTTCCAGGCATTTGACCCGCCGGGCTCGGTGGACACCGTTCCACGGGCGGTTAACAACCTGGGTCAGAACGTAGGCAGCTTTATCGATGGGACGGAAGAGCGGCAGGCGAATGGCTCGTTTGTGACCATCGATCCTCCGGGCTCTACGTTTACGATCGCCGCAGGAATCAACGATGCTGGGGCAATCGTTGGGGAGTGGCAGGCGGGCGGCGGCGCCTTTCATGGCTTTGTGCGCAGTCCTTCCGGCGTCTACACGCCGGTGGATTTCCCGGGGCCACGGACAGCGGAATCGCCGGCATCAACAACCTGGGGAATCTGTCTGGGCTGTACGGCCCCCAGGATCGATGTTTGGGTGAGCCAAGCAGGACCGTTTTAAAAAATTTAGAGGAAAAGAGGAAAAGATGAAAACGAAAGCGTGGAGCGTCAAATTCCCGTGGTTGGTGGGCCTGGGCGCTTTGATTCTTAGTCTGAGCGCCTACGGTCCTGCGGCGGCGGAAGAACCGGACGGCGATAACGAGCAGCTGCACAGCACGGCGCAGGATTTTCTGCGGCTCCCGGTGGGACCGATTGCCATCGGGCATCATGGGGTCGGCCCGTACAGTCCGGCCACGAATCCCGGGTTGCCGATTGAGAACACCGTGGACTCGGTGCGGCAAGCCTATAGCCTCGGTGCGCGGATCGTCGAGGTGGACGTGCAGCTCACGCGGGACGGGAAGCTGGCCGTGTTCCACGACGACTTTCTGAGCGACTTCACGTGCATCCATTCGCTGACGCTGGAGCAGCTTCAGGCGCGCCTGTCGTACGTGCCGGAGTTGCGGCAGATCCTCAACGTAGCGCGCGAGTTTAACAACCGGGCCGGCGACGACCTGGGCGGCATTTTGATTGTTGAATTGAAGGCGTTCTCACCGCACTGCGATCCCGGGGATGACTTCGAGCAGCCGCTGGTGTCGGCGGTGGTGAACGAAGTGCGTCAGGCGCAGTACGGCGACCGAGTGATCTTCGATTCGTTCTCGCCGGCGTTGCTTTACCTGGCACAGCAGGCGGCGCCGGAGATTCCGCGCGAGCTGGATCTCGACGGCCTGCAATTGCTGCCGCCGGCGCAAGTCACAGCCGTGACGGGACTGCCGGTGACCATGGTCAACAAGAAAATTTCGCTCGGGCTGACGTGGGCCGAGATTGGGCCGGTATTTCGTTTGCCGGGGTATGCTTCGCCGGAACAATTCCTGATCACGGGAATCGTCACGCAAGTGCGCGTTGTCGGCGCCGAGATGGACTTTCTCGGCGCGGCGGAGCAGCAACAACCGGGAAGCGGCGCGGCGTTTGTGGGCGCGGCGCACTCGCTGGGCATGCACGCGTTTGCGGATCCCGCAAACACCGAGGCGGATTGGAAGTTCTTTGCCTCGCTGGGCGTGGACGCCATCTACAGCACGGTTCCGATGGGGGTGAATTTGCAGCCGGCGATTCCAGAGATTTGAGCTCTAGAGATGGCTGGCGTTGCTTCGGGTTGAAAGAGGCCCTGGCGGAATTGGGGAGAAATGATTTCCCTGCACCTCCCCGGGCCTGTGAAAGCCTCTTCCCTGCTCCGCGAGCGGCCACTTCCCTGCCGCATGATCTTGTGCTCAGAGTAAAAAAGCCGAGCCCGGCAGGCGCTGCTAGCAGCTAGGAAACGAAGAGAAAACGGCCCGCCTCCGAAGGCGGCCGCTACATGATGCCGATTTTGTGGAGGAGTTGCGTGAAGCGCGGTTCGGAGCGCAGCGGATCAGCCAGGGGATCAACACCAAGATAAGCGAGGTAGTCGTTGCGCTCTTGGTAGGCCCGTTCGAGCCCGTCGAGAGCCTTGTTCTTTTCGCCGAGACCCAAGTGGACGGCGGCAAAGTAGAGTGAAGAAACGTAGCGCGACTGCGAAAGGCGCTGGAGATCTGCGAGCGCCTTGCGCGCGCCAGCGGAGTCACCGGAAACGCCGAGGGCGTGTCCGTACAAAGCGACCATGACGGGTTGGTCGCCGGAGAGTTGCCGGCCTTTGGCAAGCTGCTCTAAGGCCTGGGGGTACATCTTCTTCTCACGGTAGGCAGAGCCGAGCCAGATATAGACCAACCAATAGGTGGGGTATTGCTCGACGACACGCATTCCCTGAGCAATCGCTGCGTCGTAGTTTCTCGCGCTGTATAGGATCTGCGCGCGCACGGTATTGAACACCGGGGAGACGGGGTCGAGCTCCAGCGTGCGGGAGTTTTCCGCTAATGCCTGTGGCAGGCGATTCCGCACGATGCAGTAGTGGCCGTACCAAAGATGGGGAGTGGGATCATTCGGACCGAGGGCCACGGCGCGCTGAAACTCGCGTTCTGCCGTCACGAAGTCCCAGTCATAACTGAAAGCCACATTGGCGAGGGCCGTGTGGGCCTCGGCAAGCTGCGGGTCAAGCTGAAGCGCACGCTCCGCCGCTTCTTTGGCCTTGGGTTTGGCCTCCGCCGGCGGCAAATCGTCGTAGGGCACTTGCCCGAGCAAAGCGTAGCCGTTCGCGAGGCCCGCATACGCAAGGGCGTACTGAGGATCTTTCTGGATGGCCTGTTGATAGGCTTCGATGCTCTTGTGCATGTCGGCGCGATTGGTCCAATAAAAACGGCCCCGGAGATAAGCATCGTAAACATCGGGATTCACGGTGCGCTTGGCGACAGTCGCCCCGGCCTTGCCGCTCGATGGATTTAGCGCGAGACGAATCTGGCTGGCTACGGCGGCGCCGACATCGTCCTGCACGCGCAGGATGTCGTTGAGGTCGCGGTTGTAGGAATCCGCCCAGAGATGCGTCTGGTCGCTGACCTGGATAAGCTGGACGTCGATGCGCACGCGATTGGCGTCGCGGAGCACGCTTCCTTCCAAGGCGTATTGGACATCCAGAGCGTGGCCAATTTCAGCGATGGGCTTCCCGGCCAGAGCATTGGAGGAAGTGGCAGCAATCACACCGAGTCTCAGGGGGTCGAGGCTACCGAGGCGCGTAATCATTTCGTCGGTCAGACCGGCGCTGTAATAATCTTGCTTAGGGTCGCCGCTCAGATTGGCGAATGGTATCACTACGAGACGGACTCTTTTCTGCAGGAACGCGCTCGGTCGGATCCAATGATATGCAGCATAAGCGATGACGAAAATCGCTGCCGCGGCAGCCAACACCATGGCTACCCGCTTAAACCGAAGAGGATGCGGAGGAACTTGAACACGGGGTGCCGCGCAATTGTCCCCACCAACGGCAACGGCCGTTTGTAAAGCAAGTTTTGTGTCACCGTTGTCTGATTCAAGAGCAGCTTCAGCAACGTCGGGCTCGGGCTCGAAAGCGGCGTCGGCTTCGGGATCGTCCTTCGGCTGGCGCTTCTTGAACCACTCGTCGAGCTCGCTAGGGTAAGCGTACACCGTGGAGCGCTTCTGGTGCCCGTGACGATGGACCGGAAGCGCTTCGGTGCGTTCCCAGCGCTGCACGGTGCGAACTTCGCGACCGAGATACACGGCAATCTCTTTCCAGGAAACAAGTTTCTTGTCGGGAAGGCGCGACCCTTCGGGCCTTTTGGGATCGATGGGTGCTCCACTAGCAGACATGAAGGGTGCCTGGCGTAAGCATTTCAGCGGCCGAATTATAACCTATTTGTATAGAGAATCGGCAAAAAGGGCCGATTGTGACGGGCTATCCTGGAGGAATTGGGGAGGCGTAGTTAGTGGCCTTTGTTGGCCGCGCCAAGGCAAATGTGGGTGTTTTCAGATTAGAGGGAGGACGGCCTTCTTGATTGCCTCTAGTCTGCGCTGCGCCATGGTTACATCCCCGGATGTAAATACTGTTGCTGCTTTATAGCGCGCCGCTAGCGGCCTGAAAGAAGCGAACGACCCTGTGGTGGCCGTCACGGACCCTGGAACCACTAGATGCACGCAAGGTATCTGCGGTCTCACTTACTTCCATTTTACTATTTAATATTGCAATCGCCAGAATTTGCGACAATGCTAGGCACAACTCGCTTGGCCAGCGTGCACACTGCATGTTGACTTCGGGCGGCGTGAAAATGCCGCCCTGTTTTTTTTTTTGCGCCTAGCCTCAGCTTTCCACCCCCTTGGGAAGGCCATCTAGCGGCATAAGGCCCCGGCTCCAAAGCCTGGGTGAATCGCAAAGAGAAAGTCCGAAGTGGTGACGTCCCAACCGAGTCGGGATGAATGCCGTCGCCGCTACAACTTCTCGGATTCGGACAGCTTCCTTGCTTCGTTTTCCGGCTTCCCTGCGGCGACCTCGAGGCGACCTCCCCTTGACGTCAAGGAGATTCCGGCGCATAGTCGCGGCTATCCCCAGGCAATTTCCTCGCAAGGAGGTTTCCCATGCCATTTTTCCTGATTCAGGCCGGCTATACGCCAGAAGCTATGGCCAAGCTCATCGCCAATCCGCAGGATCGCTTCGATTCCGTGCGCGGGCCCGTCGAAAAACTCGGCGGTCGCGTCCTGAACCTGTACTTCGCCTTTGGCGATTACGACGTGATCCTCATCACGGAGATGCCCGAGAACGTGTCTGCGGCAGCGTTGTCCCTGGCAGCCGCCGCCGGCGGCTCGTTGCGCACCTGCAAGACGACGCCGCTAATGTCCAACGCCGAAGGCCTAGAGGCAATGCGCAAAGCGGCCACCTGCGGCTACAAGCCGGTGCAAGCAGCCACCAGCGCCGCGGCCATGCCGCCGCGTTAGCGATGGCGCCGCTCGAGAAGCGGCCACATTCCTGACCTGAAGAGTAAATCGCGCGCGCAAGGCGTGGCGTGCGACGAAGTATGCTCACCAGGACCCGCTTCCAAGCGCCTGAAGCGCAGACTCCGCCTACTGAAAATCGGGCGAATTCCGCTTGACAAGATTAGATTTGTACGATATTGTACAGATTCTGTGATTTGTACGCTTTTATACAAAACTGCAAATTTGCACGTTTTCGTACAAATCCGGATGAAGCCCGGGAGTGCCAAATGCCCTCCGCAACCTACGCCGTCGTGATCGCCGACGTGCTGGCCTCCAGCGCCCGCAGGAACGTGCGCGGGTTGCTGGGTAAAAAGCTCACGGCGGCATCCGAAAGGCACCTGCGGCAGAAGCTCATCCGCCTCCCCTATAGCGTGACCGCCGGCGACGAATTCCAGACCCTTACCGCAGAGCTGCCCTCCCTTCCGGCGCTCCTTTTGGACCTGCGCGCCACCCTTCAGCCTTTGCCGCTGCGCGTGGGTGTCGGCATAGGGGAAGTCGCCGACCGCATTCAGCCGCCGGTCAACCGGCTCACCGGCGAGGCCTTTCAATTCGCGCGTTGGGCGCTTGAAAATGTCAAGAATAATGGTCTGTTCAAATTCGAGGTGTTGACGGCCTTTGCCTCGCATGACGAACCTTTCAATCAAACCATCAATTTACTTTACGGCTTGCACGATACTCTAATGCTCCAGATCACGGCGAAACAGTGGGAGGCCATCCGCCAGTTCCTGGACCAGCAGGCACTCAAACAAACCGCCAAACGGCTCCAACGCGATGTTTCGACGGTTTCTCGAAACCTGAAACGAGGATACTATTGGCAGCTCGCTGAAACTGCTAAAGTAGCGGGGGCGTTCATCGAACACACTTTCGGTTAGTTGCACGAAAACGTACAAATCGGCAAATTTGTACAATACTATGCAAATCCTCTTCCGGGCGTTTTTGGCGATTTATCTGGCTCATCTCCTGACCGATTTTGTCTTTCAAACGCATCGTCTCCTAGACCAAAAACGGCGTGGCAAGCTCTTCGCTTATTTTGTTCACGGACTCACACACTATCTTTCTGCGGTCATCCTGGTTAGCTTTTTCCTTCCGGGATCCGGCTTATGGTTGCGCACGTACGTAGTCCTTCTGGCGCTCACGTTTGTACATTTGCTCATCGATTTCGCCAAAATTCGCTTCACCAAGAAAGCTTTCCTCAATGACGGCGCCGTCGCTTACATTTCCGATCAGTTCCTTCACTTTGTAAGTGTCACGTTCGCCGCCTGGCTGCTCTCGCCTGGCCTGCCGTTTGCGGAAGTCGCTGCGTTGCTCGGACGAGGCCGCGCGATTCCCAGCAAACTGCTGATTGTGCCAGTCATTTACGTTGGCGTGATCTTTGGGGGCGGCTATTTGATTCGCGCTCTGACCCGTCCCTTGGCGGAAAGCGTCAAACTCGATCCGCCGGAAAAGCGCGGCGACCCCATGCAAAACGCCGGGCTGTACATCGGTTGGCTCGAGCGCTTCCTGCTTCTGACCGCATTACTGCTGCAGTCTCCGGGCACTGCCGGACTTATCCTCGCCGCCAAAGCCATCGCCCGCTATCCCGAATTCAAGTCCGAACACTTTGCCGAATACTTTCTGATCGGCACGCTTCTAAGTTTCTCGATCGCGGTGATGGGCGGCGCCGTTCTAGCGCGCGTGGTGCTGGGCCAGTTTCACGTCGCGGGATAAATTTCCACAGAGTCGTTAGTCACCGGCTGCTTCTGCGCTCAGTTTTGTTAGAATCTGTCCGTGGAAACCCCGACGGTTTCGCCGCGGATTGCCAACATTCAACTGCACCCAATAAAGGCGCTCGACCCGCTGCAGGTCAAGGAAGCGCGTATCGGACCCGGTGGGGGGCTGGAGTTCGACCGCGTCTGGGCGCTCTATTCGGCGGACGGTCAGTGGATCAACGGCAAACGTACTGCCGCGGTTCACTTGATTCGCGCCGCGTTCGCGCCGGACCTCAGCTCCGTCACGCTTTCCGTGCCCACTGACCGGCGCGGCACGCCCACAAAAGCTTTCGAGTTTCCTGGCGGTTCCGCCGACGCGGCGCAATGGTTTAGCGCCTTTTTCGACCAGTCCGTCACCGTGCGCTACTCTCCCGAAGGCTTTCCCGATGATACGGTCGCCAACGGCCCGACCATAATTTCCACGGCCTCGCTCGACGCGACCGCAACCGTGTTTCCCGGATTGACCGCCAGCGACATGCGGCTGCGTTTCCGCACTACGCTCGAAATCGACGGCGTCCCGCCCTTCTGGGAAGATCAGCTGTTCACTGCGGAGCCAGACAAATTCGTACCGTTTCGCATTGGCGAAGTGCAATTCGAGGGCAGCAATCCTTGCGTGCGCTGTCCCGTCCCGCCGCGCAATCCGCAAACGGGCGCGATCATTCCCGGTTTTCAGAAACTTTTTTCCGATTATCGCCGCAGCCACATTCCGAGTTGGACTCCCGAAGCGCGCTTCGATCACTACTACCGCCTCGCCACTAACACGCGCGTTGCGAAGTCAGAAGCAGGCAAGGTCCTCCGCCTCGGCGATCCGCTGCAGCTTTAGCTAAGCCCGGAACATCACCATGCGCGAAGCCTACTCCGGCCTATCGAGAACCGCCTGCCGCAAGTGTAAAATAGGTATTAGCGGACGCGGCTGAGTGCGGACGACTCGGAGGGCAAAGGCACACAAATCCGGCAGAGATCACGCGCGGCCGAATAATCAATTAAATAAAGCGAGAATCAGCCCACGGAAGTTGCCGAAACTGTTGCTGCTTGTTCAAGGAGCTGCTCTTTGCGGTAAACCAGGGAACTGATGTCGTAAGTGGCCAGTTCAAACCCGTGACCATGCGTGATGGCGTCAGTCGGACAAGCCTCCACACAATAGCCGCAGAAAATGCAACGCGAGTAGTCAATATTGTAGACCTTGGCGTACCGTTCGCCCGCGGAGATGCGGTTCGCGTCGGTGTTTTCTGCGGCTTCAATATAAATGCAATTGGCGGGACAAGCCGCGGCGCACAGGAAGCACCCGACGCATTTTTCCAGCCCGTTCTCGTCGCAGTGCAACACATGAATTCCGCGATAGCGCGGCTGAAAGTGCACCGGCTCATGGGGGTAGTTTTCGGTGACCGTCTTCCGGAAAATGTTCCGGAAAGTCACGCTAAAACCTTTCACCAGCGCTGTGAACGTCTCACCGAATTCTCGAATCACGGATGGCATACGATAGCAGTCTAACAAAGCCTACTACAGCCGGGCAAACCACCGATTCCCTTCCCTCGCCGGAAATAGTTCACTTCTTCAACGCCTCAACGATCTGTTTCCCATGGAAGCGCCCATTCTCGATGAAGATTTCCCCGGTGTGCCGTCCTCCGATCACCACTCCCGCCAGGTGAATTCCTGGCACATTGCTTTCGAGAGTATTCGGGTCCAGCGCTGGCCTTTTGCTTTCCGGATCCAGCTTCACGCCCATGGCCTCCATGAACGAATAGTCCGGGTGGTATCCCGTCAATGCAAACACTTGTTTCGCCGCAATTCGCTTTGTCTGCGCATGATTCTCCACCACCACTTCGTCCTTGGTGATTTCTTCGACGCGCGTATTCAAGAACGCGCGAATCTGCCCGGCCTTGATGCGATTCTCGATGTCCGGGCGCACCCAATATTTGATCGTCGCGCCCAATTCCTTTCCGCGATGCACCAGCGTCACCCGCGCCCCATTTCTGTACAGGTCCAGCGCCGCTTCTACCGCCGAGTTCTTCCCTCCAATCACCACCACGTCCTGCTTCCAAAAGGCATGCGGCTCGCTGTAGTAATGCGACACGTGAGGGAGATCTTCGCCGGGCACGCCGAGCAGGTTAGGCAAATCGTAGTAACCTGTCGCCACGGCAATCTTTTCGCCATCGTATCTTTCCTGTACTTCCTTGTCGGTTTTTGTCACCACCGTGAAGTTTCCATCGTTTCCGTCCACGTGGATCACGCGCTCGTACAGCCGCAGCTCCAATTCATAGTGTTCCGAGGCCTTCCGGTAATATTTCAGCGCCTCCACGCGCGTGGGCTTTTCCGTCGCGCTCACCAGCGGGAGATCCCCAATTTCCAGCAATTCCGGCGTGGTAAAAAACACCATATTCACCGGGTAGTGATAAATCGAATTGCAGAGGCAGGCCTTGTCAATCACCAGCGGATGCATGCCCGCGCGTTTTGCTTCGATCGCGGTAGCGAGCCCGGTCGGCCCCGCGCCTATGCAGACAAGGTCGTAGGTGCTCATGAGAATTTGAGTTTGCCGTGAGCCGCAAAGAATTGCAATTCGGGAGAATTATTGCGTTGAAGGTGATTCCAGGATCTTCTGCAGCTCTTTCTTAAAAGCCTCCAGTTTCCCAACCCTCTCCGGCGTTGCCACCACTTCCCTTTTCTTCCACACAAACACTTCCCTGTCGCCGCGCTTCAGCTTCACGCTGAAGTTTCCGTCCACCAAATACGAAGGCGGCGCAAGGAGTTTCAGTCCCGCATTCGGAACCGGCGCCAGTGCCGCTACACACTCGCCTTTTCTCATGCAGAGCGCGCTTTCGTAAGGGGGGATCGCGATGGGACGGAACCCGGCTTCGAAAAGGCGTTCCATGACCTGCATTTGCCGTGGAGAAAACTCTAGCATTTGAAAGGCTTCGCAGACGTTAGGGTTGCAACATCTCGCAAGCCGACTTGCGGTTAGGCGGCCGTAGTATCCGCCTCGGAGGAACTTCCTTCAAGCTGCGCCAGGATTTGCCGCAACGTGGAAATCAGCTCATCGCGGGAAACATGGCTTTTCTTGAATTGAATCCGGAACTTAAACGTTTCGCTTGGCGGCTCAAATTGAAAAATGAAAGGCCGCGGGCGTTGCGGACCGGTCTGTTCCTGGCGGCGTTCGCGCCGGGCCTCATCGCGCGTCAGCCCACCCTGCATGATGCGGTGGAACATCTCAACCATCTTCTTCTCGTTCGGCTGGCGGGTGATTTGCAGCAGCAGCGACTTTGACATTATGCCATTATCGATGCACTTCCTGCGCAGCGAATCCGGGATGTTCCGCAGCGAAAGCGTCTCTGTAACGGAAGACCGCGCCCGGCCGATCTTCTTCGCGATGTCCTCGTGCGTGCATTCAAACTGCGTGCTCAACCGGTGCAACCCCTCCGCTTCTTCAAACGGCGTTAGATCTTTACGCTGAATGTTCTCGACCAGGCCCAATTCCAGTGTCTCCGCGTCATCGGCCATCTTCTCGATACACGGCACTTCGCGCAGCCCGGCCGCGCGCGCCGCGTGGTACCGCCGCTCGCCGGAGATGATGTAGAAGCAATCCTCGCGTGGCACGTAGCGCACGAGCAACGGCTCCAGCACGCCCTTTTCGCGTACAGATTCGGTGAGTTCGCGCAAGTCCCCGAGCGCCTTGCGCGGTTGGTCCGGGTTCGGACGGATCTGGTCCAGCCGGATCATCCGTCCGACCGCCGCCCCGCTGTAACTGGTTAGCGATTCTACGTAGTGCGCGTCATGCCGCATCTTCAGCGTGACTGGCAACCCGATCCTCTTCGACACGTTGAACAACCTCCCCCGCGAGCTTTTTGTACTCGGCGGCGCCCGGTGATTTCGGGGCAAAAGTAAAAATCGTTTCCTTGTACGCCGGACTCTCTTCAAGGCGTACGTTCTTGGTGATCTTTGTTTTAAAGAGCACTTCGCCGAACACGCTGCGAATTTGCCCATGAGTGTCTCTGGAAATGTTCGTTCGTTTGTCATACAGCGTGATCACCACGCCAAGTACTTTCAGCCCAGGGTTGGGCCGCGCGCGAATGCGCTCGTACGTTTCCAGAAGATCGTCTGTTCCTTCGATCGCGAAATAGGCCGCCTGAATTGGCACGAGCAAATGCGTCGCGGCCACCAGCGCGTTGACGGTCAGAATTCCCAGCGAAGGCGGCGTGTCCACAATCAGGTACTCGTAATCTTTCAGCACCGGCGCCAGCGCATCCTTCAACCGAAAAGGCGCGTCAAATTGTCCTGCCAGTTGTTGCTCCAGCTTCGCCAACGCCAATCGGCCAGGGCACAAGAACAGCAGCGGATCTTTCGTCGCTTTAATGACCGTGGGGATTCCCGCCCGCGAATCGCTGAGCACCTCGAACATGGTCGTGGAAATTTCCCCGGCATCATAAAATGCGATGGTTGTATTGGCTTGCGGATCGAGATCGATGAGGAGTGTTTTCTTGCCGCGAAGTGCCAGCGCCCCTGCCAGGTTGATTGCTGTTGTCGTCTTGCCTACGCCGCCTTTTTGATTTGCAATCGTGATGATGGCAGTCATCTTCTTCTGCCTCCGTCCGCTTGCCCCCGGTAGAGGGCCTGCCCTCGCCAACAGCAAAAGGCGCGTGCACATGCACGCCGCGATTTGGCAACTGGGTTCCTATATATGGGTGTCGCCTCCTAAAAACCCCCAAGGCCTAGCTTAACTCTACGTTTGCAACCCACCCATTGGCAAGGGAAAAAGTACAGGATTCTGCGATTTTCGGAAAGATGTGGAAAATTCCCGTTCCCGATCGGCCCCCAACCCCGCGAAGGGCGCGCTTTTGCGCCCTTCGCCCTCCGGTGTCTTTACCGGGAGAGCTCCCCCTCTCCCTAACTTCTTCTCTGTGGTCTCCGTGCTGCCCCTCTGTCTGCGTTCTCGGTGGTTAATTCTTTTGTTTTTTTTTGGTGCTGTTCGCTCTCGGCCGTGAGCTGTTAGCTCTTTTCGCTAGAAATCGAGGCCCCAGAAGTCCTCCATCGGCTCATGCAGCTCGATCCCCATCTCCCACCCCGCTGGGCTTTCATGTCCCCGCCAAATCAAATACGCGTCGCTGGCATTCTGGTTCACCAGATTGATCACCCGCACTCTCAGGCCGACGGCAAACGCCTGCGGCACCACGGCCAGACAGCCCTTGGCACTGATATCCTTCGTATACCCTTCCGCTCTCATCACTTTATCGCCTTCGGTGCACTCGATGGCCACGCGCACGCGGGAATTGAGGCGCCCTACCTGGCGGATTCTTTCCGTCGCGGTTCAAACTTCACATGTTCTTGCAATGACACTGGGAACTCCCTCAGAAAGATTCGATCGCAGCTGTCTTGGCTTTCTCCTCGGTCTCAACTGCTAGCAACTTCGCGGGGGGAAGGCCAAACACTTACCGAACGTGGCGCCGCGGTTCAGGGCGGCCTGTCCACAGCCTGAAGCCCTGATCTTCAGCAGGTCAATGGGACTTCACGCCCAGTACATTCTGCAAGTTAACCTCGCCGGCCCGCGTCTGCCGTGAGCGTCGCAAGGGTCGGCCTTCGCCTTCTTTTTCTCTGCGCTCTCTGTCTCCTCTGTGTTAAGAAAACCCGGCTGGCACCGGCGCCATTCCCACAGCGTGGCAGGGCTCAGGCTGTGCTTCAACCTTCCAACTTTCAAACGTTCCAACCTTGTGTTTGCCGGTTTGCTCCTTTTCCCTGCCCCGCTTACACTCTCTCCTTCGCGCGCACATGATCAGCATCCAGGCACTTCGCCACGAACTCCGTCCTACCATCCGGCTCGCCTTGCCGCTGGTCCTCGCCGAAATCGGATGGATGAGCATGGGTATCGTGGACACCGTCATGGTCGGCCATCTTCCGGACAGCGCTCGCGCCATTGGTTCTGTCAGCATCAGCTCCAACCTGTTCAACGTCCTGGCTTTCTTCGGCGGCGGTTTGCTAATCGGGCTCGATACACTCGTCTCGCAAGCCTTCGGCGCTGGCCGTCGCGAAGACTGCCACCGGTCGCTGGTCAACAGTATCTACCTCAGCATGGTCATGACGCCTCTTTTGATGCTCCCGGTTTGGTTTTTCGACCCTCTTCTCCGGCGTCTACACATCGAACCGCAGGTTGCGGCTCTCGCGGTTCCTTACATGAAGGCGCTGGCTTTTGGTCTTTTCCCGCTCCTTCTGTATTTCGCCGTTCGTCGTTGCCTGCAGGCCATGAACATGGCCCAACCCATCGCCTTCGCGCTCGTCAGCGCCAACATCATCAATGCTTTATTCAACTGGGTTCTCATCTACGGCAAATGGGGCTTCCCCGCATTGGGCGTTGTCGGTTCGGGCTGGTCCACGGCCATTTCCCGCGTGTATTTGGCGGCCGTGCTGGTGAGCTATCTTCTCTGGTACGACCGTCGCCATCGCACGGAACTTTTAAAGACGCCGGTCAATGTCGACTTTGTTCGCATCCGCCGCCTCATCTCCCTTGGGCTGCCCGCGGCCGTGCAAATCACTCTCGAAATTAGTGTCTTCGCTCTGGCTACGGCTCTGATCGGGCGCTTGGGGGCGGTTGCCCTCGCGAGCCATCAAATCGCGTTGAATACCGTCGCCTTCACCTATATGGTTCCGCTGGGAATTTCCTCGGCTGCCGCCGTTCGCGTGGGTCATGCCATCGGACGCGGTAAACCCAGCTCCGCGGGCGACGCAGGCTACACAGCCATCTTTCTTGGCGCTGGGTTCATGACCCTTGCTGCGGTTGCGCTGCTAGTCTTCCCTCGCTGGATCGCGCGGATGTACACCCCGGACGCAACCGTCATTCGCAGCACTTCCCTGCTCCTGATCGCCGGCGCGGCGTTTCAATTGTTTGACGGGATTCAGACCGTAGCGACTGGCGCTCTACGAGGCGCAGGCGACACACGCACTCCTATGGTTTGCCATTTCACGGCTTACTGGGTCATTGGCCTGCCGCTCGGCGCTTGGCTCTGCTTCCGCCGGAACTGGGGCGCTTTTGGGATTTGGTCCGGGCTCAGCCTCGCGCTCATTCTAATTGGTATCGTCTTGTTGTTTGCGTGGCGGCACACAGTTCATCGCCTTAATCGGGAGGTCGCTCACGTAGAGCAATATTTGGATTAGTCCGTCTGTTGCTTTTTGGGCCGGATCCCGGAAAAGACTCGGAGCTGGCTTTCCTGCAGCTTTCCTGCACAGAGGCTTGCATCCTTTTCGAAGGTCGTGGCATCCTACGGTCTTGTCCGCAAGCAAAACCCGGTGCCGACTTCAGCCCTGTGCCGGTCATTGCAAATCACAGGAGGCATCCGTGAAGCACAAGCACTTGGTCCTCATTACGGCTATAACGTTCGCCTTCAGCTCGCCGGCCTTTGCTCAGCACGGGCACGGCGGAGGCCCTCCCGCTGGTCACGGCCCATCTGGCATGGCGAACTCCAGCGGTGGCTCAGCGAATAGAGGTGAGGCGATGAGCCACTCAGACGTGTCGCACGCTTCTCCCAGCACCGTGCTTAGCCATAACACGGCAATCGCCGGTAAGATCAAGACGTTAACCAACGAGGATGCAACGACCGCCTGTAATGGTTTCAAAAATCTGGGTCAGTGTGTCGCGGCCGCGCACGTAGCAAAGAACCTGAATATCCCTGGTGGCTTTGACGCCCTGAAGGCAAAAATCACCGGAAAAGGAGCTGTTAGCCTTGGCAAGGCCATCGAAGCGCTTGAGCCCAGCGCTAACGCCAAATCCGAGGTCAAGAAAGCGAACAAGCAAGCCTCGGACGACATGAAAGACGCAGAGACCAACTCCTAATTTCACGGATCAAAGAAGTTCAAACGTTTCACCGGTGGCGAAACCCTCTTTCGCCACCTTTTTTTGTCTGTTGCCGGTTCGCTCCATCGAGAAATCTCCATTGTCAGACTCAACCACAATTTGCATCCTTCTACTTTCGTGTTTTGGCTGGGAACGATAGTCAGAGCCCGCAGCACTCAAACGGGCGTTGGATAGATGAAATCGATTCGAATGATGAACGCCGCTCACATCTTGTAGCGGCCGAGGTCTTCGTCGGAGAGCCCTTCGAGCCAATTGCGCAGTTGCTCGCTGGTATTTCGCTCGGAGAAAGCGCTGGAAACCTTAGAGTTCTTGAGCACCGCTTCATCCACGTAGATGGGGCAGTCCATGCGCAGCGCCAGTGCCAGAGCATCGCTTGGGCGCGAGTCGATGGTCATCATCTGGCCGTCGCGCTCCACCCAAATCAGCGCGTAGAATGTATCGTCTTTCAAATCGTTCACCACAATCTTCTGTACGCGCACCTCGAGCCCGAGCAGCACGTTCTTCAGCAGATCATGCGTCATCGGGCGCGGCGTATGGACTTTCTCGATTTCCAGCGCGATGGCGTTGGCCTCGTACACGCCGACCCAGATCGGGAGGATTGCCTGGCCTTGCACGTCTTTCAGCACCACGATGGGCATGTTCGTCACGGGGTCCATCATCAGGCCGCGGATCTTCATTTCCACTTCCATGGAGGCCTCCCTGGGGTCACACCACGTGCTCGCCCACCAAACTGTTTGGCGTTGTCCCCGTCACTCGAACTTGAACGTAGCTTCCCAAAAGTCCTTGCGCATGGGAAGTGAAATTTGCGAGGCGATACGAACTGGTATATCCTGACCACTGCCCTTCGCGCCGCGATTTCCCGCTCACCAGTACCTCATACATCTCTCCGATTAACTTCTTGTTGCGCGCCGTCTGGATTTCCCGTTGCTTATCTTGAAGAACCGCGAGCCACCGGCTCTTTTCTTCCTCCGGGATTGCATCCTCCATCTCCAAAGAAGGTGTATTTGGCCGCGGCGAGTACTTGAACGAGAACAGGCTGTCGTACTTTACTTCTTCGAGCAAACTCAGCGTCTCTTCAAAATCAGCTTCTGTCTCGCCGGGAAAACCTACAATGGTGTCCGTGGTGATCGCAATCGGCCGCTTTGCGCCGCGAATCATGCTGATTTTTTCGAGATATTCTTCACGGGTGTAGGTTCGCTGCATCGCACGCAGAACTTTGGTCGAGCCCGATTGCACCGGCAAATGCACGTGCTCGCAAATCTTCGGTTGCGCTTCTATCGCATCCACAATATCTTTCGTAAAGTCGCTCGGATGCGAAGTCGTAAACCGCACGCGCCGGATCCCAGGTACCTCTGCCACAGCCAGCAACAGGTCCGCGAAGCGCGTCTTCCGCGGCGTCGGGTCCTTGTAGGAATTGACGGTCTGGCCAAGCAGTTGCACTTCCGAGTAGCCCAGCTCCGCGAGTTGCCGGACCTCTCGCAAAATCGAGTCGCTCGCGCGGCTGCGCTCCGGCCCGCGCGTGTACGGCACGACACAGTACGAACAAGCCTTGTCGCAACCTTCGATGATGGTCAGATACGCGCGAAACGGATTGTCGCGCCGCGTCATCTCCGTCTCAAAGGTTTCGTCCGTGTCCGTGTCTAGGCCCGTTACACGATGGTTTCCGGACTCCAGTTGCGCAATCAATTCCGGCAGCTTCCGGTAACTCGCCGAGCCGCAAACCAGGCTGACCCATGGCGCGCGCTCGAAAATATCTTCTCCTTCTTGTTGCGCCACGCATCCCAGCACGCCAATGATCTTCCCTTCGCTCTGCCTGGCGCGATATTCCCCCAGTCGCGAAAAAACCTTTTGCGCCGCCTTTTCTCGAATGCTGCATGTATTGTAGAGAATTAACCCAGCGGCCTCTGGTGTCTCCACTTGCCGGTAGCCGCGCGCGAGCAGAACTCCGGCCACTTTTTCCGAATCGTGGTCGTTCATCTGGCAGCCGAAAGTTTCAAGGAAAAACGTTCCGCGCCCCAGCGTCGGAGCAAAGTTTGGCGGCATCTGGCAGGCAGGAGACCCCTGGCCCGTGAGTCTGCCGATTTCGAAGTCAAACGGTTTACCCATGCTCAATTCGCAGTCTACCACACCTGCTTTCTTGGAGCGCGTCGCTGCTGCCGCCGCCTTGTTTCGCCATCTCAAAAGCACCGGAAATCATGCGCTTTCTTTGAACCCAGCGGAGGAAAACTACTCCCTGGTCCTGTTTCCTGATAAGCAGCAGAACGAGAAACTTGCGCATCGTATTGGTTGCGGGTGTTTTCTGCGTGTGCTAGGTTTCTTACGCCCAGAAAAATTCTGATTCTCCTCAAGGGGCACATCATTCCTCTGTTTACTACGATTGTAGCCAGCAATCTCAGCGACATTCTCACGCAGACGGGATGGGTCGCGCGCGGCGTTCTTGCGATTCTTCTTCTCTTTTCCCTCATTTCCTGGGCCATGATTTTTCAAAAATGGGGAATGTTCGGCCGCATTCGCCGCCAGACGAACCAGTTTCTGCACGTTTTCCGCGGCTCGCGGGGCATCGCGAATCCCCAGGCCCTGACGACTTCTGGTTCGCCATTCGCCAATGTCTATGCGGCGGGCTATCGCGAACTGCAAGCCCAAGTGGGCGGACTTGCCCCGAATCCGCACCCGCCACAGTTGAAGAGTTTGTCGGCCGTCACCGTCAGCATGCAACTTGCCGCCGCGGAAGAAGTGCGTCGCGTCGAAAAAGGAATGGCTTGGCTTGCCACCACCGGCTCGGTGACCCCGTTCATAGGCTTGTTCGGCACGGTCTGGGGCATCATTGACGCGTTCGCCGGTCTTGGCAGCGCCGGGGCCGCCAGCCTCCGCGCCGTCGCCCCGGGCATTGCGGAAGCGCTGATCACCACCGCCGCCGGCCTGGCCACTGCCATTCCAGCGGTTATTTTCTATAATCAGTTCTTACAGAATATTCGCGAACTCGCGCAGCGCTTGGACAATTTCGCCATGGAAGTGACGGCGCAAGTCGAGAAGACGTTCACCTAGGTCCTCGCAGCCGTCCCGCCCAGCCGCAGCATCAAAATAAGAAGAGTCATGCCTCAACTCAAATCAACGCAAACTTCGCTCTCCGAAATCAACATGGTCCCGTTTGTGGACGTGGTGCTGGTCCTGCTCATCATCTTCATGATCACCGCGCCCATCCTGCAATCCGGCATTGAAGTTGACGTCCCCAAGACCAAGACCATCAAAGACATCAGCCAGGATCGCCTCGTGGTCACCGTCGATAAGTCGCAGCGCGTCTACCTCGGCAACGACCCCGTCAATATTCACGAGCTGGGCGCGAAAGTTCATGCACAACTGAAGAATACGCAGCGAAGTGTTTTCTTGCGCTGCGATGAGGCGGTTCCTTTCGGAGTTTTTGCCTCGGTCATCGACACACTGCGCGTCTCCGGCATCAACAACATCAGCATCGTGACCGAGCCTCTCACGGAGCGTGCCCGCGCGAAGTAAAATAAGAGTATGTCCACCGCTCTCGCCATTCCGAACGATCTCTCCCTTAAGAAATATGTTTTTCGCTCGCTGCTCTTCCATTTCGCATTATCTGCCTTGGCTCTTAGCGCCTCTTATTTTGAACGCCGCGGCACCACGTGGGGCGGCGTTGGAGGCAAAGTGGGCGGCACCAAGGTAAATCTCGTCAGTTCTGCCGGCATTCCCATGCCTCGAGAAGAAATGGTCACGGAAAACAAAGCGATCGACCCCACCAAGAGCCTTCACAAAGAAGAACTCAAGCCTCCGCCCCCGGAACCAAAGACCGACGCGACCAAACTTCCGAAGTTTCAGAAAGAAAAGCCTCTGCCGCCGTCTCCTAAATCTCGAACGCTCGAAAACAAAACGCGGGAGCCGGAGAACGCCATCCCCGGCCACGGGGGCACTCCCAACCTCCCGACGGGATACTCTCAGACTCCAGGAGCTTCTTCTCCCGGCGTGTCCGCTGTTGGCCAAGGAGGCGGCGATTTCGCCGGCCGGTATCCCTGGTACGTAGATGCTGTGCGAAACCGCGTTGAGCAATCCTGGGATCAGACCGCCATTGACTCGGCTGTCCGCTCCGCTCACCGCGCCCATACGGTAATGACGTTCAGGATCCATGCAAACGGGAGCATTTCCAACATTCGGATGCTGCAAAGCAGCGCCAACTCCTCCATGGACTATTCCGCCATGCGCGCGCTGCAAAGTATCGACGCCTTCCGGCCTCTTCCCAACGATTACATGGGAACCTATGTCGACGTTACTTTTGACTTCGATCTCTCGATGACGCAGTAGCCGCTCTTGTTGGTCTAAGGGCGAGATTTTTCAGTAACCAAGGGGGGAACTTGTTGAAACCGGTGAGATGTCTGGGACTGTTGTTTTTCCTTGCTGTGCTTCTGTCGAGCTGCGGTTCCGCTTCGGCACAAGATCGGATTCGCATGGGCACGGGGCTTGGCCAAACAAAGATCCGCGTGGCTCTCGCCGACTTTGGCCCGCGCTACGACTCCGCCAAAACTCACGCTTCTCTCTTCACGCAAGTCGTCCGTGATGACTTGCAATTCAGCGGCATCCTCGAACTCGCCAGCCCCAGCTTCTATCCTACTCAAGTGCCCACGGTTCCTGGGGAGCTGAAAGCCCCGGCCTGGATCGCGGCTCCAACCAACGCCACCTACGTCGGCTTCGGCAATTTGACGGAGTCCACTTCCGAAGTCACCATCCAGGCTTGGCTCTTTGATGTTCGCAATCCCTCTTCTCCGCCCGTGGTCGGCAAAGTCTATCGCGGCGGGCCTACCGACTTGCAGGTTCGCAAGTTCGCCCACGAGTTTGCCGATGAAATCATCAGCAAACTCACTGGAGGTTTGCCCAGCGTGGCTTCCACGCAAATCGCCTTCGTTCGCTCCACGAGCCCCGGGGTCAAAGAGATCTGGGGCATGGACTATGACGGCGCCAATCAGCACCAGCTCACCAACCTTCGCTCGATCGCCATCACGCCTCGCTGGTCGCCGGACGCTTCGCGCATCGCTTTCACCTGTTATGAGCCGTACAAGGGCCTCGTCAGCGCGCAAATCTGCATGTATTCCCTGGACACGAGCAAGCTCATCGCGTTCCCGCGCTTCCCCGGCACCAACATCACGCCTGCCTGGTCTCCCGACGGCACGCAAATTATCTTTTCTTCTTCCATGCAGGGGAACCCGGAGCTTTATGTTTGTGACGTCAACTGCAATCGTCCCAAGCGCCTTACTCAGTCCAGCGGCGCAAACATGTCTCCCTCTTGGAATCCCAAGACCGGACAAACTATCGCCTTCGTCAGCGACCGCGGCGGCACACCCCAGCTCTACTTGGTGAACGTCGACGGCACTGGCGTCACGAAAATCGACATGCCCGACAAAGGCTATGTCATTGACCCCGCTTGGTCGCCTAACGGCCAGTTGCTGGCTTTCAGTTGGCGTCGCCCGAACGACAACTACGACCTTTACATCATGGACCCGGCGTCCCAGCAACTCCTCGAACTCACCCGCGACCAGGGCCGCAACGAGCGTCCCAGTTGGGCCCCCGATGGGCGCCATCTTGTTTTTGAATCCACGCGTTCCGGCGAGCGCCAGATCTGGACCATGCTCGCCGACGGTTCCCAGGCTCATCAGTTAACCACCGGAGGCCACAACGAGTCGCCCAACTGGTCCACTCATTGAATCTCGGGATGCAGGGTGCCCACACGGAACCGGGAGAGCCTCGCGCGCATCTCATGCGTGGGTCTCAATCGGTCGGTATTGCTCCCCTGGAAATCTGGTTTCTGGTTATCGGTGCGCTTGCGTTTCACGGCTGTCTATAATATATCGTGCTACGATACTTTGGCCGAACCCAGCCTGCTGATGTTAGGATAATGGCCCTGTTGGGCGAAACATGGGGATTCTACTGTTCAGGAGGAATTGCATGAATTTGCTTTTGCGCTCATCTTATCGCTCTTGCTTGCTCATCGCAATCGCTGCAGCCGTGCTCGGCTTCGGCTGCGCCAAGAAAGTGACACCGCCTCCCCCACCCAAGCAGGAGGCTCCTCCGCCCGCTCGTCCTACCGTGACGTTGCAGGCCAATCCGACTTCCATCAACAAAGGCGAATCCTCCACGCTCACCTGGAATTCCACCGACGCCACACAGCTTTCCATTGATCCTGGCGTCGGCACCGTGACTGCCCAAGGTTCTACCAAGGTCACGCCCTCCGATTCCACCACCTACACCATCACCGCGACTGGTCCCGGCGGGTCCGCCAGCGCCACTACCGCGGTCTCGGTGAACGCTCCACCGCCGCCGCCGCCTCCTAAAGAGCCTTCCCTCAGGGAATTGTGGGACAGGGACGTGCGCGATGCCTACTTCGATTACGATAAAGCAGACATCCGCGAGGACGCTCGCCCGGCACTCTCCAGCACGGCGGACTTCCTCAAGGCCCATCCGTCCGTGAAAGCGACCATCGAAGGCCACTGCGACGAACGCGGCTCGACGGAATACAACCTCGGCCTCGGTGATCGCCGCGCCGCCGCCGTGAAGCAATACCTCGTTTCGCTCGGCGTCAGCGCTGACCGCATGAACACCGTGAGCTTTGGCAAAGAGAAGCCTTTCTGCGTGGATCATAACGAGTCTTGCTGGCAGCAAAACCGCCGCGGCCATTTCGTCATGGCAAACTGAGCCGTTTCACGTCTGCCCTTCGCGATAACCGATTCGTGACCAATAAGGCCGCACGGCTGGGCAAACTCTTGCCTGCTTGCGGCCTTCTTAATTAGAGTGGAGAGTATTTCCCGGACCCGTTTTGGATGTCGATGCTTTTGGATTCCCTAGGAGGGTTTGTCATGCGTATACGCAATATCGCAATTCTTGGTGCAGCCGTTTTTGCCGGCGCCGTCTGTGGAAGCCTCATCGGTCCTCATCCGGCCGAAGCCGTCGCCCGCGAAATCATCGACCTCCAGCGCGATGTCACTTCCCTGCTGCAAGGGCAAAAAGATCTCTCCACGCAGATGACCCAAGATCACACCGTCATCAAGACCATCGTCGGCGGTTTCAATGACAATATCAGCCACCTCAGCGGCAGCATGGGATCTCTGCAAAAATCCGTGCAGGACATGCAAGCCAACTCCGGCACGCGCCTGGACACCATGTCCACGCAAGTCCAGGGGCTCTCGGACAACCTCGAGGAAATTAAGTCTCGCCTTGGCAAGCTCAACCAGCAGCTCGTGGACCTTCAAAATACCGTGCAGGGCCTGGATGCAAAAATCTCCTCCGGCGCGTCTGCTCCAGCTACGGGAGGACCCACAACCACGCCAACGGCCGGCGCTCTTCCCCCTGCAGGCTCTTCGGCGGCCATGCCGCCTCCTTCCGCCGACACTCTCTATTCCAACGCCTACCGCGACCTTCAAACCGGCAAGTACGAACTGGCCCGCTCCGAGTTTCAGGACTATCTCAAGTATTATGGAAGCACAGATCTCGCCGCCAACGCCCAGTTCTATATCGGCGAAATCGCTTACAAACAGAAAAACTATCAGCAAGCCATTGCGGAATACGACAAACTTATTAACAACTATCCGAAGAACTTCAGGCTAGCCCAAGGCCTCCTCCATCGTGGAATGTCGTTCGTCGAACTGGGGCAGAAATCTTCCGGCATCCGCGACCTCCGCGAAGTCGTGAGACGTTTTCCCGGCAGCGAAGAAGAACGCTATGCGCGCGGCAAGCTCAAAGAACTTGGCGTTTCTGTATCCGCCACTCGCTAGCGATTCCTCGCTGCCTATCCTTCCTCCTTCGCTTGTACCGTTCCCCGCTTGCCCAGCCTTCCTCCTCCTCAAGTTCCGGTCTGCTAACCTCTGTCACCCCGAACGCGGTGAGGGATCCTGGCTATATTCAAACGTCAGCACGGTCGCTGCAGATGCAACCGACTCCCGTCGATAAGCTTCCGGGATGTAAATGTAGAGCCGCCCGGCACTTGTCCCGGCGAAGGTCGGGAGGGCGCCATCCTCGTTTGGAGTGCCGCAGCCTGTTTACCCTGAGACACTTCGTAGGTAGTCTTGGGTAATTTGCGGCGGCGTCTCGACGCCGCTTTTTTGTTTGAGCGACATCGCTACTCACGGGCCAGAGAGGTTTCCTAGCGTGAGCTCAAGGCAGTCAGATGAATCCTTGATCAGTGACATACTCCGCCTCGTGAAGGAGGCGGCTTCTCAAGACACGCATACCCTTACATCAGGTTTCGTTACGTCTTGAAGGCTCAGTCCGAGCCTGAGTATTTCCATGGCGCTAACGTGGTCTCGTTTGCCGATGAGACCGCATGCAGTGCAAACGTGCTCTCGGTCTGAAAGTTTCTTCGGCACTCGTGCTCCACACGGGCAACGTTGAGATGTTCCTCTCGGGTCTACCTTTACGAGTTGGCGACCAGCCTCTTCCGCTTGGTACGCCAACTTTGCTAGGAAGGACGCCCACGAGGCATCCTGAACTGCTTTCGACAGCATTCCCCGGGAAAGACCTTGGATGTTCAGGTCTTCCACGAAAATCTTTGCAAATTGCTGGACCAGCATGCGCGCCAGTTTGTGGTGATGGTCATTACGCTGGTTGAAGATGTGCTGGTGG
>Ga0209156_10000756_pt1 | contig 27437 bp, 27 predicted proteins | sample GraSoiAngelo_124_FD_185881 | JGI IMG/M metagenome (GOLD analysis project Ga0209156, IMG submission 185881) | Grasslands soil microbial communities from the Angelo Coastal Reserve, California, USA - 14_0927_05_20cm (SPAdes) (version 2) | ecosystem: Environmental > Terrestrial > Soil > Grasslands... | reverse complement strand
TTTTTTTTCTCGTTCGAGAAATGCGGTTTATCTCGGAGATGTCGGGGAGTAACTGGTTGGCCGATCTCGATCTTTATTTACGTCACAGCCGGCTGCGCGCGCCGGTTCTGGCTGTTCAGAATAGCGATGAGTTTCGTCTCGCTCTCGCTGAGAAATTCTCTGGGCAGTCGCAATCCGTGCCGGCAGAAGCGTCCCCTGATCTGATAGCGGGAGCGCTGGCCCGGCGTGATTTTCCTGCAGCTATTCAACTGCTCGAGACGGAGAAGGGCCGCGGCTTCTCAAATATTAACGACTTCTTCCTGCTCATCTATCTCTACTGCTTAAATGGAAGCGTCGAAAAAGCGGAATCGCTTGCAGCCGCGCAAGCAAGTTCAATCCAAAAAGATTGGTTTGTTGATTGGCTCTGGGGCGAACTGCAAGCCCAGTTCGGATTTCACCCGCCGGGTTGAATCTGAGTCAGTTCCCCACTCTGGCATATTCCTCCATCAAATATCGATCGGTCATGCCGGCGATGTAATCGCATACCGTTCGATGCAACCCTTCGCTCTCGATCCGCCGCGCCGCCGAATCCCCAAGTCGGCTCGGATCGAGAAGGTAACTTTCGAAAACCTTCCGCAGCATCTCACACGCGCGTTGGTTTACCTCCGCCACTCGCGGGTGGTAGTAAACATTCTGATACAAAAACTTCCGGAGCGCGCGATTGGCCTCCGCCAGATCGTCACCATATCGAATGAGGACAGACTGATTCCGGACATCGTCTCGCGATTGAACTTTCCCCGATATGATTTGCTCCGCGCTGGTCACGATCACGTCCCGCACCTGACGATCAATGACGTCGCGAATGATGAGCTTGTGTAGATCCGGCTCGCGCAGGTCGGGATAACGTGCGCGGACGGAATCGGCCGCCACTTTCCAGACATCGACTGCTTCAAGCTGCGCGAAATTAAGAACGTCGAAGTCAATCGCGTCATCGAGGTCGTGACTATAGTAAGTGATCTCATCGGCCAAATCGGCGATCTGGGCTTCGAGTGAGCTCACTTGCGTTTTGTCCAATCCTTCCCGCACTTCGAGGGTCAGATTCAAGCCGGGAAATTTCGGATACGGGTTCTCGAGCAACTCAACGACGCGCAAACTTTGGCGGTTGTGCTCGAATCCTCCGTGTTCGCGCATACATTCTGCCAGCATCTCTTCGCCGGAATGGCCGAAAGGCGAGTGGCCGAGATCGTGCGCGAGAGCGATGGCCTCAGCCAGGTCCTCATTCAAGCGCAACGCCCGCGCAATCGTGCGACTAATCGAAGCGACTTCAATCGTGTGAGTCAATCGCGTGCGCAAATGATCGCCGGTTCCGTTGAGGAAAACCTGGGTCTTGTATTCCAAACGACGAAAAGCGCGTGAATGAATGATGCGGGCGCGGTCGCGCTGAAATTCGGTGCGATAAGCGTGACGCGGCTCGGGAAATTGCCGGCCCCGCGATTCGCCTGACTTTTGGGCAAAAGGAGCGAGCAGGCGACCTTCGTCTGCTTCCATTTCCTGGCGCGTTTTATATTCGTTCAATCGTGATCCACTTTTTCACGCAAAATTTTCCGGGCGGCACGCTCTCGCGCCCGTAGCATCAGTAAATCAAAAAGGGCCAGAAGAAGTGCGGTCAGGGTCAACCAGGCGCAAGCTAGCCAAAAGAGGAGGAACCATCCCGGATGTTCGCGCGGTGAGAGCAACGGTTGCAGGAAAGTAGTGCCGGAGAAAAGCATAAACATTGCGACCATGAGGGTAATAAACATCACACGCCGCCGTGTCGATTGATCGCGAATCACTCCGCGGGCCGAGTGAAGGGCGAAGGAGACGATTCTTAACCGGGCCGGTTCGTCCGCCATCGAGTTGCATTTTGCCTTTTGCTTCAAAGTGCGCAATCGGTGTTTCAACCTATCGTCGGAAATTTCCATGGCGAAAATCGAGGAACCCAAGGTTACTCCAGAACGTTTGATGCAGTTTGGTTCTGCTTACGCACCGCCGTTGATCATTGGCGCGGCAGTGGCGAACAAGGTTTTCGACACCCTCGCAGGCGGAGCGAAGAACGTTGAAGAAATGAGCCGGCAAACTGGAGCATCGGTTCGAGGTTTGCGCGCGATCATGAACGCGCTCGTCGGCCTCGAATTACTCAAGAAAAGCGGCGATGAATATGCGCTCACGCCGGAGAGCGAAGCCTTTCTTGTCGCCAACAAACCCGGCACTCTCGCCGGATTTTTCAGCATGAATCGGGTGCGGCTGATGCAGCATTGGCTGAAGTTGGATGAAATCGTTCGTACCGGTCGGCCGGCGGAAGCCCGAAATCAGGAGGGGCCCGGGACAGAGTTTTTTAGCGTGCTGGTCGAGAACATCATTCCGATGAGTCACGGCAGCGCGCTGGCGCTGGCCGACCATCTGAAACTCGCCGATGCGACAAACGAAGTGCGCGTTCTCGATCTCGCCTCCGGCTCAGGAATTTGGGGAATTGTCCTGGCGCAAAAATCGACGCGCGTGCAAGTGACCGCGGTCGATTGGGTCGGCATGATTCCAACAACCAAACGCATCACGCAAAAATTTGGTGTAGAGGACCGTTTCAAATTTATCGAAGGTGACTTACTGGAAGCTGATTTCGGCGAAGGCTACGACATCGCCACCCTCGGTCACATTCTGCACAGCGAAGGCGAAGACCGCAGCCGCAAGTTGCTGAAAAAAACAGCTAACGCCCTCAAATCCGGCGGCACCATTGCCATCGGCGAATGGCTGGTCAACGATGAACGGACCGAGCCGCTGAATGGTCTGATGTTCGCCGTCAACATGCTGGTCAACACCGAAAGCGGCGACACTTTTTCCTTCAACGAGATCAAGCGCTGGCTGGAAGAAGCCGGGTTCAAAAATGCGCGCACGCTCGAAGCCCCCGGTCCATCACCGCTCGTGCTGGCAACGAAAGCGTAACTACGCAAATGCGTATCAGACGCCGTTAAATGAAGACCTCATTCGAATTGCGAAGAATTGTAGGGCGGCGATCTTCTCCGCCGTTTCTTTTGTTGGCGGCCAAGATGGCCGCCCTGTAATTCGCGCTGATTTGAGAACATTGGAATGAGAAAGGCGAAGGCAAAAACCAAAGCGCCGAACAAGAAGTCAGCGCGCAAAACAAGACGGAAAGTGGAGGTCGATTCCACGCTCAAGGCGCGACTCGAAGCGGAGTTTGCGCAGGCAGTGAGAAGCGCGAAGGCGTACGTCGATGATCCGCTCCGATTGCGCGGCCTATTTCTGGATGCAGCCAAGGTGGCTATGTCACTGCCGACGGACTCGTTCGGAGACACTTGGCCGTACTTTCAGACGATGCTGCGTCTGATCCGCGCCTACTACCGAGGCGAATATCACGAAGTCACGGAAAGCGCACTCGTCATCCTCATCGCGGCGGTCATCTACGTCGTTAGTCCCCTTGATGTAATCCCCGACGCCATCCCTGCAATCGGTTTTCTCGACGACGCCACCGTCGTCGCGCTGGCGACGCAACGAACACGGCAAGAATTGGATGATTTCATGCTTTGGGAAATAACGGCGTCGTAGACGCGCTATTTCTCGGGGGCGGACCGGCGGCGAGGAATCGCGGCTCCACAATTCTGCGCGCGTTTATCTGGGGAGCGCAGGCTGCTGGCTAGCGCGCGCGTCTCGCGTGCTGGCGATCGCGTCTCGCGATCGCGGACTTCCTGAAAAGATTGTTACGCCGAGACGCCGAAACCAGCACACGAGACGCGCGTTACCCGGAAATCAAATCCTCGGAATTCGCGGCGAAACGTTAGACTAACAGCAGCGCTGGATTTTCCAATAAGTGGCGGAGTTCTTTGAGATAGACCGCGCCGAGCGCGCCGTCGATCACGCGATGGTCGCAGCTCATCCAGATCGACATGCGATGACCGACGACCACCTGGTCGCAGTTGTCGATGACCGGCATTTTGTTGATTTTGCCGACGGCAAGAATGAAGCCTTGTGGTGGATTAATGATGGCGGAGAAACTGTCGATCCCCATGCCGCCGAGATTCGAGACCGTAAAACTTCCGCCCTGAAATTCTTCCGGCTTCATCCGTTTGTTGCGGGCACGGCTGGCCAGGTCTTTGGCTAGTTCGCTGATTTCCTGCAGTGATTTGTTCTGCGCGGCGCGAATCACCGGCGTGAGCAATCCATCCTCGATCGCGACGGCGATGCCAAGATCAATATCCGCATATTGCACGATCGCATCGTTATCGAACGAAGCATTTACCTTTGGCACTTTCACTGCTGCCATTACCGCTGCTTTCAAAACGAAATCGTTCACCGTGATCTTTGATGTATCCGCCTCTTCGCCGGCTGATTTTAACTCCGCGCGCGCTTCCATAAGCGGGCCGGCATCGATATCGATGTTGAGATAAAAATGCGGAACCGGCGCTTTGCTTTGCACCAGACGCTCGGCAATGCCTTTGCGCATTCCGGAAAGTTGAATTCGCGATCCTGCGCCCTGTAGTGGCAGCCGTGTCGGCTGCTTCGGTGCAGGCGACGCGCCTGCCTCTACAGGTTTCGATTTGGCAGCAGCGCGTACGTCAGTCTCGGTTACGCGGCCTTCCGGACCGGTTCCTTTCACGCCCGCAAGGTCGACACCGAGCTCGGCCGCGATCCGTCGCGCCACAGGGGACGCTTTCACCCGCGCTCCTTCTTCAGTTTCCTGTAGTGGCAGCCGTGTCGGCTGCTTTGATGCAGCTTTCTTTTCGGCAGGCTCTGGTGCGGGCGACACGCCCGCCTCTACATCTTTTTTCTCCTGCGGCGGCGCACTCTCTTTTTCTTTCGTTTTCGCCGACGCAGGTTTTTCCGTTTCGGCTTGTTCCCGTTTTGCCTCTTCAGTTTTCTTCGCTTCTTTCTCTGGCGGCTCTTCTTTTTTTTGTTTTTTCTCAGGCGCCTTTTTCTCTTCTTTTGGCGCCGCTTCGCCCTCCTCGCCGATAAAGGCGATCCGTTGGCCGACTTCAACTTTGCCGCCTTCCTCCACGTAAATTTCGGTGAGCGTCCCGTCCTCGGGCGATTCCCATTCCATCGTCGCCTTGTCGGTTTCGATTTCGGCGATGACGTCGCCGGCCGAGACCTTGTCGCCTTTCTTCTTTTTCCACGCGACGAGAGTTCCTTCCGTCATCGTGTCACTCAATTTGGGCATCTGGATTTCAGGCATGGCTAATCTGGGAATGGAACACGGACTTTTAGTCTGTGCTCCCAGCGGAGTTGCACTCCGCTGAAACAGCAGCAGCAGCGGACAAAATGTCCGCTGGGCGCACAGGCCACAAGCCTGTGTTCCGCACTCAATTTGGGCATTTGGATTTCAGGCATGGACGATAAAAGGTTAAATCGTTAAAAGGGTTACAATGTTACAACGGCTTCCCCCTTTTTAACCTTGTAACATTTTTAACGCTTTTAACTTCGTTCACGCATAACAAGCTTTTTTCACGGCGGCGATGAGCTTCTCCGCGTTCGGCAAGACTGCTTTCTCCAGTCGTTCGTTGTACGGCATAGGCACATCTTCCTGTGAGACACGCCCAATCGGAGCATCGAGCTGGTCGAAAATATTTTTCTGAATGCGATAACAAACTTCCGCGCCTACGCCACAGAATGGCCGGTCCTGTTCCACAATCACCACCCGATGCGTTTTCGCGACGGAATCGTAAATCGCGCGTTCGTCCAGCGGTTTGATCGAACGCAAATCGAGCACTTCCGCGCTGATATCTTCGTCCTCGAGTTTCTCCGCCACTGCGAGCGCCAGCGCCACCGTTTGTGCGTAACAAACAATCGTCACGTCCGAGCCTTCGCGTTTGACCTCCGCTTCGCCCAGTGGAATGAGCAATTCCGTTTCCGCCGGTTCAATCATGCCTTTCGAGCTGTAGAGCAGTTCGGATTCAAGCACCAGCACCGGATTGTTGTCGCGCACTGCGGTTTTCAAAAGTCCCTTGGCATCGCGTGGCGTTGCCGGCGTGCAAACTTTCAGCCCCGGCACGTTGGCATACAAACATTCGGTCGCATGCGAGTGGGTCGCGCCGAGCTGATGGGCCGGACCGTTCGGTCCGCGGAATGTGATGGGGATGTTGAACTGGCCGCCGCTCATGGTCAGCATGTTGGGAGCGTTGTTCACCACCTGATCAAATGCGACGAACGAAAAACTGAAAGTCATGAATTCGATGATCGGACGCAGTCCAACCATGGCGGCACCGACACCGAGCCCGGCAAACCCATTTTCGGAAATTGGCGTGTCGATGATTCGCTTGGGGCCAAAGCGTTCAAGCAAACCCTGTGAAACTTTGTAGGCGCCCTTATATTCCGCCACTTCTTCACCCATAAGAAAAACATTCGGATCGCGTGCCAATTCTTCTGCCAGCGCTTCATTCAACGCCTGGCGATAGGTGATCTCGCGCATGTTCATATTCGTTTAGCAGCCTCGAAGTCTGCTGGCCGGGCAGACTCAAAGTCTATGCTCAGACGTAGGTGTAATCATAAAGTTTCTCGAGCGGCGGTTCATCGCTCTGCTCGGCAAATTTCACCGATTCGAGCGCGATTTGTTTCGCTTCCTTGTCCAGCTCATCAAATTTCTCGTTGCTCAGTTTTCCTTCACGCGTCAGCTGGGCGCGCAACCGCGTAATGGGGTCGTCCAGACGATATTGTTCGAGTTGCTCCTTCGTTCGATAGCTCGCGGGATCAGACATGGAGTGGCCGCGATAACGATAGGTGCGCGCTTCGACAAACGCCGGATGCGGATCTTTGCGAATTGATTCCACCACTTCGCTCAAAGTGTCGCGGACGTGACGAAAATTCATGCCGTCCACTACACAACTCGGAATGTCATAACCTTCGGCGCGATCGATGATTTGTTTGAGCGAAGTGGAACGCTCTACCGAGGTTCCCATGGCAAAGAGATTGTTCTCGCAAATAAAAATCACCGGCAACTTGAAGAGAGCGGCGAGGTTCAACGCTTCATGAAAGGAGCCCTGATTGATGGCGCCGTCGCCGAAAAAGCAAAGAGTAACGCGATCTTCACTTCGATATTTGCAAGCGAAAGCGAGGCCGCAGGCCAGCGGCACATGGGCCGCCACAATGGCGTGTCCACCGTACATATGATGTTCCTTGTCGAAAAAATGCATCGAACCGCCCAGCCCGCGGGAACAGCCGGTATCCTTGCCGAAAAGTTCCGCCATGCAGGCATTGGCGCTGGTTCCGCGGGCCAGAGCGTGGGCATGATCGCGATAGGCGGTGATGATGTAATCGTCGAATCGGGTCGCCGCGATGGCGCCAGTTACAACCGCTTCCTGGCCGATGTAGAGATGACAAAAACCGCCGATCTTCTGCGCTTGATATTGCTGGCTGGCTCTTTCTTCAAAACGCCGGATGAGCAACATCAACCAGAGCATCTCGACCTCGTCGCGCTGCTCCGCTGGCTGCATGGAAATCAGGCAGCGCGAGCGATCGCGACTTCTGCGCTAGTGCGTGGCGATTGAGCGCGCATCAACAGAATGAAGACGGCGGTGAAGGCAAGGTCGCTCAGGAGTGAATTGCGGAAAAACATCCAGCTGGGCGTGGTCCCATATTGTGGCAGGCCAATGGTCAACGCTTGAATTAATCCCGCGAAATTTTTCACGTAACCGGGATCGGTCAGCCAGGAAAAAGCATTCGTGATTCCATAAAAAATCACTGACCCGGCGAGCGACGCAGGCAACATTGTTTTCCAGGAAGCGCGTCTGCGCAGGGCCAAGCCGATCAAACCGACGACCGCTAACGCGAGGTAGCGGCAAAGAATTTGCGGATCGAAAAGCGGTGCGTGATAAGTGGCGTTCAGAATTAAATCAGAAATCAAGAGGGTGCTCAGAGGTAGCGCAAATTTGTAGCGCCGCGGGAGATAGGCGGCGCAACAAAGCGCGATGGCGGCGAGAGGCGCGAAGTTCGAGAGCCAGGTAGCAGCACCGGAGTGAATGAGGAGACCCGTCATCGCCCGAAAAGCGACGACACAAATGACGAGAAACAAAGCCGGAATCATCGGACAGCAAGTTTATCTGTCCTGCGCCAGATGCAACGCTAAACGCGCGGGGCTCCCTTTACTTGCTGGCGCTAGCGCTAGCGAGCGCGTGTCAGTCTGGCTTTGCGACGGATGGCGGCGTTGCGATGAATAATTCCGCGCTTGGCCGCTTTATCTATCGCAGAAATGAGTGCGTTGATATCGGTCGCCGGTGCCTCGGCGTTGGCCGCGCGCTTACTTAACGTCCGAATACGGCTCAAAACGCGGCGATTGCGAAGGGCTCGGCGCTCGGTCTGGCGCGCACGTTTGGCAGCGGATTTGGTGTTGGCCATGCGATCAAAAAATAGCGGGCGGGAGCGTCATGGATGCGCTCCTGTTTGTCAACCGCGAGTGCGCACTCAGGCGCGCGCGTTCCGCAACCAGGCGGTAGAATCCGATTTCTTTGCCGGCGCGACCGACGTCTTGGGCGCAAGCGGCGTCACGCTTGCTTTCTCCGCACCTGGCTTTGACGAATCGACCGTGAAAACGGCGTGAGTCGGACCGCGAGTGGAAGCCGGTGCAGAAACGAGGGTCCCCTTGGCCGCGCGACTCACCTTTGGCAAATGGTCCGCCGTGATTTGCACGATTGCGCCGATAGGTAACTGCGCGTAAAGCGAGTAGACATCGGACGATTTCATTCGAATACAACCGTAGCTGGCGGGCCGGCCGATCGTTTTCTCCTCCGGCGTTCCGTGAATGTAAATGCCCCGGTTATAAGCGTGCGCGTTGGCAGCTTCCAAACCGCGCAGCCAGATGATGCGGGTTATGATAGGATCGCGGCCAGGCGTATTCGGCTGCAAAATTTCGCCGGTGAAACGGCGGTTGTGAAAAACAGCGCCGACAGGCGCATGGTCACCGATTTTCTGAGCAACCTGAAGAGTGCCGAGCGGCGTCGCCATCGAACCCCAACTATCGCCGAGGCCGAATTTGGAGGTAGAAACGGGGTAAACTGCGGTATTGCCGCCGTTGTCGAGAAGCATCAATTTTTGATCGCGCACACTCACGATCACGTTTGGCTGGACTAGCTGCGCACGCAATGGGGTAGCTCCCGGCGCAACCACCGCAAGTAGCATGAACCAACGAAGGCGAGACATAGATGCGTCTAGGCGGGCAGCGCGTCAGGGGCCCTGCCGTTGTTCCAATTGAATTTCGGTAGCCATTGTATGACCGAGCAAAATGAGACGTAAAGAAACCCAAACTGAAACATAAGCAAGAATGGGACCGAAAGAAATTGCCGGTGCTCAATCGCGTACCAGACAAAGTAGCTAAAGTAAACGGCAAAAAACATCTCAGCCGCAGGCAGTACCGATTTGAGAGGCATATAGCGGCAATTGCGCCATGGCTGGGCTTTGCGTTCTATCCCATATTTCGGGGTGCGGGTGAAATCTGATTTATGATTGAACACCGCTTCGAGGACGGCGCGGGCGTTATTTAGCGACAGGCCGACTCCAAGGGCGAGCAGGCAGGGCAAAAGCATGATTTCCTTCATCCAGGTTCTCGGATGCAGTTCGCGCTGTGCGCAAATGTAAAAGACTGCGACCGAGACGGAAGCGGTCAGAAAGATCGGCACATCAATAAGGAGCGTTCGCACCCAGCCCGATTGCGGTCCGCCGGTCGAGGGATGGAGCAGGACAACAAGACAAGCGAGAAGCAAATACGCGAAATTGGAGACAAGATGGCCGGTCGCCTCCAGTTTGATCGGCATCGGCAGCTTACTTCGCCAAATTTCCGGCAGCAGTTTTTTGCATGTCTGGATGGAGCCTTTCGTCCAACGATGCTGCTGCGACTTGAAGCCATTCATATCAACCGGCAGCTCGGCCGGGGTAACAACGTCGGGTAGAAAAATAAATTTCCAGCCGGCCAGTTGCGCGCGGTAACTCAGATCCAGGTCCTCGGTCAGGGTGTCATGCTGCCAGCCGCCCGCCTCTTCAATGCACGATTTTCGCCAGAGCCCGGCCGTTCCGTTGAAGTTGAAAAAGCGACCGCTGCGCGAGCGCGCGGTTTGTTCGAGAACGAGATGGCCGTCGAGAAACATCGCCTGCACGCGGGTGAGCAAGGAATAACCGCGATTCAAATGGCCCCAGCGCGTTTGAATCATCCCCACTTTCGGATCGGTAAAGAAATCGACCGTCTTGCGCAGCAAATGCGGCGGTGGAACGAAATCGGCATCGAGAATACAAACGAATTCACCGCGCGCGGTAGCCAACCCTCGTTCCAGGGCGCCCGCTTTGAAGCCGGTGCGATCGACTCGATGAATCAGTTCGACATCGAAACCGCGCTCACGCAATTCCGCTGCACAATCCGTCGTAATCTCCTGCGTGTCATCGGTCGAATCGTCGAGCACTTGGATTTGCAGCCGATCGCGTGGGTAATCCAATTGGCTAACCGAGCGCAGCAACCTCTCCACTACATAAACTTCGTTGAAGATAGGCAACTGCACGGTCACGACCGGCAATTGTTCGAATCGGCCCGCCGGCACCGGCGCGTGTTTCCGATTCTTGAGAAAGAGGTAGATAATAAAATAGCGGTGGATGCCGTAAGCCGAAAGGCCGACGAGCACGCTGAGGTAACAGATTGTCCAGATGAATGAAAACATGCCTCCTTGCCTTAGGAATCCAGACTGCCTTGCCGATTACTCTGCAAGGGCGACATGATGCCGCTTCTGGGGGTGTCGTCAAATCAAAAAAAGGCGGGCTGGCTCGCGCCGACCGGGCTTGAAGTTAAAACTACACAACCATTTATCGTGTCGCGAAAGCGAAATGGCTTGTTCCTTTCGGCGGCCCGCGGCATGGGGTTCGCTTCTCGGAGAGGGAGCGATTTTGTGTTAATATAGTCGCTACCGACGATGGCCATCGGACCAGTTACGACCAAAAAAAGGGGAAGAAATCTCGAACGCTTCGATATCGTTTTGACGGTGCTGCTCGCCGGATGGGTGCCATCGATTCTGATGCTGCTGGTTTCTTACACCACCCTCAAAAAGACCTTGGAATCAAAAATTCTGCGTGACCGCCAGACTTTTGTCCAGCTCATCGGTCATTTGGTCGATGACGACCTGGCCAGCACCGCCAACATCGTCTCCTATTATCAGACTCTTCCTGATATGGAGCGTCTTTTTGCCGCGCCTATTCCTCAGGACGCTGCCCAGCAATGGATCGCAGAGAAGTTTTTCTCTTATCCGCGGATTGACGGAATGTTCATCGCTGCGGCCGACGGTAAACTTCTCGGCACTCTACCGGCAGCGCCGAATTTACGGGGCCAACCATTCCATCCCCATATTTGGAAAGACGGCGCCGATCGGCGCCCCAGCACCTACGTTTCGCCCGTTCACCAGAGGCCAGTCGACGGGCGGATGGTGACTGATGTTGTGGGCGCAGTGCGAACGCGCGACGGCAAAACCATCGGCTATATCGGCGCTTCTATTTTGATCGAACGGATTGGCCGACGTCTCTCCTCGATTTCGTTCACCGACCGCACCGTCTGCCAAATTGTCGATCAACAAGGTTTCCCGCTTTTTACGGCCGACTTCAAATCGGAGACCAAACCAAGCCTTCCTGCGGAAGCGAAACTGATCTCCCACATTCAAAAGGAGCAAACCGGCCATCTTAGTCGAGACGGCAACATTTACTCCTTCGAGCCGCTGGAGTCGGCGCAATGGCTGGCAATCATCCGCCAACCGGAAGAAATCGCCTACGCACCGGTGCATGATTTGTTACGTAAAATCACAGTGCCAGCGGGCTGGTTGATTGCCGGCACGCTGGTCGCTGCCATCCTCGCAGGAAGATTTTATCGGCGGCAGGCGGAATCCGCGCGTCGGATCGAGCGCGAAGTCAGCTTCAACCAAAAGATTTTGGCCAACATGCCGATCGGCATTGCATTAGTTGACCCTGAAACACACCGCTTTTTGCACGTGAACGACGCCTTTGCGCAAATGGCGTTGCAGATTGGCCAGCTCCCAGCCGGAACCGACATTGGGGCCGCGACCTACGACCAGATCAAAATCGTATCACCGACCATAATCGAGAATGTGCTCGCGACCGGCAGGCCGTATCAACTGATCGAAGAACCGTTCCGCGATCGCACTGGCGCGACACGTTTTTGTAATGTCAACCTTCTGCGCTTGCTCGATTCGCACCAGCACATTCAGGGCGTGCTCTATTTCGTGGAAGAAAAAACGCGCGATATGACGCTGCGCAACGAACTGCTGAGCGCGAATGCTGCCAAAGATCAATTTCTCGCGCTTCTTTCTCACGAATTACGCAATCCCCTTTCGCCCGTCATCGCGATGGTTGCGGCATTGGAAACACACGTGGCTGATTCAGCCGAAGTGCGTCAGGCACTCGACGTCATTCGGCGCAATGTGGAACTCGAAGCGCGCCTGATCGACGACCTGCTCGACATCACGCGCATCGCCAAAGGAAAACTTAAGCTCAGTCTCGAACCGGTAAGCGTGCATAACGTCTTGCAGCGCGCACTTGAAATTTGTCGCGAGGAAATTTCGCAAAAAGCACTCGAGATCGAGTTGAATCTAAACGCTCGTGACCATTTCGTGCAGGGCGATCCGGCGCGCTTGCAACAGGTTTTTTGGAACCTGATCAAGAACAGCGTCAAGTTTACCGACGAGGGTGGACGGATCTCCCTTACCACCTCAAACCAGCAGCCTGGGCAAATCGAAATCGATATTAGCGACACTGGCATTGGGATTGAGCCGGACAAGGTGTCGAAAATTTTTACCGCCTTTGAGCAAGGCCAAAGTTCCATCACGCGAAAATTCGGCGGTTTGGGACTGGGCCTCGCCATTTCGAAGGCCATGGTCCTGGCCCATGGCGGAATCATTTCTGCCTCCAGTCCCGGCCCGAACCACGGCGCTACCTTCAGTGTTCGTCTCGGCACAATTGCCGAGCCCGCGGTGCGCGATGGCGAGTCGCCCCCAAATGGCGCCGAACCGGCGTCGAGGCCAGTTTCGGCCACCCGCCCGCCACGCTTGCTCGTGGTGGATGACCATGAGGATACCTGCACCGGCATGAAACTGATCCTGGAACGGCGCGGTTACGATATCACCATTGCCTACACCGCCGATCAGGCGGCAGAAAAAGCGCGCCAGGAAAATTTCGATCTCTTGATCAGCGACATCGGTTTGCCTGACCGCAGCGGCTATGAATTAATGCAGGAAATGCGTGGCCGGGGCGTGCCCGGCATTGCTCTAAGCGGCTTTGGGATGGAACACGACGTTAACCGCGCCCGAGCGGCCGGATTCTCCGAACACTTAACCAAGCCGATCAATTTCGAGCGACTGGAGGAAGTGATCCAACAACTGCTCGGCAACAGTGTTGACAAACGATAGGCCGATCAACCAGGAGTGGATGGAGCGTTGGTCGCGGCTTTACGCTCCGAAGCGTCCTTTAATTCGCGCGATAACTTCTCCACCCGCTGACGCATGATTTTCCCCGGCTTGAATTTCACCGTCGCTCGCGCTGGAATAACGAAGCTGCTTCCCGGCTCGTTCGGGTTTCGGCCAACGCGCGGTTTGGTCAAGCGCGGTTGAAAGACCCCGAAATTTCGCAACTCCACCGCCACATTATTAGCAAGGCTATCCGTAATGTGATCCAGCGTGCGCTGGACGACATCGAAAACCTGGTGCTGGACCATGCCGGTCTGGTTGCTGATCGCCACCACAATGTCCCTTTTGGTTAACTTGGCCATAGGTTAATATCAATATACCACAAATAAATCGCGCTGGCGCTTGAATTTGCGTGGGCAAAGCCGAAAATTTGCGGGTTTTATTCCCCCCGCCAAGATCGCCGCAAAATTAAGGGGCATATTCGGCCTTAGAAAGGGTATGCCACCACCGGTCGCCGCGCAGACGACTCCTAAAATGGGCGAATGGGGTTGTTTCGGCCAGGGCTTTCCGCCGCGATTTCAGCTGTCCCTGCGCCACACCCAGCTTGGTGAAAACCCCGTTCCATTCCACTTCCAGGCGGCGGGCCTCGTCATTTGAAAGTTCACGCACGGCGCGCAGAGAAAAACCGCGTTTCAACGCGTTCATGGCCCAGCCCGACAGATCACCTAACAAATTCAATTCGCGAAGAACGTGCTCGGTTTCCTGCAACAAATTCGCTCGCACTTCGGTAAATTGCCGTTCCTGGTCCACCGAAATGATCGGCTTGGCCTTATCCAGGCCATAGGTGATGAGATCGTGCAATTTCTTCCAGCTTTCGAGCTGAAGCGAAATCAGACGCAGTTTGGTTTCGATTTCTTTATCTTTCATTGCATGGGCGTGACGCGGGCTACCTCAAGGGTTTCATCGAATTTTTGCAGATTATCGAGCAGCAGATGGGCCAACGGTCGGTCGACCGATTGCTCCTGGCTGATGATCCCCTCTTCAAAATAAAAACGGCCCTGCCGCCACCGGAAAATCTCTGCCAGGGCCCCTTCGCCTTCCAGCGTTCCATAGGCGGCATGCCGAACCTCCCCTTGGTGCAGATAGATTTCGCTCTTGCCGCGTCCCGACTTAAAGGTAAAGCGTCCGCTACGTTGCCCCATGCACGTCATTTGCAGAATTTCGGCCGCCGAAAATTGGCTCAAATCTCCAATCAAAGAGTGACACGGGTCGATCCCTTCCGTCGATGCACCCGAATGACTATCGAGACCATTCAGAAAACGCCGCACCTTGCGATGCAACTTTTTGGTGGACGCTGCGCTCTTCGTCAGCGGAATCTGCTGTTGTTGAGCAGTCCGGATTGAATCTGCCGACGGGCGCTGCCATGGCGCGCATAAGAGCTTCAACGATGGAAAATGTTGTCGGGCCACCGTGGCACTCTCGACCGCAGATTCCGGTTCTCCCTCGATGATCAAGCCATCGAAACTCTCTGCGATCAATATTGCAACCGCTTCGGAAACCGTTCGGACAATGCGCGTCTCGCACTCATCCGTGATGTCAAAAATCGACAGTAACCGGTCTTCGAAGACTGGATCTGGATTCAGAATCAGGATGCGAGTTTCCACAAAAAGCAGACGAAATTGCTCGTTGCAGAGCAGGAACCCTGCCTTTCCAGCGTTGGCCGTGGTGGTTAACGCACCCAGGTTCGTTTTGGCGGCGGCGCAGGAAAGGCGTCTGGCGCAACTTCATGCGCAGTGCGAAAATGAACTTTTCCGATTTGGGAAAGCATTTCCGGCCCATGCTTTTCGACGATTGCGGCCGCGGTGCTTTTGATTTCGCCTGAAACACCACGGCCAAGCTTCGCCCCCAGCTCCTTTCCCTTTCGCTCCAGCCAATCGATAAACGCTTCACGCGCCAAGATCGATGCTGCCGCCACCGCGATGTCAGATTCCGCGCGCGGCCGCTGCTCGATCCGAATTTTCCGGCCGTGGCGCAAGAGTGCGTTTTCGATCACCTGCGCATCGGCAAACTTATCGGAGAGCGATCTCGGGCAGTCCGGCTTCCGCGCCAGCAGATTCTCGATGACGCGGGCGTGTCCCCAGCCGAGCAGGCTGTTGAGATTGCCGAATTTCTTATAAAGTTCGTTGTAACGCGCTGGCCCGATTGCAACCACGTCGGTTCCCTCACGTGCGATCCGCCGGATTTCTTTTGCCAACGCATGAATCCTTGCGTCCGATCCGATCCGTTTACTGTCCTGCACCCCGAGATCGAGCAGTTGACGCGCAGTTTTCCGATCGACAAAGACACCCGCGATCACCAGCGGTCCGAAAAAATCGCCTTTCCCACTTTCGTCCACGCCAAAATGTGGCTCGAACATTTCCGGCGAATGCACTTCTTCGTAGCCGAGGCGGGCTTCGCCGAAAATCTCCGGTTCGAGGATGAACTTTACGAAATCCTCCACCCCGCGCCCTTGCACTAAAATCTTTGGACCCTTCTCATAAACCGCCACGCTTAGCTTTTCCTTCTGCGCAAAAAAAATCGTGTAGGGCTTCGGCACGAAGGTGAATCCACGCTCGCGCAAAAGCGCGCGAAGCTTTTCCGCCTGCTCGCTCGTTAACGGATGCGTGTATGAATTCACAAAGTGTTTGGCGTTGAATACACCGTCATCCCGAGCGAAGTCGAGGGATCCCATCGCGCAACCGGGCCGCTTGAACTCAAAAAGAACCATCTCATTTCGCCGCGCCCTCTCAACCTGGTTCCACAAAAGCCAACGCGATCTCCCCTGGCGCCAGAGCCGCGATCCCTATGCCATCCTGGTTTCTGAAATCATGCTCCAGCAAACCCAGGCCGCCACTGTTGTCCCTTACTATAATAGGTGGCTGCGCCGCTTTCCCACTATCCGCTCGCTTGCCACTACGACTGAATCGGACGTTCTGCACGCCTGGCAGGGCTTAGGCTATTATACGCGAGCTCGCAATCTCCACCGCTGCGCCAAATTGATCGTCGAAAAATTTGGCGGAAGACTTCCGAAGGATCCCAATGAGTTGAAATCGCTACCGGGCATCGGCCTTTACACCGCGAATGCCATCGCACTTTTCGCTTTTGACCAATCCTTACCCATCGTCGAAGCCAACACCGCTCGTGTTCTCTCCCGCCTTTTCAATATTCGCGCGCCAATCGATTCCACCTCTGGCCGGCAAAAATTGTGGGATGCTTCGGCAAAGCTCGTTCCGCAAGAAGGCGCGCGCGATTTCCAAAACGCAATGATGGATCTCGGCGCTCTCATTTGCACCGCGCACAATCCGCGTTGCCAAATTTGTCCGGCGAAAATGTGTTGTCGCGCGCGTGATCCAGCGTCGCTTCCGCGAAAACGAGGACGTGCGGCAATTGTTCGGCTGACTGAATCACATGGCTTGTCTACGAAAGCCGGCGCGGTGTTGCTCGAGCAATGTCGCCAGCGCTGGCACGGGATGTGGATTTTACCGCCACGCAAACTTGACGGCTTAAAGCCGTCGAGTTTGCGGCGGCCGGTTTATGTCTCGGCTTTTCCGTTCACGCACCATCGGGTGGCGCTTCAGGTTTTTCGCAGCAAAGCAGGCCCGGCTGTATCCCGCCAACGCTGGTTTCCCATTCGCCACTTGAACAAAATTCCGATGCCCTCGCCCCATCGTCGTGCCATTCGCGCACTCCTTGCTTGATTGGACGATTGTCGTTTTTCTGCCAAACCATTCTCATGCCAGCAATTGAAACGCTGCCCGATGCGCACGGCCACTTCGGCGTTTACGGCGGCATGTTTGTGCCGGAAACGCTAATGACAGCATTGCACGCACTCGCTGCCGAATACGACCGGGCGAAAAACGATGCGCAGTTTCAAAATCAGCTCGCGCGATTGCTCCGCGATTTTGCTGGCCGGCCCACGCCTCTTTATTTTGCCGAGCGACTCACGAAAAAACTGGGCGGAGCGAAAATTTATTTAAAGCGCGAGGACTTGCTGCACACCGGCGCCCACAAAATCAACAATGCGCTTGGTCAGATCCTGCTCGCGCAACGAATGGGTAAAAACCGCATCATCGCTGAGACCGGCGCGGGTCAGCACGGCGTTGCCACCGCTACGGTGGCGGCGCGGTTCGGTTGCGAATGCGTAGTCTACATGGGCGCGGTGGACATAGAACGCCAGGCGCTCAACGTCGCGCGCATGAAGTTTCTGGGTGCGAAAGTTGTGACTGTCACCGCGGGGCAAGCCACCCTCAAGGAAGCGATCAGCGAAGCGATGCGCGATTGGGTCACGAATGTACGCAACACCCATTATATATTGGGCAGCGCCCTCGGCTCGCATCCCTATCCAATGATGGTGCGCGATTTTCAACGCGTCATCGGCGAGGAAACGCGGAAGCAAATTTTCGACCGCGAACAGCGCCTACCCGATTTGCTCGTCGCCTGCGTCGGTGGCGGCAGCAACGCCATTGGTTTATTCCATCCGTTTCTGAGCGATGCGAGCGTACGCATGCTTGGCGTCGAAGCCGGGGGCGAGGGAATTCAATCCGGCAAACACGCGGCGCGATTTCAAGGAGGAAGACTGGGTGTTCTTCAAGGAACAAAAACGTTTTTGCTCGCGAACGAGGATGGCCAGATTGAGCTGACCCACTCGATTTCTGCGGGGCTCGATTACGCCGCGATTGGTCCCGAACACAGTTATCTGCGCGAGATCGGTCGCGTGGAATATGATTTTGCGACCGACGACGAAGCGCTCGCTGGTTTCAAATTGTTATCGGAAGCAGAAGGCATCATTCCCGCGCTCGAAACCGCGCATGCCGTCGCGCACATTGCCAAAGTCGCGCCCAAAATGCCCGCCGACAAAATCATCGTGATGAATTGTTCCGGTCGCGGCGATAAAGATGTCGCGACCGCGGCGAAGCATCTACTGCTGAGCGAAGTCGAGGTATCCCGTTGAAATTACCTTTAGCCTTCGCGACGGGATCCCTCGACTGACCCTAGGGATGACGGGAAGGGCGGTGAGCGCTGTGTTGTGGCTCGACTTCGCCCGGAATGACGAGAAAATAAATTATGCGCAGCATGACTGGCTACGGCCGCGGCGAAGCCGATTGCGAGGGCGTAAAACTGAGCGTGGAACTGAGCACGGTAAATCGTAAACAGAGTGAGATTGCGATTAACCTTCCGCGCGATCTGACCGAACTTGAGGCGCGAATTCGTCAAGCGATTAACGCGCGCATTTCCCGCGGTCGCACCAACGTGCTGGTTGCACATCATGCCAGCGCGGATGGAACGCGGCGTCTCGCTCTCGATGTTGAGCTTGCGCGTTCTTATCATGACGCCATGCGCGCATTGCAAAAAAAACTGGGCGCACCCGGTCAAATCACTATCGATACGATTTTGCAGGCCCCTGGGGTCGTGCGACCTCCGGAAGAAGCAATTGAGGCCGAACGCGCCTGGCCCGCGGTCGAACGCGCCCTCAAATCCGCTCTCAACCATCTGATTAAAATGCGCGAGCGCGAAGGCAGACATCTGGCGAAAGATTTAATCCGCCGCTTAAAGGCCATTCGACAATTGCTGAAAGAAATTCGCGTGCTTCATCCAGCCGTTGTTAAAAAATTCCGGGCGGCCTTGACTGAACGAATTGAAAAAACCGGCTTGCCGATCAGCAAGGATGACGAGCGGCTGGCTAAGGAAATTTTCCTTTTTGCCGACCGCTCCGACATCTCGGAAGAACTGACGCGACTGGAAAGCCACCTCGCGCAATTTGCCCTTCACTTGCGAAAAGAAGAGCCGGTCGGGCGCGCGCTCGAATTCATCGTTCAGGAAATTTTTCGCGAGTTCAATACCCTGGGGGCGAAGGCGAATGACGCCGACATCGCGCAGCGAGTAGTGGCGTGCAAGGCGGAGTTGGAGAAAATTCGCGAGCAGGTGCAAAACCTTGAGTAACAAATTTTCGCGCTACGGAATTCTATTTGTTGTTTCCGCGCCATCGGGCGCCGGTAAGACGACATTGTGCGACGCCCTTCGCCAAACCCCCGATTTCGTTTATTCCGTTTCCTGCACCACCCGTCCGGCCCGCTCGGGGGAGATCGACGGAGAAGATTACCGCTTTCTTTCCAAAGATGATTTTCTTGCGCGAATGAAGACGGGCGAGTTTCTCGAGCACGCCAAGGTGCACGAGCATTACTACGGGACGCTACGACAACCTTTGGTCGATAATTTGAAAAAGGGCGTCGACGTTTTGATCGACATCGATACCCAAGGCGCGGCCGCCATTCGCAACTGCGGCGATCCTTTTGTGCGAGAGGCATTGACTGACGTTTTCATCATGCCGCCAAATCTCGAAGAATTGCGGCGCCGTCTAACGAAACGCGGCACCGAAACGGTGCAACAAATCGAGGCACGTTTGAAAACGGCCGCGCGCGAAATGAAGCTTTGGCGCGATTACCGTTACACCATTATCAGCAAATCGATGGAGGAAGATTTGCAGAAATTCCGCCAGATCATGGGAGCGGAACGCATCCTGAGCCGGCGGTTGATTTTGCAATGAACACATTCTGTCATCCCGAGCACAGTCGAGGGATCCCGTCGCGAAAACTTAAAGCTAACTTCCTCGGGATCCCTCGACTTCGCTCGGGATGACGGGATATTCCCTCCCGATCATGGCTCCAAAATCGAAAACCAGGAATCAAAAATCGATCGTGCTCGGGGTGACAGGCTCGATCGCCGCCTACAAATCGGCCGAGCTAGCCAGTTTGCTGGTGAAACAAAACCACAATGTCTTTGTGGTGATGACAAATGACGCAATCGAATTCATCACCCCGTTGACTTTACAAACGCTTTCGAAAAATCCGGTGATGACGAGTTTCTTCGACGAGAAAGAAAATTGGCGGCCTGGCCATATCGAGCTCGCGGATAACGCCGATTTGCTTTTAATTGCACCCGCGACTGCAAACGTCATTGCCGAACTCGCATACGGTCTGGCCAGCCATCCGCTAACCGCCATCGCACTGGCCACGCGCGCGCCGATTTTAATCGCGCCGGCGATGAACGGAAAAATGTGGGACAACGCCGTGACCCAGGAGAACGTGGAGAAATTAAAATCGCGCGGGGTGGAATTCATCGGTCCGGAAGCAGGCATGCTCGCCTGCGGTTACGAAGGCCTTGGCCGTCTTTGGAAAGTGGAGGACATCGCCTTTCGCGCCGAATTTCTCGTGCGTCGCCACGATCGATTGATCGCGTGAAGTTTGTCATCACGGCCGGACCGACGCGCGAGCCGATCGATCCGATTCGTTTCCTGAGCAATCGTTCTTCGGGAAAAATGGGATATGCCATCGCGGCGGCCGCGATCGAAGCGAATCACGAAGTCGTGCTCATTTCCGGGCCGGTAAATCCACCGCCGCCGGCCGGTGCGAAATTGGTCAGGGTGATCACGAGCGATGAAATGCATGAGGCAGTGCAGGCCGCGGTGCGTGATTGCGACGTGCTGGTGATGTGCGCCGCGGTCTCAGATTACAAACCGGCGCGCGTGGCCGAACAGAAAATCAAAAAACGCGATGAGAAATTTTCGCTCGAGCTCATTCCGGCCCGCGACATTTTGAAATCGCTTCCGCAATCGCGAAATTTTTTCGTGGTTGGTTTCGCCGCGGAAACAAATGACGTGGAAGAACACGCTCGCGCGAAACTTGCTACAAAGAATTGCGACATGATGGTGGCAAACGATTTGAGTGATCCCAATATCGGAATGGAAAGTGATGAAAATGCGGTCACGATTTTCTCGCGTGGCGGCGAAAGCGCAAAAATTTCGCGCGCTTCCAAGAAAACTGTTGCGCGCGAACTCGTGAAAATAATTTGCGCAAACGCGAAAAAAGTTTTGACAAAAAAATTCTGAGGATGAATGAACTCGTAAGTGAAGTTTCTCAAACTCTTCACAGACCCACCGCGATTGCGGATTGAAAGGGGGGAATAGTCGATGCCAGCAAAAAGAAAGAAAGCGGCCAAGAAAAAATCAGCGAAGAAAAAGAAGCACTAACGCATTAGTGCGCTTCACGGCTCCGAAACTTTTCGGGGCCAAAACCCAAACGTTAGCCCGGGAGGAGAATTTATTTCTCCTCCCGGTTTTTTTTTGCGCGGGTGTTGTAGCTGCCGCCAGCGACGGCGACAGCTACAAACGCCCGACAAAACCGATTCGTTTTCCTTGTGCACTTCTTCCTCTTTGTGCGAGCTAATCTCTCATGAGGCATTATCTCGACGCCGCCGTCAAAGCGGCCTGCGCCGCCGGCGAAATGCTGCGGCACAACTTCGAGAAACCGATGCAAGTAAATCAATCCACCAAGCACGACATCAAACTCGAAATTGACATACGCGCCCAGGAATTGATCACGCAATCGTTGCTCAAAGAATTTCCGGAACACGCACTCTATGGCGAGGAGGGAATCGTCGGCGATCAATCGAGCGAATTCCAATGGGTGGTCGATCCGCTCGACGGAACGGTGAATTATTACTATGGCGTCCCGCATTTTTGCGTCTCCATTGCGTTGCGTTGCCAGGCCGAGATCATCCTCGGCGTCGTTTTTGATCCGATCCGCGACGAACTTTGGACCGCGCAAAAAGGAGCGGCCCCCAAATTAAACGACCGCGAATTTCGCGTGAGCGAGCGCGCGGATTTGGCGGAGTCGATCGTTTCGGTTGGTCTCTCCAAAACAGGAGTCACCATCGAAGCCGGGATTCCGTTGTTGCAAACGATGGTGCATCGCGCGCGCAAATGCCGGCTGCTCGGCAGCGCCGCGCTCGACATGGCGTATGTCGCGTGCGGCCGATTCGACGCCTACATCGAGCAGGGCATTAGTCTGTGGGATGTGGCCGCGGGTTGGATTCTGGTGGAAACGGCCGGCGGTTCGGTGGAAATGAAACCCCGCACTGACATGCCCGATCGTTACAGCATCATCGCATCCAACGGCGTGATCGATTTGAAACTGTGAGTGCGTTTCGCTGCGGCATCGGTTACGACGCACATCGCCTGGTGAGCGGACGGAAATTGATTCTCGGCGGCGTCGAAATTGCACACAAACGCGGTCTCGAAGGGCATTCCGATGCTGATGTTCTTTCCCACGCCATTGCCGACGCCATCCTCGGCGCGCTCGGTGCCGGCGACATCGGAAAACATTTTCCGAACTCCGAAGAATCGATTCGCGGAATCAGCAGCATTGAAATTTTGCGTCACGTTGCGACCATCGCCGCACAAAAAAATGCGAGAGTGGTAAACGTTGACGCCACCGTTTTGGCGGAAGCGCCAAAAATTTCGCCACACATTACCGCGATGCAGGAAAAGATCGCGGACGCGCTCGGGGTGAAAGCGAAGGCAATCAGCGTCAAGGCGACGACGAACGAGGGACTGGGAGCAATCGGCCGCGGTGAAGGGATGAGCGCAATCGCGGTGGCGAGCGTGGAGGTACCGTGATCGTCATTCTGAGCGGAGCGAAGCGGAGTCGAGGAATGACGGTTCTTTCAAAATGATCCGGCTGTTCAACACCTACTCGCGGCAACTGGAGGATTTCGCCCCGCTCGATCCGCCAAACGTTTCGATATATACCTGCGGGCCCACCGTCTACAGCCACGCCCACATCGGAAATTTCCGGGCGTATATTTTCGAGGATTTATTGCAGCGGCATCTCGAAGTGCGCGGCTTCAAGATCCATCGGGTAATGAACATTACCGATGTCGACGACAAAACCATTCGCGGCGCGCGGCAAGTGAAAGTTTCGCTCAACGATTTCACCGAACCATTCAAGCGCGGATTTTTTGAAGATGTCGAAACTTTGCGCATCAGACGCGCTGATGAATATCCCGGCGCGACTGAGCCGCGTTACCTCGCGCGCATGATTGAGATGATCTCCGAACTGATCAAACGCGATCTCGCCTACCAGGCCGACGACAAATCCGTTTACTTTCGGATCAAGAAATTTCCCGGTTACGGAAATCTGGCGCATCTGAATTTGGAAGAATTACGGCCAACAGGACGCGTTCGCAGCGATGAATACGAGAAGGAAAACATCGGCGATTTTGCGCTTTGGAAAGCGTGGGACGAAGCGGATGGCGAGGTTGGTTGGGATTCACCCTGGGGGCGCGGTCGCCCCGGCTGGCACATTGAATGCAGCGCGATGGCGACCACCCTTCTCGGCGATCAGATCGATATTCACTGCGGCGGGGTCGACAATATTTTTCCCCATCACGAAGCGGAAATCGCGCAAAGCGAAGGTGTGACCGGCAAGAAATTTGTGCGCTACTGGCTGCACTGCGCACATCTGCTGGTCGACAACCAGAAAATGTCGAAATCGCTCGGCAATTTTTATACCCTGCGCGATATCACCGCCAAAGGATACAGCGGGCGCGAGGTCCGCTACGCCTTATTACGAGTGCATTACCGCGCGCAATTGAATTTCACTTTCGAAGGAATGGAGGAGTCACGGCAGGCGTTAACGCGAATTGATGAATGGCTGCAACGCTTGCGCGAAGCGAGCGCGAGCGCTTCGCCAGGAAAGGGGGTGGGACCCGTTCCGACTGACAATTTTCAATCGGCACTCGATGACGATCTTAATATTTCCGGCGCGCTCGGCATTTTGTTCGAATCCATTCGTGAAACCAATCGCGCGATTGATGCGAATGAAATCGATGCCGATGGAGCGAAAGAATGGTTGCAATGGTGGGAGAAGATCAACCAGGTGCTGGCGCTCGAGGCCACGCAAACGATGAGATTGCGCCCGGAGATTGAAACCCTAGTGGAAGCGCGCCGTCTCGCCAGACTTGCCAACGACTGGCAAAAAAGCGATGAATTGCGGCGGGAATTAAACGCCCGCGGCTGGGAAGTGCGGGATACCAAAGACGGACAAAAAATTACCCGCCGTGTCGGCATTAAGCCCTGAAGAAGCATTCGCCCCCGCCGAGTTCATTGCACTCGAGCACACCACCCACGCGAAGCTTTTCGAAAATCAGCGCTTCATTTGGGACGCGCTTAAACAAATCGCGAGTTATCTGCAGTTTCGTTTGAAACCGGCGGTCCTGGGACAGCTGATGGGAAAACCGTTCATCAGCAATACTGTTTTCATCGGCAGCGGCACCATCGTCGAACAAGGCGCGGTCATAAAAGGGCCGGCCTGGATCGGCGAAAGGTGCCATGTGCGCAGCGGTTGTTACGTGCGCGAAAACGTCATCGTGGGCGACGGCGTGGTGATGGGGAACTCGTGCGAGTTCAAGAATTGCATTCTTTGTGATGAAGCGCAGGTGCCTCACTTTAATTATGTGGGCGATTCCATTTTAGGATTCCGCGCGCATCTGGGTGCGGGCGTGATCTTGTCGAACGTCAAACTCGATCACCGCGAAATTTCCGTCATCGCCGGCGACTACACCATTCCAACCGGACTAACGAAGTTTGGCGCGATCATCGGCGACCGGACCGAAATCGGTTGCAACGCCGTCGTCAATCCTGGCACGGTCGTCGGCCGAGATTGCATTATTTATCCTGGGGCAAACATTCGCGGCGTGGTACCGCGCGCGCACATCGTGAAGTTGCGGCAGGATTTGCAGACGATGAGCAGGCGCGATCTGCGCTGATTGCGTAAGATTGGACCGCGGATTGCTCGGACCGCTTCAATTCCGGATCTCAGCATCCTCTGATTCGATCCGTGATATCCGGGTTATCCGAGGTCGTCGAATTAGGAATACGAATAGATCAAGAGTAAGGTTTAAGAGGAAAAGGAGGGGTTAACGGATGGGAGGGGATTCGAACCCCTGGTGCCTTGCGGCACACACGCTTTCCAGGCGTGCACAATCGACCGCTCTGTCACCCATCCTTTCAACTCGTGCTCATGCTCATACTCCTGCTCATGCTCGAACTCTCGAATGTGAGCACGATTACGAGTTAAAGCTGCAGCCGGCGGAACAATTCATCGAGCGGCAACTGAATGCCGATAAAAAATTCGCCGAAATCCGCGTACTCCGCGCTCACGGGATCAAAACGCATTTCGTAGACGATTTTTTTGATTTGGAAAGTGTCGCGCGCAAAAAGCGTTACGCCCCATTCGGCATCGTCGAGGCCAGTCGAGCCGGTAATAAGCTGCTTCACTTTGCCGGCAAATTCGCGACCAACTTTGGCGTGACCGCCCATCAATTTGCGGCGCTCGTCAAACGGCAAGGCATACCAGTTGCGCTGTTCGCCGCGCCGTTTGCTCATATTGTAAAAACAGACCACCGGCCAATCGGGCAGTGCGGGGTAAACGCGTTCCTCCCGATAATGCGCCATCCGTTCCGCGAAAGTTTTCATCGCGGCATCGAACTCCGGCGTCCCGAGTTTTAGATTCTGCTCGCGCGCGAGTGTGTCGGCGTATTGCTCGGCGGTGGTGGTATATTCGCTTTCTTCGGTCAGCGAAAGATAACTGTAAACCGGCTCCAGCACGCCGGCGCTCAGAGAAAGATTGAGACGTTTTTCAAAAAAATTCGCCGCATGTAAGTCAGACGTGATTAGCATGAAGGCGAGATCGGCTTTTGGCGTAACAATGCTCAGAGTAAGCAACTGCGTCTTTTCGGTGGCGCGGATTTCCTGCACGATTTCGGAGAGCGCGATCTTGGCCATGCGCTGTTCATCGCCACTGAGCAACTGCCATTGTGCGAAATCGATCCGGTAAAAAAGGTGGAGGCAATGCCAGCCTTGTTCGGGAATGAGAGGAGCGTTTTTGTCGGCCATCAGGTTAGTTTCCGTTGTGCCGGAGGGCGGTCAAGACGCATGCGCGTCTTGGTGTTGTAGCTGCCGTTGTCTCCAGCGGCAGAATTCATTTTCCTCGGCTCTGCCGCCAGCGACGGCGGCAGCTACATTAATGTCCACGACGACGAGACATCGTCGTCAACACGCGAGACGCGTGCGCTACCCGGAGATCCTGCTGCTTACGCCACTAGGTGGTCGCTTTCGCCTGGCTCAGATGCGGCAGACAATATTCTTCGCCGTTGCGCGCGACTCGAAACTCAAGATTCGGGTCCGTCACTTCCGTCGCTCCACAAATCGCGCAACGATGCAATGCCTCCGCTTCCGTTTCGCGGGTTTGCATTTCAAAACGACGACGACGAGCCGTTACTTCACGGCGGTGGCGGGCATCGTGCACGATGGCGGGGCCGAAAAAGATCAAATAATTTGCCATCGCGCAAATGGCGGCAGCGCGAAATTGCATCGAACCGACGACGATTTGCAGAAGCAAAACCGCAGCCGAAAACCAGGCGATCCATTTCACCTTTAACGGCAGGATGTAGGCGAAATAGATAACGAGATCGGGGTAAAAACGAGCGAAAGCGAAAAAAAGCGAAGTGGTCAGCATCAAATTTGAAAAAGCGGCACCAAAGAAAAAGGCGGCGATGGTGGTGCCGACCATCCCGAGCAAATAGAAAATGGTGAGCTTAAAAGCACCCCAGGCTGATTCGAGCCCGTTACCCATCCACCAGAGGAAGAGAATATAAAAAGCGACGTTCACCCAATCGGGTAATGGCAACATGCTCGCCATTTGCGGAATGAAAATGTAAGTGACCAGCCGCCAGACTTCGCCGTGCACAACTGCAACAGAGTCGAGGTCGAGCAATCGGAGATAACCCGGATTCACTTTCTCGAGCACGAAGACGAGCGCAGTAAGAAAGCTGACGTAACGGAGCAAGCCGGGAATGGCGAGAAAACCGATGCGCCGTTCGAGTTTGTCCAGCCACATCATATGTTCGAGAGCGTAAAGGGGCGCATTGTGTTTTCAAGGTAGCAACGCGGTTCAGCCCAGGCGCCGACGCGGAGGAACACAGTCTTGTATATGTGTGCAGTATTTCTCGTCGATAAATGACGAAAGCACTTTGGCATTGGGGATTTCATTAAAAAACGCCGTCGGTTTGGGGAGTTACCGGGCGGAACGGAACGCAGACTTCCAAGTCTGTGCGCCAAACAGGCTGTCGAGCCTGTGTTTCTTCAGTGGGGTTGCAAAC
>Ga0209156_10000755_pt1 | contig 27492 bp, 22 predicted proteins | sample GraSoiAngelo_124_FD_185881 | JGI IMG/M metagenome (GOLD analysis project Ga0209156, IMG submission 185881) | Grasslands soil microbial communities from the Angelo Coastal Reserve, California, USA - 14_0927_05_20cm (SPAdes) (version 2) | ecosystem: Environmental > Terrestrial > Soil > Grasslands... | reverse complement strand
TCCGACACATATCTCCTCTCCTGATCAAGATTAGCAAAGATTTCGCTACCATCTGGACGACGATCGATCCGATCGGGACTAAGCTGCATTCTTCTGGTGACAGTGCGAATCTGGTTAAGTATATTTTGGCATGCCCGCAGCTAAATATCGTCCAATTCGCGAAGTTCAAGGGAACGGCACAGTGTCGAAAGCCAGGATCAGGCAGGCCGTAAAGAAATTGGCCGAGTTAAAGCGAGCTCATCCTGCTCGGTACAAGGAAAAAATTCGGGCCAGCGCGAGCACACCTGTCCAGCTAGTTGTTCGACATAGTTAACCGAAATGCCGGCGTCCCCCAGCGCTAGCGTATTCATCAACTGCCCGTTCGACTCGCGGTATCAGCCGCTTTTTGAAGCGATCGTGTTCTGCGTTTCCGCCTGTGGGTTTGTGCCACGATGCACGCTGGAGCTTACAGACGCGGGCGAGGTTCGGATCGAGAACATCTATCGATTGATCGACGAATGTCATCAGGGTATTCACGATATTTCCCGCACTGAGGTGCAAGGGCAGCCATATGGATTACCGCGATTCAACATGCCGCTGGAATTAGGCATTTTTCTTGGCGCAAAACGCTTTGGAAAACATTCCGCGCAGAAACGCGTCTTGATTTTGGATCGCGAGCCTTATCGCTACAGACGTTTCATCTCGGACATTGGCGGCCAGGATATTCAAGCTCACCGGCGAAGCCCCGCGAGAGCGATTCGCCATGTGCGTGACTGGCTTCAATCCGCTCCGGGCAAAACCGCTATTCCGGGCGGCAGGAAAATCTGGGAAGATTACCGCCTTTTCCGGCGAGAACTTCCCGCGATCGCCGAGGAGGCCCAGCTCGATCCTAGGCAATTGACATTTATCGATTACCTCCTGCTCGCTTCGAATTGGCTGCAGGAACATCGTTGCTAAAACCGCAATGGTGGGGGCCGACGACGTGTAGTTCGTCTTTAGGGCCACGTTGCAGCGGATAGACGTAAATTTTTAAGTCGTTCTCGAAGTTCTCAAGAATGCCGCCGGGCAAATCGACACAATATTTTTCGTCGAACAACTCATAAACATTTGGCACCCATGACGATGCCGATGCATTCGCCCGTTTGCGGTCGTTTTCTGAAAAAAATTGAGGTTTCTGGAACTTCGCCTCGCTGTTTCCGTAGAAAGTTGACGTGCGAATAAAAGCTCGCTCTTTATGTGATCTTTGTCATTCTCGGCCCGTGAGCGGCAATCTTCATCGCTTGCGCATGGCGGTCACGTTCATAGGGGCGTAGGAGTATTTTTAAACATGCTGGCTAAGCCAAATAAGACGGTGATTGAAGGCACTGTTCGAGGGATCGAGCCAGCCAGCGACGGTCAGGGACTCGAGATCGAAATCGAAGTGTGTCGTAATCTCTCGCGTGGGCGAAGTGACGACTTTATCCAGCCCGCAGAGGGGCGGTCCCTAATTCTCTTTGCGGCCCAAACGCCAGGTGTGACGGTTGGCGATCGCGTTCGTGTGCAAGCGCGATTGCTGGCTGGTCCGTTCGGCGAGCGGAGGGTTCTCGAACAACTCGATCCCCTGTCCGATCAGGCTTGATACGGAGCTAGACCTCTCCCTGCAAGGTCACGATACCTCCACTTATTGCGATATTGGTAAGCGCTACGCGTGAAGGAGAGCCCGTGTTTGCTCGTGTTGATGGCGTAGTGTTGTCGTCAAGCACCGCGATACATTTGTCGCCAGGGAAAAGATCCCCGGCATCGCCTGAATTCTTGAGTAGTTCTAGATCCTTGTTTCCATCCGCCTGTAGGAGTGCCACGAGATAGGCGAGCGGATTGTCATTGTTTGATTGCCGCTCGTCGATATGCCAGACGGCAAGGCCTGAACCCGGAAGCGCGGCGTCGAGACCTTTGGCCTGGCGATTCTCGAGTAGGAAATATTCCGGCCCGCTTGCTCCTTTTGTCCAAAGTCGATAGCACTCGGTCTTTTTCTCTTCCAGCGTGTTGAGTTGAATCGATTTTTTTCTGGTAACCACCTTCGGCTTGATCCAACCGAGTTTCGAGAGACACCAGCACGACAATCGCGTGGGACGATTTCCTTTGCCTCCCCAGGACCCGGCTGCCATAAGGCACCAATCACCGATTCCATGAGATCGAAACGTCGTGTCGTAGAGGTCGGGCAATCCAAGCAGGTGACCGAATTCGTGCGAAAAAACACCGACCCGCCCGTCTTCCGGTTCTGTGGAATAGGCAAATACTTTGACTCCCTGATGTACGAACGGCTGCGGAAGGGTCCACTTATGCGACCAGATCATGTTCTTTCGCTTCGTGGGATTTGATTCTGCTTCCGCACCCCGGCCCGCATGGATCAGAAGGATCGCATCTACAAACCCGTCGTTGTCCGCGTCAAAGCGCGCCAGGTTGTCGTCCCGACAAAAAATCGTCAGGGCATCGTTGAGCAGCCCCGGCGTGTTTTTGGGATAATTGTTTCCCGTGCCGCTTTCGGTTGCTGTGTAATAGCTGTAAGGCTGGGGCGCGCGCACGTAGCCGATGACTTCCCCGGTTAAGTCCAACGCGCCGTAGGAAAGTTGTCGGTAAAAATTCGTCATCGAATTCGGGTTCGCTTTGTCAAAGAGTAGTTTCTCGAAATCCTTCGCCCGCCGCATTCCCTTGTTGTCGGAAAAATCCACCAGCAGTGCAATGGCGTGCAGTTTCCGTTTTTCCGGTTTCTTCGGCTCGACTGAAGCGACCGCCGCTTCTGGAATAACGGACGCCGAAGCAGATCCACCGGTGGAGAGTTCGTAAGGGAAAAAAACTCCGTCATTAAAGCCGGCCCGCGCGACGGGAATAGTCGCGACGATCCCCATGCGCCGCGCGATTTGCAACTCCTGAGTGGAGACGATGTTGTGCTCCTCGAGCTGCTTTGCAATATTTTTTAAGACTTTGGGATGCGCTGTACAGGCTGTCGCGCCGAGACCGCGGATTTGCGATCCCCGTTTTGTCAAGGTTAGACAGACCCTCCGTGCACCCTGGTTAATACCCGTAATTCACGTATTAAACTCCCCTTGGTGTGAGGGGTTTCGCACTATTTCAACCGCATTTAGCCCGATCTCACTTTGCTAATGCGCAATGATGGCGGTGATCCTCTTGACCGATAACGATGTCTATATGGTGCCGGAGCGGATCGAAACCGGCATTGTCCTGGTGGTGGTGCTCTTTCTGACCTACCTCCTGCTGCTTTTTTCGGATGCGATTCTCCGGGTGATCGGTCGGCAGGGCGCGTCCGTCCTGGTCGGTGTAATGGGACTCATCCTTTGCTCTCTGCAGTGGAAATCGTGCTGACGGCGCTTCGTGTCGGCGATTGGACAGCGGTTGCACCGCGATAGGACAAGAAAGGAAAAAGTAAGAAGTAAAAAGGATGAAACACGGACGTTGAGGGTTCCTCCTTCGCTGAAGCTAGGGCGCGACAGGTGAGAGTTGAGTGTTGAGAGCGGAACTGGCACTCCAATTTTTATTTGCTCGAAACAATCACCTTTGCGCGATAACCGAGCCGGCGGAGAAACTCTTCGCAGTCCTGCCACCGCAGTCCGAACTCAGCGACGTCGGCGAGTCCAAGGCGCCCGATAATATCTGACAACACGTCCATATCGGTTTCGTCGAAGTCCGCGTCCATCATGGCGCGCTCGGCCCAATCGACTAGCTCTGTCTGGCTCACTTTGCCGTGCAGATAATCCGCGATTTTATCGGCGACGATCTGGCGAGTGATCTTCATCGGACGAATTCTACATTTGTTTGTGGCCTAGATCGACGGGAAATTTTTCATGCACGGCGGTGAGGCGACCGGCGGCATCATAGATTTCCTGAGCGAATCGAGTCGTCTTCTCATCTGCATCGACTTCTTTGATGTAGCACGCGCGTCCACCAGCGCGCCCGGCGAAGTCACGAACATAACGCCGTCCGCCGTTCGGTAATTCTTCCCATCGTTTGAACCTACGTTCATTCTGGGCGCGCGACGCCATCGCCGGTCAGGCTACCACACGATCTACGGCTGACACAGCCGCCGCTACAACAATGCGCTGGCGTTAACGTTTCTTGTATCCGAAGAAGCCGCGCCGCCGGATGATCTCGGCAACTTGCGGCGGCACCATCTGGTCCCAGGTTTCGTCGCCGCTCGCAATGCGCTTCAGCACGTCCCGGGAAAAAATCTGCAGATATTCGGGATTATAGTTATCGAGCTGCACGAAGCTGCCGCGACCGACCAGATAATCGTAGAGCGGTTGCAGGTCGGGTTTCACTTTCACGGTGTGAATGGTTTGTAACTCGTCGCCGGCGCTCCGCTGCAGCGGGTAGACGTAAACTTTCAGGTCGTTTTTAAAGAGGCGCCCGAAGTTCTCGAGAATCCCACCGGGCAAATCGGTGTAATATTTTTCGTCGAACAATTCGTAAACACTCGGCACACCCATGACGATAGCGATGCGTTCGCGCGTTCGCCAGGAGAGATAAGCGGCGAGCCGATAGTATTCGAAGTAATCGGAGATCAGCACGGTCATGCCACAGGCGCCGAGGACCTCCGCACGCGCTAGGAAATCGCGGCGGTCGACTTCTTTGCCACCGGCCAGCAGATTGCGCATCGTGAGTTCCATTAGAGCGAGGATGGGTTTGTTCGCCACGGCGGGGTCTTGTTTAAACTTCACCAGGGCGGACTGGAACATGTCGAGGTTAACATAGGTGACCGGGCGAAAACTGCCGCGCTCGACCAGCACGGCCTTGTTATGCAACATGTCGGACGGCTGCAGCACTTCGCGGTTCGGGCCGAACATGGCTGCGCCGCTCAGTCCGATCTGCACGAGCTTGAGCGCCATGACACGGTTGTCCACGTTGCGAAATTCGATGCCGCTGAACTCGAGCATGTCGATCTCGAGGCGACGTGTGGTGAGGTTATCGAGCAGCGATTCGACGAGCTCTTCCGGCACATGACTTAGGAAGAACGCGCCGTAGCAAAGGTTTACTCCCACAATGCCGAGCGCCTCTTGTTGCCCGGAGGCCTCCTCGTCCAGCATGCGCACGTGCATCACGACCTGGCTGGGCTGATCGTTGGCGCGGCTCTGAAACTTTATGCCCATCCAGCCGTGGCACTCGCTGGTGCCGCGATAGCTCCGCGCCACGACTGTATCGGCGAAAGCGAAGAACGAAGTGTTATCGCCGCGCTCCGCGGCGAGCCGTTCTATGTCGAGATCGAATTCGTAGTCGAGCATTGCCTGCAGCCGATTGCGCGAAACGTAGCGGTCGACGTGGCCGTAAATGGCGTCGCTTACCTTCATGTCGTAAGCCGAGATGCTCTTCGCGACCGTCCCGGCGGCGCCGCCGACCCGGAAAAACCAGCGCACCACTTCCTGCCCTGCGCCGATCTCGGCAAACGTGCCGTACCAGCGCGGATCGATATTGATCTTCAGCGCCTTGGAATGCGTATCGAGGACTTCGTCTTTCACGGCGTGAGAACAGAAAATGTACTATATGCCATCTTATAATGTCATTCTGATCCCGCAGGCGCGGGAGAAGAATCTCTGATCATCTCTGGATTGATCCCAACGGAATTGAATCCGAGATGTTTCGCTTCGCTCAACATGGCAACGTCATTTAATGGATTGGTACTAAACTCCCTCGCGGACGAAACGCGAGAGTTTCTGGGTGATATTTACGTTACAGAACCCTCACCCCAGCCCTCTCCCTTTCGAAGGGAAGGACGAGAGTTTGTCTGAACGAACTACGATGAGAATCTAACTCTGCGCTTGGTGATTAGCGTTTCTAATTCGGAAGGCGGCTGATCTGTTCGGCAAGCTCGGCCTTCGCTCGGGCTTCCATCTTCGCCGAAGCTACGACCCCATACGCACAAGCCCATTTCACAACGCCAACTTTGCCTCGCGCTTGATCCGCCGTTTGTATAAGGCTAAAGCCCACATTTCCGACACATGTCTCCTCTCCTCGTCAAGATTAGCAAAGATTTCGCTACCATCTGGACGACGATCGATCCGATCGGGAATGTGGCGGTTTGCCGGGCTGACCGCTTCGCTCACGCGCGCAGAGCGGCGTCGGACAGCGCTGCGTGCTTCGATTTACGCCGCCATCATCCTCGTGGTCGCCGTGGTCGCCGGCCAGATCATTCTCGACGCGATCGGCATTCACCTGCACTCGCTCAAAGTGGCCGGCGGCATCATTCTGTTCCTGTTCGGTCTGCAGATGCTTTTCGGGAAAATGGATGCGAATGCGGGATCGCCGGAGGCGGGGCGCGACCTCGCGGTGTTCCCGCTGGCGGTGCCTTCCATCGCCGGGCCGGGCGCAATGATGGCGGTGATCCTCTTGACCGATAACGATGTCTATACGCTGCCGGAGCAGGTCGAAACCGGCGTTGTCCTTCTGGTGGTGCTCTTCCTGACCTATGTCCTGCTGCTTTTTTCGGATGCGATTCTGCGCGTGATCGGCCGGCAGGGCGCGTCCGTCCTCGTCCGTGTAATGGGAATCATCCTTTGCTCTCTGGCAGTGGAAATCGTGCTGACTGCGCTTCGTGTCGGCGACTGGACAGCAGTTGCGCCGCGCTAGCGCGCAAGAAAGTAAGAAGTAAGAACGGAGCGCTTTGGTCCTACCATTAAGAAATCGGCGTTTCACAGAAACGCCCTACAATTTCAAAGCGTCAGCGAAACGACGATGTATTCACCGGGGAAATTTGGTAGACAGAGGTTTGATGAAGTCCGCCTGGCGCAAACATCTGACGATTTGCCTGGCTCTTGGGCTGCTCGCGGTTCCAGTGTACTTCTTGGATTTGGCGGCCACTGGAGCCGGCGGCGGCAGCAATTGGATCACCCTGGATTTCCGCGGACTTATCTTTTGGACTTACATCACATTACTCGCCATCCACGTCAGCTTAAGTTCAGTTGCCGTTCCGTTGTTTCCCAAGTCAGGAGCGCTGCGCATTCACTTTGGTTCACTCCTGTTTTCTTTGATTCTGCTTGTCACTGGCTTCGTCGCTTACGGGAAACTGCGGCGTCTGGCAATCTACAATCAACAGCGAACGTTCATGGAGAGCCGCAAACCTCTTATGAAGGCGATTGAACTCAAGCAGTGGTGGTACGTCCCCGATGAGATTCATCCAACGGAGATCCACGTGAGCGTGGTCGTCCACCAGTCAGGCAGGTTTGCGGGCAACGCCACCGGGGAGCAAACGGATCCATCGGGCTCCTCCACAACAGTTTTCGAATCGACCAACGGACCCGAGAGCCAGAGGCAGGTTAGCAGTGGAGAGGCCTTTACCTATGCATTGCCATTAAAAGTCCTCCGCACGGGGCACGCTGACAATGTGCGAATTACGTTGTACCTGTTTAAGGCTCCCAGTGGGCCTGCTGAAGGCGATGTTACAAAAGTTTTTATGAACTCGCCGCAACAGGACGACGACGGCCAGTATTTCTACGGCGTGCTGCCAACTCCTTCCCCACCCCGGGAATGACCGCCGCCGAGGCTAACTGCACAACAGTAAAGACTAGCTCAAACCTGTCGTTGCTGTAGCTGATCGCGATAGCGGTCAGCAGCTTTACTGGGTTCCCTTCGTTTCAAACCATCGAGCAATTCCATTAGGCGCGCCTCGTAAGAATCACACATGGGAGACTCGCCGTTTGGCTGGACCCATTCGGGATGTTGGATCCGCAGGTCATGATGAATCTGTTTCCGCAGGTCTGTATAGGTATGGGCTTGGTGAACCATGGCGATTGATCTGTTTACCTCGCCGCAGACATCGCGTTAGCCAATAAAATGATGGGCCAGATGGCGATGAGCACAATGAGCCCGAATGCAACGAGCTCAGATAAGTAATTGGGCTGCGCCCTGTAGGCATATCGATGAGAAAAAAAACGCGAAGCGCGAACGCGCATTGAGTTTGTGGTTTCCATGTTCATGTCGATGTAGACAACGCTCCGGACGTCCACGTTTCGCCGCAAAGGTAACGCTGCTGTCACTTTGGGTCGGCAGGTTACAATTGGATAACGCTGCGTCAGCAATCGCCAAATCAGCGAAAATTCGGGCACGGCCTTCGTGGATCAATGAGTCAGCAAGGCGACGATGTATTCGACGATGCGTTCCGTCAGGGCCGAGATCGTCAAGAAGGGATTCACTTCGAGTGCGGACCGGATGATCGATCCGTCTGCGACGTAAAGCCCGTCGTGCGTCGCTTGTGTATCATCGCGAAATACTCTCCCGAAATGGTCCACCACGCCGTGGCTACCGTCTTCGCCCATGGGACAGCCACCCAACGGATGCGCCGTCACGAGCGTCTTCCAAGGTGAAAGATGCCAGGTAGCGTTCTCGATGGATGAGGCGCCCAAGGCTTTGGCGTGAGCGAAGCATTCCTGATTGATCTCATTAAAAATCGGCTCACGACCCGCGCCTGGCCAGTCGATGCGCAGATTGTCGCCGTGCAGGTAAAGCCGCCCTGCGGAATCGTCGTGGGCCATGCAGAGATACATCAGAGAGCAGTTGAGTGCTCCGTTGGGATCGGCGTGCCACGCATCCTTTTCGCGGCGCTGCCGTTGCGCCTGCAAATTCTCTGTGCCAGTTCGGGAAAGGGGCGCGTTTCGACCTACTAAGGCGAGGAAGTTACGATACACTCGCGGAACCGTAAGATCTTCAATGTTAAAACGCTGGCCGAAGGATGCATCCGTCTTGTAGCGCGCCAGACCCACGATACTCGGACCAGGGCCTCCGCTGCGATCGAAGGGGTCGCCCGGATGATTCCCCCAGCCGACATTGTTCGTGATTTGATCCGAATTGTATGCTGTGCCAAAAAAATCGCCGTTGCCGCCAAAGCGCGAACCTATTCCCGGCGCGAGGCTAAGTCCTTTCGCCTGTGACCGCAGCAAGATCTCGGTCGAGCCCAGCGTGCCTGCCGCCAGTACGACATTGCTGGCGACCAGCGTCGCGTCTTCGAAAGCAAAACGATTCTTGTGGCGTCTCACACTGACCGCCCATCCCTGGTTTGATTTCTCCACATGGCGTACGGCCGTCTGTGTAAAGATCTGGGCGCCGCCCAGCTTAGCCAAAGGCAGGTAGCTCATGTACACGGTATTTTTGGCGCCAACGTTGCAGCCCGTCATGCAGTCGCCACAATTGATGCACTTGCGTCGCATCACGCTCTTGCCGTCACGCGTAAAGACTGGGCCTTCCTGATCGAAATTGACTGCAATATTGAGTAACTCGACCTTCTTTCCCAGCTCGGTGGCGCGCTTCTGTAGTGCCTGAATCTTGAGCAACTGTAATCCGTTCGGATGAGGCCCGACGCCGAGCGTGCTTTCCGCCCGGCGATAATAGTTCCACAGCGAACCCGCGTTGCCCTCCGGAATCTGCGCCGCTTGGCGGATCGCCGCAGGCCATGTGTCAAAGCAGTCGGGCTCGGGCCGGATGGCGACGTTGGCGTTCACCAGGGAGGTGCCGCCCAAACCGCTGCCGCGTATTATCACGATCGCAGTGTGAACGTCCACCTGGTAAAGCCCCAGCGGGTTCAACGTCGCGTTATAAGTCTGCTCGGCCACATGCTCGATCGTGTCAGGGAAGCGACCGATCGGCCATTCCTGCCCTCCCTCAAGCACGCAGATCTTCAATTTCGGATTGAGGGGCGCGTTCGCCAGGCGAGCTGCCGTGATAGCCCCGCCATAACCCGAGCCCACTACGATAACGTCATAGGGGCCGGCAAGACGCTCGTCCCAAGCAGTCGCAAGGATGGATTCCATAAGTGCTACCCGTCAGGAAATAGACACAGAGAAATTAAGAATTATGAAGGAGGAAGGAAGACGGAAAGGATGAATTAAAAATTAGGAAGCGCCAAAGGACCCTTGGCTTCGATCGATTAGGGTTTGGAGGGTTCCGAACCCTCTTTGTACACGAATGGAACGTGATCGGGCGTGATGATTCGCGCGATGTCGCGGACCATGACGCTTGCAACGCCCTCAACCGGCTCCTTAGCCTGGTAGTTTATCCACGCAAGGATCGTCGTGCCCGTCGCCGGCGAGTAGTAATCCGCAGTGTTGTAGCCGGGAAGCGCGCCGGTGTAGCCGTACCAACCCTCGCTGCACGTAATTCCCAGACCAAAGGAAGTGTTGCCTAGGAATGGGATGCAGTTGATGAGATCCTGGTAGCTCCCGGCTCCAATCGTCTTGCCGGTGGCGTACAGCTCGATCCAACGCCTGATGTCGTTCATATCTGAAATCATCGCGCCGGCCGACCCCATGAACGCGACGGGAATCGTGTTGCTGATGTCTTCCCAGTTACCTTGCTTGTCGAGATGGTAGCCGTGCACCCACGGGCTGGGCATGGCTTCTGTTTCCGGATAGGACGTCTGCTTCAATCCAATTGGCTCCAACAGCCGCTTGCGGATCTGGTTTCCAACGCTGTCTTTCGTGATCTCTTCGATGATCATCCCGATAAGCAAGTAGTTGGTATTGCTATATCGATAGCCTTTTCCGGGCGCAAAATAGGGTTTCTGCTGCACAGCCCATGCGACGAGCGTGCGCGGGTCGAAGTTTTCCGGGACCTTCATATTCAACGCCGCGAACTGTGGCGTACCGTAGGCCTCGAAGAGGCCGCTACGCATATCGCAGAGCTCGCGCACGGTGATGCCCTCGGCATTCGGTATGGTAACCCCCAGCGGGAAACGGCTAAGCGAGTCGTCGAGGCTGAGTTTCTTTTCGCCAACCAACTGGAGGAGGACGCTAATGACGAACGTCTTGGTATTGCTGCCGATGCGGAAATGATCAGCCGGAGTGAGAGGCACTTTCTTTTCAAGATCGGCATTGCCGAAGGCACGGATGAAGCTGTTTCCTTTGGCATCCCAGACGCCGATCAGAGCGGCCGGAACGGGTGTGCGGCCGCCGTAGCGTTTGCGATCTTCTTCGACGGCTGCCACGATCGCGGATTGAACGGACGGACTCGCCACGGAGAGCGCCGCCTGGGCAGAGTCCGAGCTCGGCGATGTTTCCGCCGATGAAGGTGGAGTTGGAGGCGCATCGTCCGGCGCGAGATACGCACCGATCGATCGGAACAGCGTGTCACCGGAATTGTGATAGTTCCCCTCCGAATCGAATGCTTCCGGCGCGAAGGTCACCGCCACGGCGATGGCGATCTTCTTCGAGGGCAGATACCCTTCGATCGCGGCGTAGCCGCCGAGGAGCGGGTTCTGCAGCAGCCACGATCCCGAGCGCACCACGCCGAGCCCGTAATTGTATACGTTCGTTTGGGTCCCGCACGAGGGCGCGCAGTTGTCCTGTTTCTTGCCGAACCCGAGCAGGTGCGGACCAGTCATCGCTTCATAGCTGGACTTCGACAGGAGTGCGCCGGTGCCGACCTTGACCGCGGTCGTGGCCATGTCGTCGATGGTCGTGGTCTCGTTCGCTCCAATCGGTGTTCCCCATTGCGGGTTCCAGAACGTTGATTCCTCGTAGAACGAAATGTTCGACGGGATCTTGAGCGCAGTCCGGCGCTCGGAATCGAACGCGTGCAGGACTGGGCTCGGGATCTCGGAAGTCTGCGAGGCGACAGTGTTCTTCAGCCCCATCGGACCGAGCACCTTTTCGCGCAAGAGCGCGTCCAGCGGTTTCCCGCCGATTTTGGAAAGGATCTCGCCGAGAATCATGAAGTTAGTGTGCGCATAGCTCCAGTTCGTCCCCGGAGCGAATTGAATGGGGCGTGAGAACGCGTACTTCAGTCGCTCTTCGTACGTCCAGATATGGAACGGATCTGCGATGAACGCCGCGAGCCACGCTGGGTCGGTCTCGTAGTCGGGATATCCCGAGGTCTGGTTCGCCAACATTTTTAATGTGACCTTGTTTGCCTCGGGCAACTTTGGCATCCAGCGATCGATCGTGTCGTCCAGCTTCACCTTGTGCTCGTCTACGAACTTCATGAGCAGCGTGCCGAGGTAAGTGAACGCGACGGCGCCGTTGCGGAAGTGCATCGCAGTGGTCGCCGGCACGCCGTCGATCGACTCGCCGAACGCCTGGCTAATCACGACCTTGTCGCCCTGCGTGACCTTGACGATGACCGCTCGGAGATGCTCGGTCTTCACCGCCTTCTGAACCATCGCGGCGATCGCCGACGCTTGATGCGGCTGCGGTGTTTCCGCTGGTGTCGTACGAGCGAAGAAAGTTAGAAGTAAGAGGTATGAAGTGAGAACATGAGAGCACTTGCACCTCATCTGCTCGAATGTCCGCACAAGAAAGTTACAAATAAGAAGCAAAAGGAAGAAGGAAGTCGGAACCGAGTCCTCTTATTTCATAATTCTGCCTTTTTACTTCTTACTTGCTAGTACGGTTTGCCCTGTTTTTTCTTGTCTTGCTGCTGTCCGCCGCTGGGCTTAGGGCGATTACCTCCGCCTCCCATTTGCGGATGTTTCCCTCCCATTTGAGCGTTACGCGCGCCCATTTGGGGATTACGCGACATTTGATTCATGGCACGAGGCCCGTGAGCGGCGCCACCTCCAGCTCCGGCTCCTTTGCCGGTGTGCATTTTGGCCTGGTTTCCCCCAGCGGTTCTTTGATTTCCGGTCTTGAGCTTGTTCCCGTTTGCTCCGCCGTTGTCTGCTCCAGCTGTCTTACCTGCTCCTGCTCCCTGAAGATTACGTTCGGTTACGTTCCCCGACTTGTTTCCACCTTTTCCGGCTCCCGCCTCAGTTCCGGGTCCTTTTCCGGCTTGCCCGGCGCCTGCGCCCTGCCGATTAAGTTCGGATGCGTTCCCGACTTTGTTTTCACTTTTGCCTGCGCCCGCTCCCGCTGCAGCCCCAAGTCCTTGTTCGCCGGCCTTGCCTTGCCCCACGCCTTCACCCTTGTTGAATGATTTTATCGCATCGGCGTTCGGTTTGCCTTTGTTCACTGACGCGCGGAGATTTTGATCCTTGCTCGCCGCCTGCTGACGTGAAAGCTGCTGGGAGGTTGGCGGCATTTTCTTAGCGTTCGCCGCAGCGGCTTTTTGTGCAGCGGTCTCCTGCGCATTCACTCCATCGGGACCGTTAAAGCTGGCGCGGTTAGCGGTCACTTGTTTGTTCACCGAGTTATTGATGTAGGTGTTATGGACAACATTCGTATTCACGCGCGTCACAGCGGTGTTGTACTGGAAGGTGTTTCCACTCCATCGTCCGCCCCAGTAGCCGTTTCCGGTGTAGCCATAACCGTAATTAATGCCACCGTAAAAGCCGACAGTCGGTCCCCAGTAACCCTGGTTAAACACGTATGCGCCGTTGTTCCAGCCCCACCACGACGGGGTCCAAAGTAGGCCCACTGTCGGCGGTGCAACCCAGGCGCCCGGCACCCAATAATAATCCCCGACATCATAACCATAACCCCAGTAACCGGGAGTCCAGATATAACCTGAAACCGGGCAGGGAGGTTGCTCATATACCGGCAGAACCGGGGGAGCAAAATTGACCGATATGCCTACCTGCGCGAACGACGACGCCAAAGGCAGCGCCAGAAATCCAGCTAAAACTAAACAACGCAATTTCATCATGGTTGGCTGTAATACGAGAGCACGGAGAGATAATCAATCACGTTCTTAGTAGGAAAGTAGGAGGTAGGAATTTAGAAGGAAGAAAAGTCAGCATGAGTCACTGCTTTGGTTCGTGCGTGATTCGCCTACTACTTCTTAATTCATCCTTCTTACTTCTTACTTTCTCCAATATCCTCGCGGCTTATGGACAAAGTAGTTCACCTCTGCTCGCGCACCGTGATGGACAAAGTCTTCGTGACGTGCGCACTTGTTTGCCTCTTCGGATGCGGATCGAAAAAGGGGACAGCGGAAGACGCAGATTCGGCCGACGCGATCAAAACGCCGGCCACAGCCGAACAAGCGGCCCAGCTCCTCGATCTCTCAACGTTCCCGCTCATGGACGGTGCGAAACCGCCCGACTCGCGCCACGTGGCCAACCTTTCCTATGTCGCAACCGGCGATGTGAAGAAGGCCTTCGAATTCCATCGGAAAACGCTCCTCGCGCAAGGCTGGAAAGAATTGCCGAACTCGTCCGTCACCGATCAGTCGGCCAGCGCAACCTTTTCGCGTAACGGGTTCGTCGTCTCTTTCGGGATCTTTCCCAATGACCAGGCCGGCGGCCTGTCCGTCATGCTACAAAATCACGGCAACGTGAAACTCGGGAAACTGCCGGTTCCTCCAGGCACAAAGCCCGTCTATGTCGGCGAATCCACCGCCATGTATTCCACCGACGCCGCCGTTCCCGCGACCGCCGACGCCTGCCGCAATCTCTTGCTGGCGCAAGGCTGGGTGCTCTACGGCGATGCCGGGGATTCCGCCGTCTTCAAACAGAACGCAATCCTTGTCACCGTGACTGTCTCGTCCGCACCCGCACAGGGCGGGAAGACCATGATCCAGTATTCGAGTGAGCTAATTTCGGCTGACATTCCCGCACCGCCTAACGTCGAGAATTTGCATTACGTCGATCAGCCACCGGAACTAAACTTCGAAACCACGGCGAACCAGGACGCCATCGTCGATTTCTACCGAAAAACTCTGGCCACCAAGGGCTGGCAATCAACGCTCGATCACACGGTCGCGGTGGATGAGACGCCGACCATGATCTTTCGCAATCCCGCGAAGGACATGCTCACGCTTTCGATGGCGGCACCTTATGGCGGCAAGCTTCCCGTCTCAGTTCGTTTTCAAAGCGCGGCGGAAATCGCCGAGCTCGATCGCAAAATAAAAGAGCAAGCTCCCAAGCTTCGCGCCGCCGCCGAAAAGAAAGCAGCCGAGGAGGCCGCACGGTTGGCCGAAAACAACAAAGTGCCGAAAGTCGCGGTCACCTTGCCCGCGGACGCGAAAGACGTGAAGCAGACCAAGGACGAGATCAAGTTCACCGTTGGCAAGGGGAAAGCCAAAGCGGCCGTCGAATCCTTGCGGACACAGTTTCGCGAAGCCGGTTGGAAAGAAAACTTCGCCTCACTCGTAGGCAGGAGCGGCGCAGCATCTTTCTCAAAAGAAGACGGGCAGAGTGTGACGATCACCTACACCGACACGGGCATCATGCCGTCCGAGATCAGTCTATCGGCGATGCGCGCCGAACTGGAACGGCGTTAGAAGCAATCGCGAAGAAAGTCAGAAGTAAGAAGGATGAAGTAAGACTAAAACGACGTCACTTCATTCGATCGAAGGTTTTCTGAAGAATTTCTAGATCGCTGGCATTGCCAGTCTTCTCTCGCGTCGTCTCGATCCACTTCTTTTCTAGCGCGTTTTTGGTCGGGCGATCGGTTTCGTAGAACACGCCGAAGACACCGGGAAAGGGAAGTTGCGCTAATTTATACGCAGCGAGCTCGTCGGTGACGTCGTGACGGAGCTCGTCCTCGGGTGTGTTGTCCCATTTCTTTTCCTGGATCAGTTCGAAACTGCCGCCTTTTTTCGGGTTTGCGGGATCGAATACGTCCGGGTAAAACTCGACGCATTCGCTCAAGCATTCGATGACGCTGAAGCCGTGGTGATCGAATGCGCGTTCGATCATCTGGATCATGTGAGGTACCTGCGCGGCGTGGGTGCGCGCGATGAAGGTGGCGCCAGCCGAAATCAATTTTTTCATCGGATTGACCGGCTGATCGATCGCGCCGGTGGGATCGGTCTTGCTCTTAAACCCGATCGGCGACGTCGGCGAGGTCTGTTTCTTCGTCAGGCCATAAACGAAGTTGTCCATGATGAAATAGGTCATGTTGATGTTCTTGCGCGCGCCGTGATCGAGATGGTTGCCGCCGATCGAGAACCCGTCGCCGTCGCCGCCGAACAGAAACACGTGGAGATCGGGCCGGGCCAGGCTGATGCCGGAAGCGAGCGGCACGGCGCGGCCGTGAATGTAATGCGCGCCGTGACCGTTGACGAAATACGGAAAGCGCGATGAACAACCGATCCCGGCGAGGGTGACGATCTTTTCGTGCTCGAGATTGCGTTTCTCGAGCACTTTGTAGAACGCGGCGAGCACCGCGAAATCGCCGCAGCCGGGACACCACGTCGGGTGATCGGCTGTGATGGCCTTTTTAGTTAACTTCTCGCGCGGTGGCTCCGCGAGCGCAGGCGACACGCCTGCCGCTACAGTTGTGCTGCCGTCGCCGTTTCCTGTTGTTGCTTCATTCATATCAAAATCTATTTTTCCCTCTTCCTTCTTACTTCTGCCTTTCCTACCCCACTCCCTGCGGCACCACTTCCTTTAACGTTTTCACGTTTTCCGCGCCAGCTTGGTGAATGACTTCGGCGCCTTCGCGCGGGATGTGTCGCGCAAGGAAGGACTTGCCCTTGAACACGCCGTCCAGGATTTCTTTCACGCGAAACGTGAGTCCGTCGGTCTTGGTGAAGCTCGTGATCTTCGGTTCGCAATAGCGCGCACGCAAAATAGTGGCCAACTGGCCGAAGCCGTAAACTCCCTGATCGTTCATCTCGACGGTGACGATGCGCTTGAATTTGTCGAAAATTTTCTCGAGTCCGTTCGGCAACGGATGCAAATGCCGCAGATGCAGCGCGCCGACTTTTTCTCCGTTGTCGCGGGCCATTTTCACCGCGTCGTGGATCGGTCCGTAAGTTGACCCCCATCCGACGAGCAGCGTGTCGCCTTCCTGATTGCCGTAAATTTCCGACACTGGGATTTCTTCGGCGAGTTTGCGCAATTTGTTGCGACGTTTGGCAGTCATTGCCATGTGCAATTTCGGGCTACCGGTGGGATGACCCATCTCGTCGTGCTCAAGCCCGGCGAGAAGCGGGTATTTGCCATCGAGAATACGCGTGCCAGGCGGGACATGGTGCGTGATTTGATCGATGGGATACGGTTTGTGCGTCTGCCGCGGCGTCAGGTCTGGTTTCGGATCCACCATCAATTTGGACAGATCGGGCTCATCGAACGCTTCGATGCGCGTGGCGAGCGAGGTATCGCTCAAAATGAAAACGGGTGTGCTGTATTTGCGCGCGATGCGAGCCGCTTCAATTGCGATGTAAAAACAATCTTCCACACTCGCCGGGGCGAGCACGACCCGCGGGCTGTCGCCGTGACTGCCAAAGATGGCCTGATGCAGATCGCTTTGCTCGACATTGGTGGGCAAGCCTGTGCTGGGACCGCCGCGTTGAATATTGCAAATAATGATCGGGATCTCGGCCATCGACGCCCAGCCGATTGCTTCGGCTTTGAGGGAAATACCCGGTCCTGCGCTGCCGGTCACCGCCAAGTATCCCGAATACGAACAACCGAGCGCAATCGAGACCGATGCCAGCTCGTCCTCGGCTTGGACGAAAATGCCGCCGTATTTCGGGAGCTCGCGTCGCAAAACTTCCATCACGGACGACCACGGCGTGATCGGGTAACCGGCCCCATAGCGCACACCCCCCGCGATCAAGCCGTAGGCGAGCGCCTGGTTGCCGTCCATCGTGATTTGGGCGCGGCCGCTCTCTCTCGGGATGTGCTCGAATCGATAATGTTTCGTGAGCACATTGCCAACCGGATACGCGTAACCGGCCTGGAACGCCATTAAGGCCGTGTTGACCACGCTCTGGTCTTTCCCGGAGAATTTCTCGGTGATCACTCTTTTCAGCTTCTCGGCGTCGAGATTAAAAATTTTCGCGATGAGACCGAGGACGAAAATGTTTTTGCCCTTGTCCTTGGCCGTGCCACCGAGCGCTTCGACGGTCAGGCCGGTAATCGGCACGCCGACGTAAAAGAAACGTTTATCATCAAGATTCGGCTCAACGTTGTCGGAATCGTAAAGGAGGACGCCGCCTTCGCGCAGAAACCCGATGTGGTCCTGGTAACTGTGCTGGTAAAACGCGACCAGAAAATCGGCTTCATCACCCGCCGATAACACCTCGCCTGAGCCGATGCGCACCTGGAAAATGGAAGGCCCACCCGAGATCGTGGCCGGGATGGTCATGTAGGTCATGACGTCGTGCTCGCTGCGTCCAGCCAGACGCGCGAGGAACGCGCCCGCAGTTTGAATTCCGTCCTGCGAATTTCCGGCGAGGCGGATCACTGCGTCCTGAATATTTTCGGGGCGCAGATCAGCTCTTTCGCCGTTTGGCGCAGCTGTTTGCGCGGCAGTGTCAGGTCGTTCGCTCACAAGCTATAACACTACAAAATTGCGGCAGCATTTCCACCGGCAATTCGTTAGAAGTCATTGGCGACAGCGTGTCCCAAAGCGCTGAGCGAACCGGCGGCTGTGATTCGACCTTTGTGTCGTCAGCTCCAGGTGTGCGATCGAGTCCGCGCCGCTTTAGCAACGGCTCGATGTAGGGATCGCGGCCGACGAAATTCTTAAATAACCCGAGAGCGTCAGCCGATCCGCCGCGCGAGAGCAACATTGCCCGAAGGCGGTCGCCGTTTTCGCGCTTCAATCCGCCATGTTCCTTGAACCATTCGACCGTATCGGCATCGAGCACTTCGCTCCAAAGATAGGAGTAATAACCGGCCGAGTAACCGCCGGCGAACGCGTGCGAAAAATAAAAACTGCGGTAACGCGGCGGGACAGGCGGAAAATCGACGCCGGCCTTGTGCAATGCTTCCGCTTCAAAAGCGACCGCATCTTTTGGAACCTCGGATGGATTGAGTTGATGCCACGCCTGATCGAGAAGTGACGCCGACAAGTATTCGGTTGTTTTGAAGCCTTGATTGAATTTTTGCGCGGCGATCACTTTGTCGAGCAACGCCTGCGGGATCGGTTCGCCTGTCTTGTAATGTTTCGCGTAATTCTTGAGTACTTCCGGCCACGTCGCCCACATCTCGTTCACCTGCGACGGATACTCGACGAAGTCGCGCGGCACGCTCGTCCCGCTGAAACGCGGAAACTTTACTTTCGAAAACATCCCGTGCAGCGCGTGGCCGAACTCATGGAATGCAGTGCGCACCTCGTCGTGCGTGAGCAAAGTGGGTTCGCCCGGCGGCGGCTTCGGAATGTTGAGATGATTGGCAACGACCGGCTTGGTCGCGAACAGATCGTTTTGCTGCACGTATGCGTTCATCCACGCGCCGCCGCGTTTTGACGGGCGGGCATAGTAATCGCCGAGGAACAACGCCAGCGGTTTGCCATCGCGATCGTAAACTTCGAATACGCGCACGTCCGGCTGATAAACGGGAATGTCATGACGTTCCTTGAAGGTAAGACCGTAAAGCTTCCCGGCGGCAAAAAAGACGCCATCGATGATCACATGGTTCAGCTCGTAATACGGACGCAGCTCCGATTCGTCGAATGCGTAGCGCGCCTTGCGAACTTTTTCGGAATAAAAATCCCAGTCCCACGAAGCGACTTGGAACCCGCCTTTCTCTTCATCGACGATCTTCTGCATGTCGGCCGCTTCGCGTTTTGCGTTGGCGACCGCGGGTGGTGCAAGATCGGCCAGAAGTTTGTTTACGGTCGGAACGTCATGCGCGGTTTGGTCTTCGAGCTGGTACGCGGCCCAATTTGAATACCCAAGCAACTTCGCCTTTTCTGCCCGGAGCTGAGCGGTGCGAATCACGATGTTGCGCGTGTCGAATTCACCGCCTTTGCTGTTGCGCCCGAGCGAAGTCTGCATGATCCGCTCGTGCAACGGTCGGTTTTGCAATGACCCTAGCAGCGGTTGTCCTGTCGTGTTCTGAAGTTGAATCACGAACTTGCCCTCTTTGTGTTCGGCTTTGGCGGCATTGGTAAGGCTCGCCATTTGGTTGTCGGAGAGACCTGCGAGATCTTCTTTGCGATCGACTACGATTGAGGATGCGTTCTTCTCCTTCAAGACATTCTGTTCGAACTGCGTCTGCAGCGTCGCGAGCTCGGAGTTGATCTTCTTCAGTTTCTCTTTGTCGGGATCGGATAGTTTCGCCCCCGCACGCACGAAATCCTTGTAATAACGCTCCAGCAAATAAGCCGATTCCGGATCGAGCCCGAGTTTGTCGCGATTGTCGTAAAGCTCTTGGACGCGCGCGAACAATTTGCTGTTGAGATGAATCGCGTCGCGATGCGCGGCGAGCTTCGGTGCCATTTCAGTCTCGATCTTTTGCAAAGTCGGATTGGTGTTGCACGCGTTCAGATTGTCGAAAGTGCGCTCGGCGCGATCGAGCAAACGGCCAGTGCGCTCCAGCGCAACGATGGTGTTCTCGAATGTCGGCTTTTCGGAATTGTTCGCCACCACTTCAACTTCTTTGAGTTCTTCGCGCATGCCTTTCTCCATTGCCGGCGCGAAGTGTTCGTCCTTGATCCTGTCGAACGGCGGAACGTGATATGGCAGCGAGCTTTCGGTGAGAAGTGGGTTGCCTTCGACGTTAGAATTTTGCACGGGTGGCGTTTGCGCGGTGACAGAGATAACTACGATGTGCGTCATTGCCAAAACTGCACAAAGTGCTGACTGAGTAGATGTTGATTTTACCAGCGAATGGAAGTGAACGCGCATGGTTCGGATTGTCCGCACGCTCGCGCTATGAGGCAACTGCGGTTACGATCGGGCACCAGCATGAAGCGTTTCCTCGCAGTTTTGCTGCTGATGCCATCAATCGCAGTAGCAGCGACGGACGCGGCCCCGACCTTCGACCTGAAAGCGGCGGAGCGGTTCGCAAAATTGGCGCTCGCCTGTGTCGGAAAGGAGTACCCGAATAAAATCAGTCATGTCTTGAACAGCGACACAGACGTGGCACCACCGCGCAAGCTTACGCCCGCGTTTTACGGCTGCTACGACTGGCATTCGTCGGTACACGGACATTGGCTCCTGGTGAGACTGCTGCGCACATTTCCAGATGCATCATTTGCGGGCGCAGCGCGCGATGCGCTCGGGAAAAGTCTGACCGCTGAAAATTTGAAGCAGGAGGCTGCATACATTCGAGGGCAAGGCCGGGCCAGCTTCGAACGGCCGTACGGACTCGCATGGTTGTTGCAGCTATGCGCTGAGCTGCACGAATGGGATGACGATCAGGCGCGCGAGATGGCAGCCAATCTGCGTCCACTCGAAGATGCAGCGGTGGAGCGATTGAAAACCTGGCTCCCGAAACTTTCGCACCCTGTGCGCATCGGTGAGCACGATCAAACAGCGTTCGGACTTGGCCTGATACTCGATTATGCGCGCTCAACAAAAAATGACTCTGTCGCCAGACTGGCCGCTGGTTCAGCGAAAAAGTTCTTCCTTTCCGATAAGAATTGTCCGCTCGATTATGAACCGTCCGGGGAAGATTTTCTTTCGCCGTGTTTGGCCGAAGCGGATGTGATGCGCCGTGTGCTTCCGCCTTATGAGTTCGGCAGGTGGTTAAAATTTTTCCTGCCGCAAATTCCCACGAGGGTGGACTCTACGTGGCTCCCGGTGGTCGTATCGCCCGATCCGAGCGATCCGAAGCTCGCGCATCTCGATGGGCTGAACTTGAGCCGTGCGTGGATGCTGGAGGGAATCGCCTCAGTACTTCTTCCGAGCGACTCGCGGCGCAACGCGCTCTCCGCGGCGGCTGACGAGCACCGGCGGGCCGGACTCGCAGCAGTCACCGGCGCGCACTACGAAGGCGGGCACTGGCTGGGAAGCTTTGCGGTTTATCTCACGACGCAGCGCGGTATCTCGAAATAGAGACGCGTGTTACAACTCGGCCGTGAGCGTTCGTTCCGATTCGCGGCGAGGTTTCCCTCCTGCCGGGTCCCATGCGCGTCGCTGCCAGAACTCTTGCAGTGCAGTTCTGTCGCCACGAAAGATGTTACGTTCCGCCTTCCTGATATTGGCCACACTGGTGGGATAAGCAGAGCGCGGAAGACCGCATTTACCATCGCCGCAATATTGCCACATAGCCCAGTAGCTCCATGGTGCGGTTGCGCGTGGCTCCTTATGATAGTTTGCAATCCACAGCCAACAGTTCGTCAGCGTTCTTTTCTGCGCAGGAGTTACTCTCGAGCCGTTGAGAACCTGCCCGAGATGATATTCACCCGAATAGATGCCGGGATATACGCCGGTGCGTTCGCGAATTCGCTCGACGAACGCGACGGCCTGATCGGGCCGCATCGTTCCGCCCGGATAATGACCGTTCTTTTCGAAATCGAGCACCAGCAACACGCCGGTGCTCGGTCGCGTGACGGGATTGGCTTGTGCCCAGGCATTGGAAACGACACTCAGAAAATGATCAGCCTGTCGAATCGGATCGCTTGCGTTGGCGTAGTGATACGCTCCCCAAAGCAGGCCGGCTCTCAGCGCACCCATTTGCCGGTCCAGATATTTAGCGTCGCGCTGAAACGAGGGATAAGTGGCTTCATGAATCACGCCGATGATGCCTTCGCGTTTCATCGCGTCGAAATCCGGACGCATCATGTCGTAGTGAGAGAGATTCACTACGTTGCTCGCGGCGAAGACACCCGCCGGAACCAGAAAAAATAAGACTACGCTGCGTAACATCGATCGCTTCATCACCATCCCGAATCGCCGTTCACATATTGAGCAGCCACAGCGGATTTGCAAGGGCAGCTTTTTATTGAAGTGCAGATTTCAGTTGTAGCCCAGGGCGTTGACAGCGGCAGCATCTGAATGACAAACTTTCCCGCGGCCGAGGTCAGCGACCTCGGCTACAGCGTTGCAAGGTCGGAAAGCTGATTCACGTTGAGAAACAATTTCTTCTCTTGCTCCTTAACAAATATTTCCCGCAATTTTCCAGCGGCGACCAGACGGCAGACGAGCGTTTGCAACGAAAAATCGTCGCCGGCCAGCGCCTCGCGAAAATCGACTTTTGCTTCTCGGGGATAAATTGCCGCCAGTGGTTCAGCACGATTGTCGATTTTCGGAACGACGCCGATACGCGGCTCGATCTGGTCGCAAAGGTGACGCAGAAATTTTTCCGTCATGAAGGGCATGTCGATCGCAAGCACCAGCAGATGCGTGCTGTGCGTCTGCGCCAGCGAAGCAGCAAGGCCGCTGAGCGGCCCGCGCGATGGCGGCTCGTCTGCGATGAATTGAACATCGGCAGGACGCCACATTGGATCAGTTTTCGCCGAAACAAAGATTTCTACCGGTTTCAGTTTGCGGAGTAGTTCGAGTTGAATCTGCCAGAGCGGTTTTCCGCGGAAGAGGACGGTCGCTTTATCTTTGCCCATCCGGCGAGATTCGCCGCCGGCGAGCAACACTGAACTGATGTTTAGCCGCGAGGTGCGCAGAGTCCGCCTCTCTTCTTCGTGAAGAGGAGAGGATTGAGGTGAGGAGTTGCCCACCGGATGCGACGTGCGATAAAACCCTCACCCTACCCTCTCCCTTGCAAAGGGAGAGGCGATTGAATGCTGGTCTGCTGTCATTCTAGGCAGTTGTGCCTTCGAGCGCAGTTGGCCGTCGCACAGAATTTTCGCGCGCAGACCGCCGCGACCTTTCAAGAATTCGTGGGCGCCGGGCGCGATGGCCTGATCCATCCAATAGCATGGCCGGCATTCCTCCATGCCGTGAAAACGAACGCCTTGCACTTCAAAGTCTTGGTCGATCAATTCGTTTAGATCGAGGCTGCTGGTGATCACGTTCCGCCGCACAAGAGCAGGCGAGCAGCTCTGGATTTGCAGTGCGCCGCAAAGTTCATCGAAAATTTCGAGCGAAAAAAATGTGATCTGGCCTTTGTAGTCGTCTTTGAAATCAAAATAACGGTCGCCGCGGATTCCGTGTCCTGCAGCGCATTCAATCATCGGCACCTCAATCATCGGGTGCGTGTCCGGCTCCCGCCCGTGGTGGCCAACAAAATTGTGTCCCACCGAAATGTACAAGTGACAGATTTCCACCGGCGGCAACAATATCTGAAAAGCTTGCAGATGAAAGACGCGCACAGCATTGGCCCGGAGAAAATCATCCGCCGAAAGGACGACGGCTCACTCGAGTATCTGGGCGACGAACTGACGATCGAAGAGCCGCTCGAAATTCGAATCGGCAGCAAAACTCTGGCCACCACAATGCGCACACCGGGACACGACGATGAGCTCGCCGCTGGGTTTCTGGTTTCCGAAGCAATTGTTCGCGAGCGTCAGGAACTTTCGAAGATCTCGACCCGTCGCGAGAATATTGTCACGGTCAATCTGCGTCCCGGCGCAAAATTCAAGCTGAACACAGCGCAACGTTTCGGGACGATCTCGAGCAGTTGCGGGCTTTGCGGAAAGACGAGCATCGACGCGATCCGGCAAAATTTTCCCGCGATCAAATCTGCAAATGTTCGGATCGACATCGATACATTGCTTTCGCTTCCCGAAAAACTGCGAAAGTCGCAGAGCGATTTCGCGCGGACCGGCGGAATTCACGCCGCGGGAATTTTCGATGTAAACGGCGAACTAAAATTGGTTCGCGAGGACATCGGCCGCCACAACGCACTCGATAAGGTGATTGGCCGCGCATTTCTCGATGAATTGTTGCCGCTGGATCGCCACATTCTTCTGGTGAGCGGCCGGGCTTCGTTTGAAATTGTGCAAAAAGCCCTCGCTGCCGGTCTTCCTCTCGTGGCGGCAGTCTCAGCGCCTTCCACTCTCGCAGTCGATTTCGCTCGCGAAAACAATCAGACGCTCATCGGATTCTTGCGTCCGCCGTCGTTCAACATTTACTCGCATATCGAGCGCGTGATCTTGGAGCGACCACGGGTACAACGTTAACCTTGCGAGGCGAAGACCGCTTCAGGATCGCGACCACAAACTTTTCCAGCCTCGATCCAGCCGAAGCGACTAATGAACGCGCCCAACAAGAACGCAATTGCGGCGAGTGGAACCAAATTCGTCAGGCGCAGAATGAGAGCGAGCGGGCCGCTAAGAAATTCGCTGCCGCGAATAAGCCAACCGGGAAGGCCCCTATGCAACGCGCGATCGGCGGCGCCGTGCTTATCAATCTCAAGCCAAATCCAAAGCGCTGTCTCGATCGCTGCGGCGAGAAATCCAAGGGCGCTGAGCGGCGCGACACGGTGACCGAGCAGCTCCAGCAGAGCGGTAGCCGACCCCAATCCCGCACTGCCGAAATGAATTGGCAAAAGCACGCGATGCAAAAACCATGCGGGAATCGCAGTGACGCCGAGCAAAACTCCTGTGTAAGTGGCGAGCAAAACTCCCCAGAACGCCGAACCGATGACGAGGAGATGCGCGAAAATCTTTAGAAACTGATCGGTCCCGCCACCGAAGCTGTACCGGGTACCAAGCTCGAGCGCGATCAATCCTGGAATTACGCAGGCCCCGAAAGCAAAAACAATCCATGCCCCAACAGACATGGGGGATTTGTATTTGAACACGCGCAGCATATTGAGAAAGAGACGCGGACGACCGAGATCGATTGTAAGGAGAATCGGTGAGAGAACTGCGCCTATTGTTGCAAGCGACATTGCTGTGCGCGCAAGATCGATTTCGTGAAAAATTAATCCGGCGAACGCGATCACCGCTGCCATTCCGGCCAATCCGCCAATGAAAAAATAAATCGGAATTTCCGAGGTCCACACTGGCGGTTTGACGACGGGCTGACCGTAGTACCCAGATCTGCGTGGGATCGGGCCGCCGGTTACGTCCACACCGCGGCCGGCGACAATTCCTTTGTCCCACGCCTGTTCGCGCAGTTGTTCGAGGCGTTGTTCGGTTGTCATGCTCGTCAGCCAAAAAAGAGGAACGCACCCAAAACCGCTATCAGCGCAGCAATCGAGGTTAGGAGTGCAGACGTCCAGGCGGACTTGAGATAAATCGTGGGTACCTGCGGTTTCGGCGGAAGCCCATACGCTTCCGGCTCGCCGAGGATCAAGAAGAATGCGTGAATACCGCGCACACTTGTCTCTTGTGGATCGTAAAGTTGCGCGTCCTCATAGCCGCTTTGTTTAAGCTGTTCCACGCGTTGTGATGCGCGCGCTCGCAAATCGTCGAGACGCCCGAAGACAATCGATTCGGTCGGACAAACCTTCGCGCAGGCGGGAACGAGCCCACTCTTTTGCCTGTCGTAACAGAACGTGCACTTGAACGCGCCTCCAGCATCCGGCAGCGGCTGAGGCCGACGATCGATCACGCCGAATGGGCAGGAAACAACGCAGTAGCCGCAGCCGTTGCAAACATCGTTCTGCACGAAAACTGAACCGACTTCGGTCCGGACGATCGAACCGGTGGGACATGCTTCGAGGCAACCTGCTTCCTGGCAGTGTTTGCAAACGTCCGACAGAAAAATCCAGCGAAATGGGTCTTCCGATTGCGCATCGGAGAGGCCCATCAAACCTGTAATTTGATTTCCCTTTTGACAATCTTGCTCAAGGAACAAGACGTGACGCCATGTCGACGCGCCTAGCCTTCCCGTGTTGTCGTACGAATTTCCGATCCACGTGAATCCGTCATCTGGCACCTCGTTCCATTCCTTGCACGCGACTTCACACGCTTTGCAGCCGATGCACACGGTCGGATCGGTAAAGAATCCGACCTCAACATTTTCCTGCACATAATTGTGCCGGCGCTGGTTCGTGCTTTGTGTTCCCTCGCCGATCATTGTCTCACCGCGTTTTGCCCTCCTTGCCGTGACTGCGCGAAAATCTTCCGCCATGCGGTGCGCCGGGAGGTGGCTGTTCGGGGTGTAAATTCGGCGGCAGACCAGATTGGGACGCCTGTTGCTCAATCCAATCAAGAAAAGCAGGACCGCGCGGCAAACGACCGGGAACGATGTTGCAGGTGAGCGCCTTACTTTCCATGATCGTGACATTCGGCTCACCGGAGATGGCTACCAGATTATTGGCAGCATTGCCGCGTAACGGGCCCGCTGCGCCAAAATGAAACGGAACCGCGACTTGATGGATGGTTTTGCCATTCAGGTTCATCGGCCTGATGCGGCGGCTCACGAGCGCGCGCGCTTCAATCGCGCCACGCAAGCTCACAATGCAAACGTAATCGCTATTTTTGATCTTGAGCTTACTCGCAAGCTCCGGCGAGACTTCGACAAACATCTCCGGCTGCAATTCGGAAAGATGACTGAGGAAACGCGACATGCCGCCGCCGGTATGGTGTTCGGTGAGCCGATAGGTCGTAAGAACAAATGGAAAACGGGGATCGCCCGGCGGCGCGAAACGGTTTTCAGCGCGCGTGAACCAATTCACCACCGGATTCGTATCGCGCGAATAGAGCGCGTTGTGCACAGGCGACTCGAGCGGTTCGTAATGAGTCGGCATCGGTCCGTCCTGCAAACCTTTCGGCACGTAAAGCCAGCCGAGTCCGTCTTCGTGTAAAATGAACGGCGCGTCACCGCGCTGACCGTCGAGCCCACGCTCTTGATTTTGCGGTTCGTAATCGGGCGGCTTGTCTTTTCTAAAATCGGGAACGTCTATCCCGGTCCAATTTCCCGAGTCCCACCAGACGAGTTTCTTGCGCTCGCTCCACGGTTCACCGTCCGGCCTCGCGCTGGCGCGATTGTAAATGATGCGTCGGTCACTCGGCCAGCTGAAGCCCCATCCGTGACCAAGGTAATCTCTGGATTTCCGTGAGTTCGCCTTGTTCACGCCGTCGCGGCTGAAAACACCGGAATAAATCCAGCAACCGCACGCGGTAGATCCGT